>Ga0079223_10003326_pt1 | contig 10110 bp, 7 predicted proteins | sample Stecom2011_FD_75072 | JGI IMG/M metagenome (GOLD analysis project Ga0079223, IMG submission 75072) | Agricultural soil microbial communities from Utah to study Nitrogen management - Steer compost 2011 | ecosystem: Environmental > Terrestrial > Soil > Agricultural land | place: USA: Utah...
GGAGAAAATATCTGGTACAAACGGGATGAGTTTCATTTTCTGTATAAAGAGATAGAAGGAGATTTCATTTTAAGGGCAAGAGTAAAATTCATTGGTGAAGGTGTTAATGCACATCGTAAAATAGGTGTAATGGTTCGTGAAGAGTTGGATGCAGGGTCGGCACATATTAATGCTGTTGTTCATGGTGATGGTTTAACTTCTCTTCAATATAGAAAACAAAAAGATGTTGAGACAGAAGAGGTTCAATCGTATAATATTGCTCCCAATATAATTCAATTAGAGCGAAAAGGGGATGTCTATATCTTATCGACAGCCATTGAAGGTGAAGCATCTTCAACAATCCAGGTTGCTGATTTAAATTTAAATAATAAAGCCTTTGTTGGTTTATTTATTTGTTCACACGATGCTGATGTAGTTGAAAAGGCTGTTTTTGATAATGTTAGATTAATAATTCCCGCTAAAGAAGAGTTCATTCCTTATCGTGACTATATTGGAAGTCATATTGAAATTATGAATGTTGAAACGGGAAAAAGGCGTATTGTACATAGCTCTCCTTTATCATTGCAAGCGCCAAACTGGTCGCCCGATGGAAAATCATTGGTCTATAATAGCGAGGGGAAAATATATTCGTTTGACATTGCCTCAAACAAAATAACCGAAATTAACACAGATTTTGCCATCAATAACAATAACGATCATGTTCTTTCATTTGATGGAAAATGGATGGGGATAAGTGATCATACAGAACATCCTGAAGGACAATCTTTGGTTTACATAGTGCCTGCAACGGGTGGAATCCCCGAAAAAATCTCCCCTGAAGGGCCTTCGTATTTGCATGGATTTTCACCTGACGGAAAACATTTGGTCTATACAGCAGGCAGAGATAGTGCAGAAAATCTTGATATCTACAAAGTGTCTATAAGTACCAAAGTGGAAGAGAGATTAACAACTTCTCAAGGATTAGATGATGGTTCTGAGTATTCTCCTGATGGAAAGTATATTTATTTCAATTCAACCCGAACTGGTACTATGCAAATTTGGCGGATGTTTCCTGATGGCAGCAATCAAGAACAACTTACATTTGACGAATACAACGATTGGTTTCCACATGTTTCTCCAGATGGCAAATGGTTGGTATTTATCTCTTATTCCAAAGAAATTGCTGCCGATGATCACCCCTTCTATAAACAAGTTTACATTAGAATAATGCCTGCAAGTGGTGGGGAACCTAAAGTGATTGGCTATCTGTATGGAGGGCAGGGTTCAACGAATGTTTATAACTGGTCACCCGATAGTAAAGAGATTTCGTTTGTTAGCAATTCTGTTATCGACGAATAAAAGGTTCAGATTGTTCGAACCTATCTTTTTACTATAACACCTCTTACCAAAAATGGAAAGAGGTGTTTTAAGTTTTATGCAATCGCGAATCTTCTTAGCTGCCAGCTCAAATAAAGATTCTTAATCTTCTTCTTTGTTATCTGACTGATAGCCTTTGATAATTCCTCGCTGAGAGTTTTTTACAAAAAGGATAATTTCATCCCGCTCTTTAGATGCTGGTAGCTCAGCCTCAATATGTTCAATAGCTTTTGAATAATGCATTCCAGATTGAAACAGTACACGATAACAGTTTTGAATCTCTCTGATCTGCTCATTGCTAAAGTTACGTCTCCGTAATCCGATGGAGTTAACCCCTGCATAGGCCAATGGATTTCTACCGGCCTTAACAAAAGGAGGCACGTCCTTTCCAACCAATGATCCACCTGCAAGCATTACATGTGCTCCAACATGAACAAACTGATGAATAGCTGACAATCCTCCTACAATTGCCCAGTCGTCAATAACGACTTCACCAGCCACTTGCACGCCATTTACCAAAATAACATGATTTCCTATAATGCAGTCGTGTGCTACGTGAACATAGGCCATAAGTAGGGAGTTGCTTCCAACAATTGTTTTCCCTTTGGCCTTAGTTCCTCTATTAATGGTTACACATTCGCGAATGGTGGTGTTATCACCAATTTCAACTATAGAATCTTCTCCTGCAAATTTTAAATCTTGAGGAATAGCACCAATTACAGCACCAGGGAAAACGGTACAGTTTTTACCAATTCTGGTACCTTCTAAAATTGTGGCATTGGAGCCGATTTTAGAACCTTCTCCTATCACAACGTTTTTATCGATAGTTACGAATGGCTCAATTACCACATTGGGAGCTATCTTTGCTTCTGGATGAATATAAGCTAATGGTTGCTTCATATTAATAGTAAAGTATGAGGATGGATGCTGTTTTATTCTTTATTTTTTACAATCTGTGCCATGAATTCGCCTTCTACGACCATCGTATCACCTACAAAGCCCATGCCTTTCATGTTGGCTACACCACGACGAATCTCAGTCATTAATTCCAGTTTAAATACTACCGTATCACCTGGAACCACTTTTTTGCGGAATTTGACGTTGTCTTGTTTTAAGAAGTAGGTGCTGTAAGTATGTGGATCCTCTATTTGGCCTAGAACCAATATGCCTCCAATTTGAGCCATAGCTTCCACCAATAATACGCCTGGCATAACAGGTTCTTCAGGAAAATGGCCAACGAAGAAAGGCTCATTCATTGTTACATTTTTCACACCCACTATGGTCTTTGATTGTAGATCAATGATTTTATCTACCAATAGGAAGGGGGGGCGATGGGGAAGTAATGTTCGAATTGCATTGATATCAAAAATGGGCTCTTTATTGGGGTCATAAAAAGGTGCGTCAATTTTAAGTTGGCGTCTCCGAATCTCTTGTCGTAAAACCTTGGCAAATTCGGCATTGATTTTATGACCAGGTTTGTTGGCAATAATTCGCCCTTTAATCCTGCTCCCTGACAAGGCCAAATCTCCGATTACATCTAACAGTTTATGACGTGCAGGCTCATTGGTAAAGTGTAAATCAAGATTATTCAGAATGCCTGTGGGCTTAACCTCCATCGATGGTTTGTTAAATAGTTTGGCCAGTCTATCCAATTCCGCCTGCTTTACTGGTTTATCAATAATTATAATCGCATTGTCTAAATCTCCACCTTTAATTAGATTACTGTTAAGAAGGGGTTCTAATTCATGTAGGAAAACGAAAGTACGACAAGGCGCAATCTCCTGCTCAAAGCAGTTTAGATTTTCAATAGTAGCAAATTGATTGGCCAGTTGTAGCGACTTATCAAAAGAGATCATGATTTGTGCGGAGAAGTTGTTGTCAGGCAATGCGATGATGTAACTGCCCGTTTCAGGATCTTCTACCATCATTTTTTCTCGTACCTCAAAATACTCTCTATCGGCTTTTTGTTCAACTATTCCTGCTTCTTTAATGGCTTCAACAAAAGGTGCTGCGCTGCCATCTAAGATTGGTGCTTCTGGGCCATCCACATCAATCAAACAGTTGTCTATACCCATTCCGGTTAAAGCTGCCAAAAGATGTTCAATCGTACTAATTTTGGCTTCTCCTTCTTGTAAAACTGTGCCTCTTTGGGTGTACACCACATTTTCGGCAAGTGCTTTTATGATGGGTTGTCCTTCCAGATCCGTTCGTCGGAACTTGAAACCAAAATTTTCTTCCGCGGGCGTTAGAGTCATCTTCACATTTATACCTGTATGTAACCCAGATCCTTTAAGGACAATGGGCTGAGAAATAGTTCTCTGTTTTTCAGCCATAATAGTATATAAAATTATTTAGGAGAAAGTTGATTCCTCTCTTCTGTTTAATTCTCTTTTTCTTTTAATTGCTTTTCAATAGCCCCAATTCTGTTATAAATATCAGGTAGTTTTCTGAATACGACATAGGCTTTGTTGTATTGCATAGCATCAAAAGAAGGTGCGCCCATTTGTACAGAGCCCTCCTTAACAATACTTTTTCCTACTCCTGATTGTGCAGCCAGCTTAACACCATCGGCAATTGTTATATGGCCAGATATTCCTACTTGACCGCCAAACATAACATTTTTGCCAATTTTTGTGCTTCCTGCAATTCCCGTTTGTGCAGCTAAAACGCTGTTTTCACCTATTTCAACATTATGTGCCACCTGAATAAGATTGTCCAGCTTAGTGCCTTTTCGGATGATGGTAGATCCCATCGTAGCGCGGTCAATTGTGGTGTTAGAGCCAATTTCAACAAAGTCTTCTAACACAACATTCCCTATTTGTGGAATTTTTTCAAATTGGCCATCTGCCCCTGGTGCAAAACCAAAGCCATCGGAGCCGATGATGGCCCCAGCATGAATCACACAGTTCGCACCAATTTTGCACCCTTGGTAAATTTTAGCACCAGCATATACAATCGTATTTTCACCTATTGATACGTCATCTCCAACAAAAGCCTGGGGAAAGATTTGAACTTTGTCCGCCAGCTGAACCTTTTCGCCAACATACGCAAATGCACCTACATACACGAAATCACCCAATGTAGCTGTTTTATCCACAAAGGAAGGTTGTTCTATGCCGCTCTTCTTTGGTAGTGAAGCTTGATACATTTGCAAGAGCTTCGCCAATGCGTTGTATGCGTCTTCCACACGAATGAGAGTGGCACTTACAGGTTGTTCTGCTTTAAAAGTATTGTTGACAATTACCACCGAAGCATTGGTGGTATATAAGTATGAAGTGTATTTCGGATTGGCCAAAAAAGTCAATGTAAAAGGTTTCCCTTCTTCTATTTTTGAAACATTTCTTACGATTACATCGGGATCACCTTCAATTGTGCCTTGAATCAATTCGGAAATTTGCTTTGCTGTAAACTCCATATGGAAAAATTTTGTGCAAAAATACTAAAATATATATCCTAAAAAAAGAGAATCGTGTTTTAGCGTATGCTTTTGGGATAGCAGAAGAAGTTTTTTCGCACAGTTTTACCCAATACGGATAAGTTAAGCATATCTGAAGCTTCTGAAATATCTTTTACCGTTTGATCTGGATAGAGAATATTTATTTTATCATCGCTAACGCTGTATGCATTATTGGAAATTGTGTTCGTAAATACAAAGTAATCTATCGGATCGTTCTTGGATAAACCAATTTGTTGGCGTGCCATCTCTTCTTTTTGTTGGACTTTGTCCACAGGAAAAGGGTGATCACTTATTTCAATAGCTAATAGTTTCCTTTGTATTAATCCTTGCGAAAGGGTGCGTAGAATCTTGTCTTGATGCTGAGACCAAATTTTTAATGCACTCATTACATCGCTATCATCTAATTGTGCATAATGATTGAGCACTTCATCATTTCTTCTAAAATCTTCCATGCTATAAGCTTGTTGGATAAAAAAGTCTAAGTTGGGCAACGTGGCGATCTTTTCTCCTCGTGCAGAGAGTTCTCGCGCTCTTTTAAAAACACTTATGAGCATCTGCTCTGCCACCAAAGCTGTTTTATGTAGATAAACCTGCCAATACATCAAACGACGGGCAACAAGAAATTTTTCAATGGAATAGATACCTTTCACTTCAACGACCAGCTCGTCATTATGAATGTTTAACATTTTAATGATGCGATCAGAGCTGATAACTCCTTCGGATACACCGGTGTAGAAACTGTCACGTCGCAGATAATCCAATCTGTCCATATCCAGTTGGCTGGAGACCAGTTGGTGAAGGAATTTCTTGTGGTAGTGGTTGGTGAAAATTTGAATCGCCATAGTTAAACGTCCATCCAGTTCGTGGTTGAGGCGTTCCATAAAAAGTAATGAGAGGTTTTCATGGTGGATACCTTGTACCAATGTCGCCTCCAGTAGATGAGAAAAGGGGCCGTGTCCCAAGTCATGTAGTAATATGGCTGCATGAACTGCTTCCGACTCTTCATGTGTAATTTCGTGCCCTTTTTGAACAAGCGTATTCACGGCAGCACTCATCAAATGCATACAACCCACAGAGTGCTGAAAACGAGTGTGTGTAGCACCTGGATAAACCAAGGACGTTAAGCCCAATTGTTTAATCCTTCTAAGCCTTTGTATAAATGGGTGTTCCATCAGGTCGAAGAGTAGTTCGCCAGGAATCGATATAAACCCATGTACAGGGTCATTGATGATTTTCTTTTTGTTAATTACTTTCAAAGGTGTCTAAATTTTTTGAAGTTGCTAAATGAACTGAATTGTTTGATAAACAGTCAGTTTTCTTAAAGTGTTTTTAGACTTATATCTGTCGCAAAGATAAGCTTTATCCCTCATTAATTTCAATTTCATTAATTTCATATTTTTTTTAAAAATAAAAGACATTTTAAATTGATGGATGGAAATGCTTTTAATTATAAAAATTTTAGAGGTAGTTAGTTGCATAACCACCCCGTCTGATATTTCGTATCTCAATATCATCCATTTCTCCTTTAAATAAGGAGGGGAGCTTATGTGAACAGCAGTATTTAATTAGAAGAAATTTGGTCATGATGTAAAATAACAGTGACTCTCCTGTAAAATTATTCTTATGCTCGTTTTTCATAACAACACTAAGTTGGGCTAAAGCCCGATGGGAAGGCAATGAAGTACTCTGGGATAAATCTCAGATACTCGAAACAAACATATTTTTACAACTAGGCACGGCATTCATGCCGTGCAACATTGCGTAGGCAAATCGGTTTTAACCGAGACATAAAATTTAGTAAGTTCTTTCTTGCCGATTTTTTTTATACGGATTAAGCAGGTTTACCTTCTTTTAAAAAAAAACATAAGTCGCTTTAACGTTGATTTAAATATATCTACTTAGCTACTGGGCTCTTTAAAATTAAATTCATTTTTTCGTGTTGTAAATTGAATCGCTTTTCTATGGGACTGCTATAAAAAGACTAAAAAATCCTTAATTAACGAAACTCTTAACAAGAAACAGGTGTTTATCTTTATTTAGTCTAAATAGTTTAGTAGATTTGCAACTCAAACCCCTTTCTTTAGTTCGAAGAGTTTTTTAATTTGGTTTTTTAGTACTTTTGCCACAATTTTTGTGGAAAGTGATTTTGAAATCAACGCAATAAAAACTGAGAAACTCTTTATAGGGTTAGATTGTTCTTTCAGTATATAAAATGATGGTCATATATCTATGGTATCATAAGTATTGACTTTTAAAATAAGGTAAAATTATGGCAGCAGATCAAGATAAGTTGTTGGATGAAGTAACAAATAAAGAGTATCAGTTTGGCTTTGTTACTGACATTGAGATGGATATGCTTCCCAAAGGTTTGGATGAAAGCACCATCCATTTTATTTCTAAAACCAAAGGTGAGCCAGAATTTATGTTGGAGTATCGATTGAATGCTTTCCGCGAGTGGCAGAAAATGACTCCACCCAATTGGGCACAGCTAAAAATACCTGAAATTGACTTTCAGGATATGATATATTACGCAGCACCTAAAAAAAGACCACTTTTAGACAGCATGGACGATGTGGATCCAGAGTTGATTGACACTTTTAACAAATTAGGTATTCCTTTGGATGAGCAGAAGATGTTGGCGGGTGTAGCTGTGGACGCAATAATTGATAGTGTATCAGTTAAAACTACTTTTAGAGAAGCTTTGGCTGAGAAAGGTATTATTTTCTGTAGTATATCAGAAGCTCTTCGCGAGCATCCAGATTTGGTGAAAAAATATATTGGCTCTGTTGTACCGCCTAACGACAACTTTTTTGCGGCGCTCAATTCAGCTGTATTTAGTGATGGTTCATTTGTTTACATTCCTAAAGGCGTACGTTGTCCTATGGAGCTTTCTTCCTATTTTCGGATCAATGCTCAAAACACAGGTCAGTTTGAGCGAACACTAATTATTGCCGAAGAAGATAGTTATGTTAGCTATTTGGAAGGATGTACAGCACCCATGCGGGATGAAAATCAATTGCACGCCGCTGTGGTTGAAATTATAACCATGGAGCGTGCAGAAGTGAAATATTCAACAGTTCAAAACTGGTATCCCGGAAATAAAGAGGGATTGGGTGGTGTTTACAACTTTGTAACCAAACGCGGACTGTGTAAAGGTGACTATTCAAAAATTTCATGGACGCAAGTTGAAACCGGCTCGGCCATCACTTGGAAATATCCAAGCTGTGTTTTAATGGGTGACAATACTATAGGAGAATTTTATTCTGTGGCATTAACCAACCATTTTCAGCAGGCAGATACGGGAACAAAAATGATTCATCTGGGAAAAAACACCAAGAGCGTAATTATCTCTAAAGGTATTTCTGCTGGTCGAAGCCAAAATAGTTATAGAGGGCTGGTTAAAATTGGGAAAAACGCTCATAATGCACGTAATTTTTCTGAATGTGACTCTTTGTTGCTAGGTGATAAATGTGGAGCACACACATTTCCTTATCTGGAAATTAACAACAGCACAGCAAAAGTAGAGCATGAAGCCACTACCTCAAAAATTGGCGAAGACCAAATCTTCTATTGTAACCAGAGGGGTATTTCTACGGAAGATGCCATTGGACTTATCGTTAATGGATACGCAAAAGAAGTTATGAATAAGTTGCCTATGGAATTTGCAATGGAAGCTCAAAAACTTCTGGCGATCTCTTTAGAAGGTAGTGTTGGCTAATTGTAAAATTGAGTTTGAATAAAAGTTTAAAAAAATTTCTCCATTCAAATTGAAAACGATGTTAAAGATAAGAGGATTACATGCAAAAATAGACGGTAAAGAGATTTTAAAAGGAATTAATCTCGATATCCATCCTGGCGAAATTCACGCCATAATGGGACCCAACGGTTCAGGGAAGAGTACATTGGCAGCTGTTTTGGCTGGCAACGAGGCTTTTGAAGTTAGTGAAGGAACTATTGAATTTAACGGAAAAGACTTGCTGGAGTTGTCTCCTGAAGATCGTGCAAGAGAAGGAGTGTTTTTAAGCTTTCAATATCCTGTAGAAATTCCTGGCGTAAGCATGACCAATTTCTTACGTGCTTCCATCAATGAATTGCGAAAATACAAAAATCAAGAGGCAATGCCTGCCAGCGCATTTTTGAAACTAATGCGTGAAAAGAAAGAACTTCTTGATGTGGATCCAGGGTTGACCAACCGTTCGGTGAATGAAGGTTATTCGGGAGGAGAAAAGAAGAAAAACGAGATTTTTCAAATGGCTATGTTAGATCCACAATTGGCCATCTTGGACGAAACAGATTCAGGATTGGATATTGATGCGCTTAGAATAGTGGCAGATGGAGTGAATAAGTTGCAAACCAAAAAGAATTCAACCGTTCTTATCACGCACTATCAAAGATTGTTGGACTATATTGTTCCCGATCATGTACACGTACTTTTCCAAGGCAAGATTGTAAAATCTGCAGGGCCAGAATTGGCTAAAGAGTTGGAAGAGAAAGGGTACGATTGGATTAAAAAGGAGTACGATGAATAAAAATATGACCATATCAACAAAAAAATCTACCTATGACGAGCTGTTTGTAGAAAACAGAGCCGCCATTGAAAAAGATGCATCACCCATAGTCAATAGCACCAGAGCTTTGGCTTTGGAAAGCTTTAAAAGATTGGGTGTTCCATCCTCAAAGGTAGAAGCCTATAAATATATCGACTTACAGCCTATTTTTTCAGGGGATTATCAAATCGGTCTCAACGGTTCAGGTTTTTCGGGTAAAGTGGAAGAGATTTTCACTTGTGCTTTGGATACATTGACAGCTCATACCGTCTCTTTGGTAAACGGAAAGTTCATTTCCTTTGCAGCAGCCGGCGAGCTTCCAAAGGGAGTTGAAATTGGAAGTTTTGCCCAGCTTTCAGTTCAACATCCAGAGATCATGGAACGTTACTATTCCAAAATGGCTCCCAATGATACCGATGGAATGGTTGCGCTGAACACTATGTTGGCACAAGATGGTGTGTATATCCACATACCTAAAAATATAGTGCTTGAAAAACCTATTCAAGTGGTAAATATCTTGACGGGAGAAACAGACAGGATGGTAACTCAGCGTAACTTCATTTTAGTTGAAGAAAACGCTCAAGTGAGAATATTGTTTTGCGACCATTCATTAACTGCACAACGGTATTTGGTTAATACGGTTACTGAAGCACAAGTGGATGAGTCTGCTCATTTTACACTTACCAATCTTCAGAATCATCACAACGGTGTGGTTCAGGTGGGCGGATATTTCTTCAATCAAGAGAAACA
>Ga0079223_10003327_pt1 | contig 10110 bp, 9 predicted proteins | sample Stecom2011_FD_75072 | JGI IMG/M metagenome (GOLD analysis project Ga0079223, IMG submission 75072) | Agricultural soil microbial communities from Utah to study Nitrogen management - Steer compost 2011 | ecosystem: Environmental > Terrestrial > Soil > Agricultural land | place: USA: Utah...
CATCGGCTTGCCGACCGTAGCGCTCGGGGTGCTCTTCAACGAGTACTTTGAATGGGATCTGCGCTACTCGCTATATCTGGGCAAGCTTGCGAACTATTGGGCAAGCGGTGTGGTCGCCTTCGGCTGGATCGCCCTGATAGCCGTCCTGGCGCACTACGACATGCTGGGAAGAATCGGCACCTGGTTGACCGCAGTCGGCCGCCTGGCGCTCAGTAACTATCTCCTGCAGACCCTGATCTGCGCCACGCTCTTCTATGGATTTGGTTTGGGGCTTTACGGACAGCTCGACCGTCCGATGCTGCTCCTGATTGTTTTAGGCATCTGGAGTGCCCAGGTAATCTTCTCCCTCGTGTGGCTGAAGTTCTTCCGCGTCGGGCCGTTCGAATGGACATGGCGCCGCCTTTCTGCCCGCCCTCTTTGGGGGTGAGACGTCAGGGAGATAGATTTCCTTCTCCGCTGTGCTATGTTCCATAGGTCCTTCCGCATTGGGAGTAATGAAACGCCATGTCTTTCTCATCGCGACGACGACGCAGGCTGTTGATCACCTTCTAGCGGCGCGCATCGGAATGGTCCGTCGCTCGCCTCCCTGCTTTCTGTCGTCGGGACATCGACATGGACTTTAATATTCTCCCTGAACGGTCTTCGGACGCCGCACTGATTGATCCGCTGTTGGATCGCGCCTTCGGCACCGACCGGAAGTCCCGTACCGTATACCGCTTGCGCGAGGGGATTCTGCCGCTCCCGGAGCTGTGCTTTTCGGCCGTGCAGGCCGATGGGACTCTGTTGGCGTCCCTGCGCTTCTGGCCAATCCTGATCGATGCTTTCCCTGCCATCCTCCTGGGCCCGCTTGCCGTGGAGCCAGAACAGCAGGGACGTGGGATCGGCAAGGCGCTGGTCCGCCACGGCCTCAATGAGGCCAGCCGGCTAGGCCACAAGCTCTGCGTGGTCGTGGGGGATCCCTCCTACTATCGTCCCTACGGCTTCGCACCCGCTACTCCCTACGGACTAGTCCTGCCGGGTCCGGTGGATCCGCCGCGCTTTCAGGTTCTGGAACTCAAACCCGGGGTGCTGGAGAACCTTCGCGGCCTTATTCGCCGGGCCGAAAATCACGCCGTACAGCCAGGTGTATCCTGTAGCGCCTGAGGTGCGTTCATTCAGCTGAGCGGCCAGAAAGGCCAGCGGCTTCCTGCTTGAGTAGCTGCTTCTTGCGCGCCACCCCCCAGCGGTAGCCGCTGAGTCCTCCATCGCCGCGCAGCACGCGATGGCAGGGCAGGATGAGCGCAACAGGGTTCGAGCCACAGGCGCGCCCGACCGCACGCGACGCCTTGGGCAGGCCCAACCGAGCAGCGAGTTCTGCGTAGCTGCGGGTTTCTCCATAGGGGATCGCCGCCAGCTCGTTCCAGACCCGTCGCTGGAAGGCGGTCGCGCGGATGTCGAGAGGCAGGTCCAGGTGCGGCTCCTGGCCCTTCAGGTAGTCCACCAGCAGTTCCAGTGCCACGTCCACCGCCTCCTGATCTCTGACCAGCAGGTCCGCCGCGGGAAACTCGGCGTGTAATGCCTGCTCCAGTCCTTCGACTGAGTCTCCCAGGGCCACGAAGCAGATCCCCTTCTCCGTCGCCGCCACCAAGAGGGGGCCGAGCGAAGAGTCTGCCGAGCCCCAGACGATCCGCGCCCCTTTACCGCCCTTTGCATAGCTGGCGGGTGTCATGCCGAGACGCTCGGCCGCCTGCTCGTAGACGCGGCTGGAGGAGCCGTAGCCGGCACCATAGGTAGCGGCGGCAACCCCTTCTCCCCGCCGAAGCTCCTCCCGGAAGCGCTGCTCTCGCCGGCTCACCTGCCAATCTCGTGGACTGATACCAAGATGCTTGCGGAAGAGACGATAAAGCTGCCAAGGGCTTTGAGCGAAAGCCTGGGCCAGGCTCTCGAGCGACAAAGGCCCTTCGCTCTCGTCAAGCAGAGCGCACATGCGCTCCACGAGCTTCAGATCATCGGCGTGGCGCCGTCTTGGCGCTATCATCATGCTGCCGTCCATCTTTTTGCGTCCCATTGAAGTGTTTCACGCCTCGCAAGCTAGGTCACAAGAACCTTCTCGGCTATCCGGAGCTTGCGCGCCTTCAAATGTAAGGCTACGAAAAGCCTATGTGCGGAAACGAACAATCTGTCGCCGCGACAGGGGGCTACTCCATTTCAGTTCCGAAAAGCTTTGAGCTTGGCAATGGAACTGCAACAATAGCGACACAAGAAGGTCGCATCCTGTTGCTACCGGTTCGGGGGTTCGTCGCAGCGCTCACGCTGCCGCGGACTGGAGATATGGGATGATCCCGCGCTTCGGAGGAAGCGCGACGCATGGAAGGAGACGAGGAATGTCATTCAAGACTCAGGCTTTGGCAGCGACTGCTGCCGCTGCCCTGCTCGCTACGGCAGCGACAGCCGAAGCGCAGGTCGAGATCAGCTGGTGGCATGCTATGGGCGGCGAGCTGGGCGACCGGCTCAACGAGATCGCCGAAGGCTTTAACGAAAGCCAATCGGATTACGCTGTTCGGCCGGTGTATCGCGGCAACTATACCGAAACAATGACGGCGGCGATCGCAGCCTTCCGCGCACGCGAACAACCCCACATCGTACAGGTCTTCGAGGTCGGGACCGCCTCCATGATGGCCGCAGAAGGCGCCATCTATCCTGTCTATCAGCTCATGGAAGAGCATGGTGTCGACTGGGATCCAGAGGTGTACCTGCCGGCCGTGGTCGGCTACTACGCCGATCCTGAGGGCAATATGCTCTCCATGCCGTTCAATAGCTCTACGCCTGTCCTCTACTACAACAAGGATGCCTTTGAGGCAGCGGGTCTTGATCCGGAACAGCCGCCAAAGACGTGGGATGATCTGGTGGAAGCCAGCCGAGCGATCCTGGAGGCCGGTGCGGCGGATTGCGGTTTTACGACCGGCTGGCAGTCGTGGCTGCAGATCGAGAACTTCTCGGCTCTGCACAACGTGCCTCTTTCGACCCACGCCAATGGCTTCGAGAGCCTGGAAACCGAGTTCCAGTTCACCAGCGACCTGCACAAGCGCCACATCGGCAACATGGCCGAATGGCAGCAGGAAAATATCTTCCAGTATGGTGGCCGTCGTTCGGATTCGCGTCCAAAGTTCCTCTCCGGCGAATGCGCCATCTACATGGATAGCTCGGGATCCTATGCGGCGGTAGAAGCCGGCGCCGACTTCGCTTTTGGTGTCGGCATGCTGCCCTACTATGACGACGTGGAGGGCGCTCCGCAGAACTCGATCATCGGTGGCGCGACCCTCTGGGTGCTGCAGGGCCACGAGGACGAAGAGTACGAAGGCGTAGCCGCCTTCTTCCAGTACCTCTCGACCCCGGAAGTGCAGGCCAAGTGGCATCAGGAGACTGGCTACCTGCCGATCACGCTCGAGGCGTATCACCTCTCTGACGAGCAGGGCTTCTACGACGAAAAGCCCGGCACCGACGTCTCGATCAAGCAGCTCACGCTGAATGATCCTACCGAGCATTCTCGTGGTCTGCGTCTTGGCAACTTCGTCCAGATCCGCGACGTGATCAACGAGGAGCTGGAAGAGGTCTGGAACGGCAACAAGACCGCCGAACAGGCGCTTGAAGACGCTGCCCGCCGTGGCAACGACCTTCTCCGCCAGTTCGAGCAGGACAACTCCTAAGGTTGGCGGGGGCGAGGCGCCGCTGCAGGCACGCGCCTCGCCTCCTACCGCCTTTGGTACCGCTCTAGGCGGTTTCGAGGATTTCGATGCACAAGAAGGTCACCTTCGGAGGCTTCGCCTTTCCGCTGGTGCTACTCCTGCCTCAGCTCGCGATTACCTTCGTCTTCTTTCTCTGGCCCGCCGCCCAGGCCCTCTATCAATCGGTCCTGCGGCAGGACGCCTTTGGCCTACGCACGACCTTCGTCGGGCTGGACAACTTTGCCCGTCTCCTCAACGACCCCTCTTACCTGGCCTCTTTCAAGGTCACGCTGGTTTTCAGCACCTCGGTGACACTGACAGGCCTGGCAGTCGCGCTGCTGCTCGCCTGCATGGCCGATCGGGTAATCAAGGGTTCCGGGGCTTACAAGACGCTGCTGATCATCCCCTACGCCGTGGCTCCGGCCGTTGCCGGCGTCCTCTGGTACTTCCTCTTCAATCCCTCGATCGGAATTCTCGCCTATCTGGTGCGCGGCCTGGGCTACAACTGGAACCACCAGATCAGCGGGACAGATGCGATGATCCTGGTGGTGATCGCTTCGGTGTGGAAACAGATCAGCTACAACTTCCTTTTCTTTCTGGCCGGTCTGCAAGCCATCCCCAAGTCGCTCATCGAGGCCGCAGCCATTGACGGGGCCGGCCCCTGGAAGCGCTTCACGTCCATCATCTTCCCGCTGTTGTCGCCCACCACCTTCTTCCTACTGGTGGTCAACGTGGTCTATGCCTTCTTCGAGACTTTCGGCGTGATCCACGCAACCACGTCGGGGGGACCGGGGCAGGCGACCACCATCCTGGTCTACAAGGTCTTCACCGACGGCTTCGTCGCCTTGAATCTCGGCTCTTCGGCAGCTCAGTCCGTGATCTTGATGCTGATCGTCGTGCTGCTGACGGCCGTGCAGTTCCGCTATATCGAGCGGCGCGTTCAGTACTAGGGAGGACCGGGCATGGTTGAAAATCGTCCGTGGCTGACCGTCCTGCAGCACTTTGTCCTGCTCTGCGGGGTCGCGCTGGTCCTCTTTCCGCTCTGGATCGCCTTCGTCGCTTCCACCCATGAGGGACGCGCCCTGGTGGCGGGGGTCATCCCCCTGCTGCCCGGTGACCAGATGGTCGAGAACTATCGCACCATTCTGACCGCCGGCATGCAGGGCGCTGGCGGCGCCTCGGTGGGCACCATGCTTCTGAATTCTCTGATCATGGCGCTCTCGATTGCGGTGGGTAAGATCGCGATCTCACTGCTCTCCGCCTTTGCAGTGGTCTACTTCCGCTTTCCCTTCCGAATGCTCTGTTTCTGGATCATCTTTTCCACCCTCATGCTGCCGGTCGAGGTGCGCATCCTGCCGACCTTCGAAGTGGTCGCAAACCTGGGCATGCTCAACAGCTATGCCGGTCTCTCCATTCCGCTGATCGCTTCGGCAACCGCCACCTTCCTCTTCCGCCAGTTTTTTCTGACGGTACCGGACGAGTTGGCAGAGGCCGCGCGCATGGACGGCGCAGGCCCCTTCCGCTTCTTCAAGGACATCCTCGTCCCCCTCTCCAGAACGAACATCGCCGCGATCTTCGTTATCATGTTCATCTACGGCTGGAATCAGTACCTCTGGCCGCTGCTCGTCACGACCGATGAGTCCTTCTACACCATCGTCATGGGCATCCAGCGCATGGTGACCGTGGCAGATTCCTACCCGCGTTGGCACCACGCGATGGCCACCGCCGTGATGGCGCTTCTGCCGCCGACGCTCGTAGTTCTCATCATGCAGCGGCTCTTCGTAAAGGGCCTGGTCGAGACAGAGAAATAAGGGGAGCCCACTGCATCCATGGCTGACATCGCCATCCGCAACGTCGTCAAGCGCTATGGCGACACCCAGGTCATCCACGGCATCTCGATCGACATCGCCGCCGGTGAATTGATCGTCATCGTCGGGCCTTCCGGCTGCGGCAAATCCACGCTCCTGCGCATGGTCGCCGGGCTGGAGGTCATCACCGAGGGCGAGATCTCCATCGGCGGCCGGGTCGTGAACCGCCTGGAGCCCAAGGACCGGAACATCGCCATGGTGTTCCAGAACTATGCCCTCTACCCGCACATGAGCGTCTTCGACAACATGGCCTATGGCCTGAAGATTGCCGGGCGGCCCAAGGGGGAAATCAACGAGAGAGTACAGAAGGCGGCGCGCATGCTGGAGCTAAGCGAGCTTCTCGACCGCCGACCTCGCCAGCTCTCTGGGGGGCAGCGCCAGCGGGTCGCCATGGGCCGGGCCATTGTACGCAATCCCGCCGTCTTCCTCTTCGACGAACCGCTGTCTAACCTCGACGCGAAGCTGCGCGTCCAGATGCGTCTGGAGATCAAGCAGCTGCAGCGCTCGCTGGCGACGACCTCCCTCTACGTCACCCACGACCAGGTGGAAGCCATGACTTTGGCCGATCGCCTGGTCGTCATGAATCAGGGCGTAGCGGAGCAGATCGACACGCCACTCGAGATCTACGAGCGGCCGGCCAGCACCTTCGTGGCCAGCTTCATCGGCTCCCCTTCCATGAACTTCCTGCCGGGAGAAGTCGATGGCGACGGCACCAGTATAGCTCTTGCCCAGGGACCCCGGCTACGCGCGATGGGGCAGGCTCTTGGCCAACATGGCGGGCGCAGCATCACGCTTGGGGTCAGGCCGGAGCACTTGGCGATGGTCCCAGAGGGCGAGGAGGATTTCCACCTCCAGGTCGGGGTGGTCGAGACCCTGGGGGCCGACATCCTGGTTCACGGTAAGCTGGTTGAAGCCGGCGCCGCCGCTCGGCAAGCCAAAGGCGAAGGCGGAAGCGGCATCATCGCAGCGCGCCTTCCCGGCAGTGCAAGGGTGCTTGAAGGCGAGCGCCTTCCCCTCAAGGTCGCCAGCGGCCTGCTCCACCTCTTCGATCCCGAAAGTGGCAAGCGTCTGGTCGAGGTGTAGGCGCACCCGGCAACCGTAGTTCAGCTCCTCAAAGAGCGGCCAACATCTCTACGGCCCGGTCGAAGTGCCCGTCGCGTTCCGCCCAGCGCAGAAACTCGACCCGCTCGACCAGGATCTCGCGCGGGGTCGGCTCCCTGTGAAAGGCCTCCATGACCTCTTCCATGAAATCATCGAGCGGCATGTAGCCTTCGCGGGTCGACTGGCCCGGGGTCAGCTCGGTCTGCACGCCGGGCGGCACCAGCTCGATCACCTCCACTTTGTCCTTGAGCTGGGCGCGGAGGGCGACGGTATAGGAGTGGAGCGCAGCCTTGGTCGCGTTGTAGGTCGGCGTGTGGCTGAGTGGGACGAAGGCCAGGCCGGATGTTACGTTCACGATCGCCGCCCCTGCTTGGCGCTGCAGGTGATCGATCAGCACGTTCGTCAAGCGGATCGGGCCCAGAAAGTTGGTGACGACAGTCTCTTCGCTGTCGCGCAAATCGCGCCTTTCGGTCAGGCTCTCGCGCCGCATGATGCCGGCGTTGTTGATCAGGACGTTGAGGTTCGGATAGGCGGCGAGCAACTCCTCGGCAAAGTTGTCGATGGCCTGCGGATCCTGGATGTCGAGGGGAAAGGCGTCCATATCTGGCCTCCCCTCGATCGTCTCCTGCAAGCTGTCGCGACGCCGGCCCGCGACGATCACGTGATTGCCCAGGGCATTGAAGCGCCGGGCGAGCTCGCGACCGATGCCGGAACCGCCTCCGGTCAGCAGTATGGTGTTGCCTGTCAATTTCATGGAAGGCTCCTTTCTCTGCCCACCTCGCAGCTTCTGTAGCGAGATGGCAGCCGTACCATGAAAACTAACCGCTGGCCGCCTATCGGAACTTGCCGCCCTCTGCAAAATACTTGCCTGATTCTCCTGCGGCACTGGCTCGCCAAGCGATCCGCACTAGATGTACTGGACCAGGGAGCAAGACGCATGAATGACTTGATTGCCGCCGTCCAGGCTTACGCCCCGCGCCACGCAAACAGCGATGGTCTCGCCTCCACGCCAGTTCCCGGCTTGCGGATGATGTACCGCGAGACGCCAGTCGCGAATATGCACTCGGTCTACCGCCCTATGGTGTGCCTGGTCCTGCAAGGAGCCAAGCACATGACGGTGGGTCGGGAAGAACGGGTCGTTTCCAGCGGACAAGCTGTGATCGTCAGTGCCGATATGCCAGTGGTCGGGCGGATCGCCCACGCCAGCCCGAGCGAGCCCTACGTCGCTATTTCGGTCGAGCTGGAGATGTCGATTCTGCGCGAACTGGCCGCGCATATGGGCGCATTGACGCCCCGGAACTCTTACGAAGTGTGCTGTCTCTGCCCCGAGGACACCGAGGCCGCCGTCGCCGACTGCCTGTTGCGACTGGTGCGCTTGCTGGAGCGTCCCGAGGCGATCCCCATGCTTCGCCCCGGCATCATGCGAGAGCTGCACTATTGGCTGCTGTCCGGCCCCCACGGCTGTGCCTTGCAGAGCATGGCGGACCCTGATGGCCACGCGGGACGACTGGCCGAAGCCATAGCCATTCTGCGCGCGGAGTATCGCTCGCGCATCCCCGTCGAGCGCCTGGCATCGGCTGCTGCCATGAGCCTCTCCGCCTTTCACAAGCACTTCAAGGCGATGACCTCCCTCTCGCCCGGGCAGTATCAAAAGCGGCTTCGCCTGGTCGAAGCCCGCCGTCTCATGCACGACGAGGGCTTCTCCGCCAGCCACGCCGCCTTTGAGGTAGGCTATGAAAGCGTCTCGCAGTTTACCCGGGAGTATGGCCGCCTTTTCCAGGCACCACCCAAGCAAGACGTGCTGCGCTGGCGCCGCCGCCCGATCCTGATCGAGGCTGAGCAAACCAGCCCCGAAAGCCACAGCCTGCGCTTTGCTTCCTCGTCTAACGGTGCCCGAGTTTAAATGAGAGCCGCCGCGGCTCCTGAACTCCGCTGCCGGCTTAATTTCGACACTCTCGAGAGCCAGCTCCCCTGACGCGGAGGCCCTATTCCAATCCTTGGCCTCCCCGCTTGACCCGGCGGCTGGGCTTCTCCATTTAGGCTTCATGCCTCACGATCAGACTTCCTCTCAATCAACGTCCTGGCACGGCACCACGATCCTGGCAGTGCGCAAGGGCGGCAAGGTGGTGATTGCCGGCGATGGACAGGTCAGCTTCGGCAACACCGTCATGAAATCCAACGCCCGCAAGGTGCGCCGACTGGGTGCCGGGGGCAGGGTCATCGCCGGCTTCGCAGGCGCGACGGCAGACGCCTTTACGCTGTTCGAGCGCCTGGAATCCAAGCTGGAGACCTATCCGGATCAGCTTGTGCGCGCCTGCGTAGAACTCGCGAAAGATTGGCGAACCGATCGCTATCTTAGGCGCCTGGAAGCGATGATGGCGGTTGCCGACAAGGAAAACTCACTGGTGCTTACCGGCAATGGCGACGTACTGGAGCCGGAGGACGGCCTCATCGGCATCGGCTCCGGTGGTACCTATGCCCTCGCCGCCGCGCGCGCCCTCATCGATGTCGAGGGCCTGGAGGCCGAGGACATCGCCCGTAAAGCCATGAGCATCGCAGCAGGGATCTGCATCTACACGAATGAACAGCTTACCATTGAAAGCCTCTGAGCAGGCCGCGCCGGAAGTGACCGGCGCCTACACCTTCAGCCCACGCGAGATCGTCTCTGAGCTGGATCGCTACATCGTTGGGCAGCGGGAAGCGAAGCGCGCTGTCGCCATCGCGCTGCGCAACCGCTGGCGCCGGCAACAGCTTCCGGACGACCTGCGGGACGAGGTCTTGCCGAAGAACATTCTGATGATCGGCCCGACCGGCGTGGGCAAGACGGAGATCGCCCGCCGTCTGGCCAAGTTGGCGCAGGCTCCCTTCCTGAAGGTCGAAGCCACCAAGTTTACCGAGGTGGGCTACGTCGGCCGGGATGTGGAATCCATCGTTCGGGATCTTGTGGAGATTTCCATCCACCTGACGCGGGAAAGGCTGCGCAAGGCGGTGCGCGCCAAGGCAGAGCTGAATGCCGAGAACCGCCTGGTTGACGCCCTGGTCGGCGCCAATGCCAGCAAGGAGACCAAGGAAAAATTCCGCCGCATGCTGCGCGATGGGCAGCTTGGCGATCGGGAAGTGGAGCTGGAGCTGCAGGACACGGGCGGCGCCCAGTTGCCCACGATGGACATCCCGGGAATGCCCGGCGCCCAGATGGGCATGATCAACCTGAACGACATCTTCGGTAAGGCTTTCGGCGGCCGCACCCGCAAGCGCAAGGTGACCGTCGCCGACAGCTACGACCTGCTGATGGCCGAGGAAAGCGACAAGCTTCTGGACGAAGAGCAGGTAGTCAGCGAGGCCATCGCAGCGGTCGAGCAGAACGGGATCGTCTTCCTGGATGAAATCGACAAGATCACCGCGCGCTCCGACCATCGCGGCGGCGCCGACGTCAGCCG
>Ga0079223_10003328_pt1 | contig 10108 bp, 10 predicted proteins | sample Stecom2011_FD_75072 | JGI IMG/M metagenome (GOLD analysis project Ga0079223, IMG submission 75072) | Agricultural soil microbial communities from Utah to study Nitrogen management - Steer compost 2011 | ecosystem: Environmental > Terrestrial > Soil > Agricultural land | place: USA: Utah...
ATTTGGTTTAAAATTACCAATAATGTGATTAAGTAAGAGACAATTTATTATCATTGCGTAATACAAAGTACAAAAACATGTTTAATTATTACTTGTTACTAGGCAGTAATTTGGGCAATAGAAACGAATACTTAGAAAAAGCTAAGGTTGATTTAAAAACCCACTTTATCAATATTATCCAAAAATCATCTATATACGAAACTGAAGCCTGGGGCAACCCAGAAGCTGAGAAACAAAATCCTCATTTAAATCAAGTGATCTATATTACTTGTCATCATCGACCTGAAACGTTATTAAACATTATTCAAGCTATTGAAAACAATCATGGTAGGAGACGATTCCACAAATGGGGTGCCAGAACTTTAGACATTGATATTTTATATCACCAAGATAGAATTATAAGTACTTCAAGGTTAACTATTCCACACCCTGAAATACCTAATCGACGTTTTGCTTTAGTCCCATTAGTGGAAATAGCTCCACATTTAAAGCATCCTATTTTAGATTTGGATCAAACTGCTTTATTGAATTTTTGTTCAGACCCATTAGAAGTAAAGGAATGGTCTATAAATACTCATTAAATATCATTCAGAAGCATCTTCTATTTTGTCTATTTTATTTTCATTTTCAACATCCTCTTCAAAACCACTTTTCAACATCTCACTTTCTATATCATACTTTCCTTTCATATCATCTAAAACAGATTGATCCCACAGTTTTGTTCCAGACAAGTAAGCTGACCGGCAAATCATATGCCCAGAAACTGGCGCGGTTACAAATAAAAAGAATATAACTGCCAACCCTTTCGTTGTTGTTGAGAAATCAAAAAAGTATAAAGTCACGGCCACCAAAATGAACCCCGCACCCATTGTTGCAGCTTTTACTGTTACGGATTGTCTTAAATAAAAATCCGGCATTCTCAAGAAACCTATAGCAGCGACTAAAATAAATAACGCCCCCATAGTACTCAATATTATAATAAATATATCAGTCATTCTTCCTCAGTCTAATGGATAAATAATAAGCAAAAGCTACAGTTCCCAAGAAAGCAATGAGTGCTAAAATCATAGCATCATCTAAAAAGGCCTCATTGCGAACAATCATAGCATATACCGAAATAATCGCCACACCAATTGTAATCGTCAAATCTAAAGCCACCACCCTATCGACTATATGTGGGCCTTTTAAAAATCGAAAAAAAACCAGCATTACCGACAGGCCTAAAATAGGCATAATTATATACGTTAAATAGTTATCTATACTCATCTTAAAGCTTCTAATAATTTACGTTCCAAACCATTTTTTGTAGTTCGTATAAACTCTTCTCTATCTTTTAAATACATTACATGGACATACATTACTTTCCGATCTGTACTCAAATCCACTACTAAAGTACCTGGTGTCAATGAAATAACATTAGATAACATCGTGATTTCAAAATCAGTTTTAGCATCTAATGGTAAACCCACTATACCTGGTTTCATAAAATAATGAGGTGTGATCACATCGTAAGCAACCTGCAAATTGGCTTTTACCATTTCCCAAAAATAAAACAAGATAAAACCTATGACATTAGGCACCTTATAAAAATACCTTTTATTATTTCCAGTCCTTTCTTTTATCCAAAGAATAAAGAAACCCAAAGCAAAACCAAAACCAAAGTTTACTGGATTAAATGTGCCCGTTAAAGCCATCCATAATAAAGCCAGTAAAATATTCATTACAAAATGTTGTGTCATAATGTCTTTATTTTAAAACTGCATTTATATACATATCAGGATGCATCAACTCATAGGCTATTTTGCTTGAGATTTCATAAAACATATTTGCACCTACACCCATCCAAAGTGTAACTAACAACAATCCAACTACAGGCCCAATTAATGCTGCTTTACGACCTAAAGTTAAAGGCTGAAAGAAATCCTTATGCTTTTCATCTTTAAGTGTAAAAGGTTTCCAAAAAGCTTGAATCCATATTTTAGCCATTAAAAATAAAGTGACAAAACTGGCAATAATCAAGGTGATTAATAATATATACTGCTGACTACTCATTGCTTCACCAAATAATTGGATTTTAGGCCAAAACCCTGATAAAGGAGGAATACCTGCCAAAGAAAATAAGATTAAAAACGCAGCAATAGAAAACAAAGGGTAGTCTTTATATAAAGACCCTAATCTTCTTAAATCTGTTGTTTTTCTAATCTTATAAATAACCCCGGACATCAGAAAAATATTGGTTTTTATAATGATATCATGCATTAAGTAAAACACCACGCCTGTTAAAGCTAATTGAGTAAATAAACCAAGACCGGCGATTAAATAACCTATATGACAGACGATTAAATAAGAAAACATCCGTCTAATGCTCGTTTTAGACCACGCCCCAATCGCACCTGTTATCATGGTAAGAATGGCCAAAATCACAAACAAATCAAGCAGGAATGTATCCATAACAAATAGCAAACTGAACATACGAATGATGGCATAAATTCCAATCTTTGTGAGTAATCCACCAAAAATAGCAGCAATCACAGATGGAGGTGTATGATAGGACGATGGCAGCCAAAAATACATAGGAAACACCGCAGACTTAATCCCAAAACCTACAAAGAATATTAAAGCAGTAACATTGACTAATCCTCTATTTTCAATAGCAGCAATTTTCCCAGCCAAATCTGCCATATTTAAGCTCCCTGCAATTCCATATAAAATTCCGATAGCTGTAAGAAAAAAAATAGAGGCTAACATGTTCATAGCCACATACTTAATTGCACCTTCCATTTGAGGTTTCTTCCCTCCTAAAGTCATCAATACAAAAGAGGAAATAATAACAATTTCAAACCATACATACAGGTTAAATATATCACCCGTTAAAAAAGCACCATTAAGTCCCATAATCAAGAAGTGTACTATAGCATAAAAACCATACTTCTTCCTGTGAGTACTCGTTGCTTCAATGGCATAAATCGAAATCGCCAAAGCGACAAGATTCGAAAAAGTGACTAACATAACACTAAGCGTATCAGCTACAAAGGTTATCCCAAATGGCGCCTCCCAATTTCCTGACTGCATAGTAAGTATTGGCCCTTCATACACAGCTTTGAATAAAAACAGAGATACTATTAATGCAGCAAGATTCCCTACAATACTGATCACTTTTTGCAAACGAACGCTACTCCATGATGCCAAACATAAAATAGCTGTAGCCATGTGAATAATGACCGGTAAAATTATATAAATATTGTTCATATTTCTTCGTCGTGTGTGTTAAGCGTGTCTAAATCATCAGTACCTGTTAGATTATATACTTTCTTCAGTAAAATAATCGCAAAAGATTGTAAGCCAAAACTGATCACAATAGCAGTTAAAATCAATGATTGCGGGACAGGGTCTGCATATAAATCGGTAAAAATTGATACGTCTTCACTAATTATAGGTGGCTTCCCTTTAACAATATCTCCCATCAAAAATATCAACATATTCGCACCATTTCCTAAAAGGATTAACCCTAATAGCATTCGTAGCATACTTCGCCTGAACATTAAATAAATGCCCGCAGCGTAAAACAGCCCTATTAATATCACCAAATATAATTCCATATACTTATACTGTTTCAGAAATAGTAAATAAAATAGTAAGTGTTACACCAATCACTAACAAAAACACCCCTGTATCAAAAAACAAGGCAGTTCCTACAGCACCAATTATAGGCACAGGATCTTCTAACCAAAGTCCGGTCATAAAAGGCTTTCCGAAAACATAGGTAAAATGCCCATGCTGATACAAATCAATAGACCTATAACTATTAATACTCCCGGACTTCTCTTAAAAATCTTCTTCCCCGCCTTAATCCCATAAGCAAAAGCATGCAACACAAAAGCTATTGATGCTACTAATCCACCAACAAATCCACCTCCAGATAAATAATGTCCTCTTAATAAAATAAAAACACTAAATAATAATAACAAGGGCAGTAAATAATTCGATGCAGTTTTTAATATTACTGATTTCATACTAATCCTTTTCTACTTTATTTAAATTCAATTTCAATAAGCTAAATACACCCACCGCTGCAATAGCCAATACTATAATCTCAACCATGGTATCAAACCCTCTAAAATCAACTAAAATAACATTCACCACATTCTTTCCTTTAGCTTTCAAATAGGCATGATTAGCGTAAAAATCACTTACCTCTTTAACCACTGGCTGACTATAAGCTTGCAATGCTATCATGGCAATTAAAAATCCAAAAGCTACGGAAACTATACCATCCCTTAATTCTATTTTCCAACTTACATATTTATTAAATCGAGGTAGTTTATATAAAACCAAAACAAATAAAACGACTGTCAAAGTATCAATAGAAAACTGAGTCATAGCTAAATCAGGTGCGCCATAAAAAACAAACATCAAACACATGCTGTATCCCATTATCCCCATACTGGCAATCGCCGTTAATCTAGATGGTGTAAAAACAGAATTGATAATAGCTAAGGTGATAATGATAAACACGACTACTTCATAAGTACCAAATGTGGATAGTTTATCATCAGGTATTTTAAGATCTACACCTGTAAAGAACTTATAACCTACCAATCCAATAAAAAACAAGACAATATATAAGATATAAGATCTTAAATAACCACTATGCAAAAGTCGTGTATAAGAAAAAGCAGCACGTTTTGTAGTTTGATAAAACTTCAAGGTTTGCCTAAATATATTAAACCTCCCTTCTTCATCCCACAATTTAGAATGATATGGAACTCCTTTTCTAATAAAATAAAAACTTAAACCAAGTACTAACGTCACCAAACTCAATAATAAAACCATATTAAACCCTGGAAAAACACTCAGCACTTTATTAAGTTCGTGACCTGAAATATGCGCATAAGACGACTTCAATATATGATTGAAAGTCCATTCTGGAAAGACCCCAAAAACAACAGACATTATAGCCAAAATCATTACAGGTAACCAAAGTGGCAACAATGATTTTTTAGTCATCATAGGTGCTTGTAAAACTTTTGCTGAGGCTTGACCCATAAAAGGACGCCAACCTACTAGTAATCCTGCAAACATCAAAGCTACATTTCCTAAAATGACTATAACCAAAACTAACCATTTGATGCTTTCTAATTCTAATAAAGAAACATATATGTAGTCTTTAGCCATAAATCCTATAGTCAACGGAAAGCCCCCATTTGAACATGCGACAATAAATGCTGCAATGCCCAAAATACCCACTATGGATTTCATTCCTCTTAATTCATTCACATTTCTTGTACCTGTAATATAATCTATTGTTCCAGCTGTAATAAACAAAGCTGCTTTATAAAGCGCATGTGCCAAAACAAATAGCACTAAAGCTAAATAAGCACTTGAAGTTCCAAGACCTATTAATAAAACCATCATACCTAAAGAGGCAATCGTAGAATACGCCAGAATCCCCTTAAGATCCTTTTGAAACAAAGATTGAAATGCGGCATAAACTAAAGTCACCAATCCAGTCACAAAAAGGATATTATGCCATAATTCAACACCTTGGAAATAAGGCGCAAAAACGGCTAAGATAAAAACCCCTGCCTTGACCATCGTTGCAGAGTGCAGATAAGCGGAAACAGGTGTCGGTGCCTTCATCGCATTAGGCAACCAAAAATGAAAAGGGAATTGAGCTGACTTAGTAATAGCTCCAATAATTAAACTTATGATTACCCAAATCAAGGTCCCATTAATCATAAGGCTATCCACTAAGATAGCAGGATCAATTTCCGAAAGATTAAAAGTGCCCATACTTGTACCTATTAGTATAAAGGCCAAAAGCAGAAAGAAACCACCTCCGCCTGTGATTCCTAAAGATAAAATCGCACTTTGTCGTACTTCTTTCTCTTGATAATCAAAACCAATTAAAAAGAATGAGGCTATACTCGTCAATTCCCAAAAGACAAATAAGACTATTAAGTTATCTGCAAAAACCAAACCTAACATCGACATCATAAAGAAAGCGAGATAGGAAAAGAAGGCGCCTTGCCTTTCCTTATTTTTCATATAAGCACCTGCATAGTAAAAAATCAACGTCCCTATACCTGTGATTAATAATGAGAAAAAATAAGACCAACCTGTAAGAGAAAATTGGAAATCTATATCTAAAATAGAGACCCAAGACATAGACTCAATAATAGGCTGAGCAGTACTTCCTATTACTCCTTGATAATTGATCAGAAGCATGGCAAATAAAAGCCCTGGAAATACCCATAAATATTTATAAACTGTTCTCGCTTTCGTAAAAGAAAGAACACCTATTAAAAATGTAAATAAAAAGGAAATAAAAAGGATTAATAACATCCAATTAGTTTTATTTTAAGTGACGAATTGACCATGCTTATTCAGCAAATATACATATTTCTTAAGCTAAAAAGTTAGTTTTCAGCTAGCTTTTTAATAATTAAATTTCAAAACGCTATACTTTTTTTATATAACTCGATAAGAACATATATCCACTTAACACAAACTTTTTATAGCTCAAGCTACATATAATACAATAAGTAATTTTAATTTTGAGAGATTATAAGTTAACTTTGCCATTCCATGTCAGATGCTATCAAACACGAATGCGGACTCGCATTCATACGACTCAAGAAACCGATTTCTTATTATTATAGAAAATACGGAAGTTCTTTTTACGCTATCAACAAGCTTTACCTATTAATGGAAAAGCAACATAATCGAGGTCAAGATGGCGCAGGTATAGCCACTCTTAAACTTAATGTTGAACCAGGTTATCAATTTTTACACAGGCTACGAATGTCAGGCTCAAATGCGATAAGAGAAATCTTTGATGCGGTAAACGACGAGATGACAGAATTAGAAAGAATGTACCCTGAATTAAGAAAATACCCAGGTTTGCTTAAAGGTTATTTTAGATTTATGGGCGAAGTGATGCTTGGACATCTAAGATATGCAACCAAAGGATTGACGAGTGTAAAGTATTGCCACCCTTTTATAGAATCTGATATTAATCCAGCACGAAATATTGCCATAGCTGGGAACTTCGGTATGGTAAATAATGATGCACTCTTAGAATTTATAAAAGATAAAAATATTTCTGAAACCGATAGAGTTAGTGAATTAGGCCCCATGATGCATATTCTTCATCACTTTTTATGTGAAGAAGAAGACCAACATCCTGAATCACCAAACCTGGTTGAAGTATTAAAAAAATCTACGGCACTTTATGAAGGTGGATACGTTTTCGGAGGCTTAGTAGGTAATGGACACAGTTTTGTAATGAGAGACCCCAAAGGTATTCGACCTGCCTATTACTTTGAAGATGAGGAATTTGTAGTAGCAGCTTCAGAACGTCCGGCAATCATCACAACTTTTAATTTAGAAATGGAGGACGTGAAAGAACTACCTCCTGGATCTGCTTTAATGATTGACCCTGAAGGCAATACAAGTATAGAGCAAATCTTACCAGCAGAGGAGAAAAAAGCTTGTAGTTTTGAGCGCGTTTATTTTAGTAGAGGTTCTGATGCCGATATTTATAGAGAGCGTACTCAATTAGGTTTGAATTTGTCAGATCAGGTTTTAAAATCCTTAAATCATGACCTCAAAAACACCATTGTTTCTTTTATTCCTAACACTGCAGAAATAGCTTTTTATGGCTTGATTAAAGGTTTAGAAGACTACTTGAAAAATATTGAAGTTGAGCGAATCATAAAGAATAAGCATCTCATGAGTGATGTAGAAATCAGAGAATTGATTTATAGAAGAGTAAGGATTGAAAAAATTGCCATAAAAGACGTTAAGCTACGAACATTCATTACTGAAGATGACAGTCGTGATGATATGGTTCAACATGTTTACGACATTACATATGGCACTGTAAAAGCACATCAAGATACTTTAGTGATTATTGATGATAGTATTGTTAGAGGAACAACACTTAAAACCAGTATTCTTAAAATGTTGGATAGGTTGAAACCTAAAAAAATCATTGTTGTTTCTTCTGCACCTCAAATTAGGTATCCTGACTGTTATGGTATTTCCATGAGTAAAATGGAAGAATTTATTGCATTTAATGCTGCCATCAGTTTATTAAAGAAGTCAGATCAACAAGAAGTTATTGATCAAGTTTATAAACAATGTTTAAAAGCTGTTGAAAACCGTGAAGAGGCTAAGGATATTAATTTTGTAAAAAAGATTTACAGCGCTTTTACACCAGAAGAAATTAGTGCTGAAATCACTGCCTTATTAAAGCCTAAAGACATACAAGCCGAAGTGGAAATTATCTTCCAATCTATTGAAGGATTACATCAAGCTTGCCCAGAGAATTTAGGAGATTGGTATTTTACAGGAGATTACCCTACGCCTAATGGAAAACATGTTGCACATCAAGCTTTCATTAATTATTATGAAAAGTATGAACTATAAACAGTTGATATAAATTATTTTAAAACGCAGTATTGATTTTTTCAATGCTGCGTTTTTTTAAATATCATTTTAGTTTAATCACCTTGCTTACAGCACTTCAGATTTTAAAAATTTGATCATTTTGACTTCTAGTTTACAGAAAGGTTAAAATAAATCTTAAACATATCTTTTTTTAGAATTAAAATAGTTGATTATACCTCCATAGCGCACCCCATCAAATGCTCATTAAAAAATTACATAGTGCATCTAAATTCAAAAACAATTTCATAATATATTCATGTTTGGATTATGAATTTAAAGCATAGTTTGACAATAATTCATTTCTGATAAAAAATGTTCCTAATTACTAAAGTAAGATAACACAAGAAAACATGCAAAATTGTAGAATTTCTCCAAACTATATTTCCAGACTTAAATGTAGTTAAACTGTTTTACTTTATACTTATAAAAAAAAGTATAAATTAATTTGAAATTACAAATGACATTTTGTACCTTACAACTTATATAAAATTTATATTATGTCAAAAAAACTTTACTCTTTACTAATGTTAACTATCCTAACCCTTTTCATAGGGGTTGGATATGCACAAGACGTTCCTGAGTTGATGTATTTCAAATTTGATCAATCTACAGGAAACCAAACCCCCAATGATGCTAATCCAGCAACAAGAGTTGGAGGCGCTACAGCCACAATCATGGGAAATCTAACCGTTGGAGGTGTTGGTCAATTCAACACTGGTTTGCAAGGAACAGCAACCTCATCTGCAAGTAATTATCTAGATCCTGGATGGACAGGAAGTTATACTGGAGACTGGACTATATCTATGTATTTAGATGTAACTGACGCATCAGGAACTCAATATTTCTTCGGAAGTACCTCTTCGAGTTCTTTTCGTTGTTTTACAGGAGGAGTGGCCAATGATGGGGTATTACTAAGAGGTACTGGAATTGCTGATGTTACCATACCTGATTTATATTCAGGACCTGTTGTAGTTACTTTTAGCTATAATGCTACAATTAATACTATTAAAGGATATAAGAATGGTGTTTTAGTAATTACTTTAACCAACTGGACAAGTCCTACACTTCAAGGCTCCGACTTCAAAGTTAGTGGTTACTCTAGTAATAATGGAGTTAACGGTGTAATGGATGAATTTAGGTTCTACAATAGAGCTTTAGACGATAGTGAAATTGGGGCGACTTGGAACCAGATGTTACCTTTAACAGATTGCTCCGGACAACCAAGTTTAGGCTTAATTAATGGACCAACTGAAGTGTGTCCTGATTTAGCATTTAGCTTAAGCGCTACAGGAACTAACGCTGCAGGATTTACTTTTCAATGGCAAGAATCTGCACCAGGTGCAAATAATTGGAACGATATAGTTGGAGCTGTAGGAAGTTCACTTACCTTTCCAAATGGCATTAATACCGCTGCAGATTACCGAGTAATCGCAACATGTACTAATAGTAACTTAAGTGACACTTCAAACGTGCTAACAGTTACTATGACCACTTGTTACTGCGAACCTTCATACTCTTTTGGGTGTAGTCTTGACAACATTAGAGACGTTATCTTAGCTGGTGAAGTTGCACCAGGAATTAACAACCTGAATACGCCATGTCCACCAACAGGATATCAAGATTATTCAGCTACAATGTCAGCTACTCTATTAGC
>Ga0079223_10003329_pt1 | contig 10107 bp, 11 predicted proteins | sample Stecom2011_FD_75072 | JGI IMG/M metagenome (GOLD analysis project Ga0079223, IMG submission 75072) | Agricultural soil microbial communities from Utah to study Nitrogen management - Steer compost 2011 | ecosystem: Environmental > Terrestrial > Soil > Agricultural land | place: USA: Utah...
CATGCTCACTCATGCGATTCGTGCCCATATTATGACTGGCGGGGTAAGGCGGGAGATCCGTTACCTTTAATGCACCGACTGACTCAAATAGCTCCTTCGACCGCGCATACGCGTGGTTCCGCATCCGGGTATCGTTGATGTGGTCGGTCTTGTAGACCACTGGGACTGGTAGCCCGTACTGATCCTTTTCCGTGGGGTGCAGAGTAATATTGTTAGATTCGACGGCCATATCTTCGCCACAAATCCAGAACCCCGCCATGTGGTCATAATTCTCCAGCGATTGAGCAAGTTCGCGCCCCCAACCGCTCTTACCCGGATTCATGAAGGCGGACATAAAGGGTAGCCCGAGATGCAGAATCTCAAGCTCATAGCCCCCTAAATGCCCGCGCGAGGGATCGTTGTTCTGATACTCAGTGACAATCCCCGGCACAACCGTACTTTTGTACATATGCACCGGTTTTTCGAACTCAGCGTAAACTCCGCCCGTAGTGTGAGTCATGTAGTTCTGACCAACCTGGCCGGAGGAGTTGGCCAGGCCATTGGGAAACAGGTTTGAAGCAGAGTTGAGCAGCATCCTTGGCGACTCGATCGAATTACCTGCGACAGCCACAATCCGGGCTTTCTGCAGATGCTGATTACCATTCCCGTCGGCATAGAGGACCCCATTCACCCTTCCATTGGCGTCATGTTCAATTCTCAACACCATGGACTCTGGCCGCACCTCAACGTTTCCAGTCGCTTCCGCTTTCGGGATTTCGGTATACATGGTCGACCACTTGGCGCCAATTCGGCACCCCTGCATGCAAAAACCGGCCACCTGACAGGCCGGACGGCCATCGCGAGGCTGGGTGTTTATCGCCAGATGTGCCTGCTCACATTGCGCCCCGACCCGTTTGGCTCCCTCAGCAACCACCTTGTAGTGACTGCTCTTGCCGTGGAACGGCATGCCGGTCGCCTCAGTACCGCAGACGCCCATCTTCTTCTCGGCTTTTTCGTAGTAGGGTTCCAGCTCCTGAAGAGTAATAGGCCAGTCCAGTACGTTCGCCCCCGGAACGGTACCGTTCGTGGTTTTCATCCTGAATTCATGCTCCTGGAACCGCATGGCGACACCAGCCCAGTGCATTGTGGCACCACCAACACCTTTGACGATCCACGCTGGCAGATTCGGGAAATCTCTAGCCAATCGAGCGGGACCCTCGACATAGCGTTTGTCCAGCCAGGAAATCTTACCGAACATCTTCCATTCGTCATTCTCGATATCAGACATCGTGAAACGTTTGCCTGCTTCGAGGACAACCGAGCGGATCCCCTTCTGGGCCAGCTCGTTGGCCAAGGTGCCACCACCGGCCCCCGAGCCAATAATCACAACCAAACTATCGTCATTCAAATCAAACTTAGCCATTTGCCTTCCCCTTTAAATCCAGTCGATTTCGTCATAGCCGCGCTTGATGTACCCACCGTGCTGCCATGACGAACCGCCAAAGCCGAACTTTTCCCAGATTTCGGGGTTGTTATAGATCCCCATCATGAGATCGCCTTTGATCTTTTGGAAAAAGGCGGAGGCCTCTATGGTCTTGAGAACCTGCACTCGCTCCTCTTCTGTCTCAATGTTGAGATAGGGCGTGCCATATCTGGCCCTGGATTCCTGATTAAGGGCGGCAATTCCAATGGTAAGCAGGTCCATCAGCTTCGGGTCGGCTTCTGCCTGTTTGGCCAGGGGGACCATTACCTGCTGGTAGTACTTATTTTCGAGGGAATCGTGAGGGTATACATCTCGGGCCATCCGGAGAAGCGTCTGGTTACCTCCCTCGCCAATCTGCATTGCTGCACGGGTGTCAGGTGTAAACAACCCCGTGCCTGAAAAGATCGCCACACTGCCGACCAAGGTTGCTCCAGAGCCAGCAATAAACCCCCGTCGACTCATCCGATGACTTGAAGCGCTGAGGTCTTGGTTTAGTTTTTTGTCATTGTTCATGTTTCCTCCACGTATCGTTAACTTGCTCTGCTCTCTCGATTAAAAGCTCGACGAAACTGAGCTTTGATCATCTCTGGAAAACATAGAAATGTGTTGCTGTACGACCCTATCCAAGTCTTTCATTGCTTTCCTTATGAAGGCCTCGCCACGCTGCTGCGTGATCTCCGACATACAAATGTGACGATCACCAATGATGAAAGGAGGGAGTTGGCAGGCTTTGTAGAATTCGTTGGAAACTTTCCATATTCGTTCAAGGCCCTCATCACAGAGAATAACGGCATGAAGCAGGATCGCAGTGTCCTCCCCTTGTCCTGTCGACATCGGGTTCTTGATGCATTTGCGCCGTTGAGCAGTCCCCGCGATTTTTTTTCCATTAACCACCAGGTTGAATTCGCCATTGCAGAACGCACCCTCAACGCTAGAGCAATAGGCATGAATGCCCATGGCTTCAAACCAGTGGAGGAGGGGCTGGCAGATCAGAGAGTAGCTTTCACGGATGCCGATTCTCTCTCCCTCCCTGGACACCACCATTGAGAGATTGATGAACCCGCTTGTCTGAGGTGTCATCTCACCACCGGTGCTACGAACAACCACTGGCCACCCCTTCGCCTCACAATACTTGGATGCGAGATCAAACCCCTGTTTATGAGTTGCACTACGAGGCACTACCAGAGCCTGACGACTTCTCCAGATGCAGTAGCCGAAACGACTCTGGCCCGACGCCACTTGCTCAAGTAGTCGTTGTTCGATTGCTAGCCCCTCTTGAACTGGCATGGGCGTTAAACAGCAGAGGGCATTTTGCGACATCACCCCTACATCTTTAGCGGCCAGCACGTTCAACCTCCTCACACAAATCACTGAGAAACTCTGCCGCCGGCCCACCATCCACCCCTCGATGATCGAAGGTCAGCGAAAGACCCATAAAACGGCGACTTACCCACTGCCCCGCGGAATCTTCAACCGGCCTGGTGTATGTCTCACCGATACCCAGTATTGCGAGTTGCGGCAGATTGATGATGGGAGTGAAAAATCGCACACGAGATCGTCCGAGATTGCTTAGTGTGAACGTGCCTGCGGTCATTTCAGGAACTGAAAGCTCACCCCTTTTCGCCCGTTCAAGCATGTTTTTACGAGCTTCTGCCCTTTCCATCAGGCTCTTTTCATTGGCATCAAAAACCACCGGCGCAATCAGCTTGTTGCCCGGCAAAGCGATGGCGAACCCAATGTGTACATTCCGGTAATGACGGATTTCGTTATCTTCTATCCGACCATTCAGCCCGGGATGCCTGACCAGAGTTCTGACAACGCAGTCCGCCAAAAGGTCTTCAATTGAAACCTTCGTTCCATTGCCGGCCAGCGCCTCCTTGAAACTCAGCAGAGCGTCAATTTCGCATTCCGCATGATGGGTCAACTGTGCAGCCTCATCGAGGCTGCGTCTCATGTTGCTGGCGATCATGCCGCGCAATCCTTTCAAGGGGATCGCGTTAGTAATATCGTTATCTGACATGTCTTGAGCTCCAGGCATCTATCCGATCTTGGCCACGCAATCACCCTTGGCGACCACGTCGTCGATCTCTTTCAAAATCGACAAAGTGCCTGAGGCTGGCGCCAGTAATTCGTACTGAATCTTTGCCACCATCAGTTCAGCGATCATGTCGCCCTCGGACACACTGGTACCATCGTCTACCAGCCATGAGGTAATGACTGCTTCGTCGTCTTCCTCCCAAAGGTCGTTCGGAACTATTACCTCGGTGCTCATTTTTCAGTCTCCTTCATTTTGGCGAACGCTTTTACAATCTTGTCTGCACTGGGCAAGGCCCATTGCTCCATTACAGGGGTGAACGGAATGGGAATATCCGGGTAGGCAACTCGCTGCGGCGCAGCTTTCATGGGAACACCGACCTCGGAAACGGATGCTATGATTTCGGCAGTCATGCCGTAACTGTGGTAATCCTCATCCACAACAATCAGCCGACCGGTTTTTTTCACCGATTCAATAACGGTTTCTCTGTCCAGGGGTACCAGCGAACGCAGATCCACGACTTCAGCACTAACACCCTGCGCTTCGAGTTCGCGCGCGGCTTTCAGTCCATGGTGCACACCCGAGGTGATACCAACTATCGTGACATCGGCGCCTTCCCTGGTGATCGCAGCTTTGCCCAGCGGCACTTCATAAGCCTCTTCAGGCACATCGACGATGGCTTCCTTTTCGGTACCAAGCCAACCCATCCCCTGCAGCGCCTTGTGAAACATGAAGATCACCGGATTGGGATCACGAATGGCGGCTGTCATCAGGCCCTTGGCATCATAGGCATTCGATGGCGCCACGACTTTCATGCCAGGAAGGTGCGCAAAGGTAGCGTGCAGGCATTGAGAGTGCTGGCCACCATCGCTGTACCCGCCGCCGGTAGAGGTCATCAGTACCATGGGCACATTGATTTCACCGCCGGCAAAGTAGGTGTTCTTCGCCATCATGTTGTAGATAGCATCGAAACAGACCCCAAAGAAATCCACGAACATCAGCTCCACTACTGGCTTCATGCCATCTGAAGCAGCGCCAACCGCTGCACCGATGAAGGCGGTTTCAGAGATTGGAGTGTCTTTCACTCGCTCCGCGCCAAACTCTGTGTACAGCCCCCGGGTATTGCCGAAAACGCCACCGAGTTCACCAATATCCTCACCCATCAAAAAAACTTTCTCGTCTTCACGCATCTCCATGGCGATGGACTCAGCCATGGCACGAGCGATCGTTAACTTGCGGTTTTTTGCTTTCACCTGCGTCATGCTTCTTCTCCTGATTACCTGGCGCGAATCTCAAACAAACACTTTTTCCAACGCCTCTTCAGGCGCCGGGTATTCACTGTCGCGAGCAAACTGGATAGCTGCGTCGACAGTTTCTCGTGCTTGCGCTCTCAGAGCTTCATCCTGCTCTTCGGTCCACTGATAACGCTCTTGCAGGCGTTTCTTGAACGCAGGGATGGGGTCGGTCTCGGTGAGATGCTCCTTTTCTCCAGCGGGACGATAGGCCTCGGCGTCACCCATGAAGTGACCTGCCAACCGGGAAGTCTCAATTTCGATGAGAGTAGGACCTTCCCCTCTACGGGCCCGCTCAATGGCCTCACCGGCTTTCTCGAAGATCTGAATCGGGTCATTATTAGGAATGTGAACGCCTGGCATCGCATAGGCCACGGCTCGATCAGAGTTGTGCTTCACGGCGGTGCTAGCCTGCTTCGAAACTGAAATGCCCCAGGCGTTGTCCTCGATCACGAACACAACGGGTAACTTCCAGACCGAGGCAAGGTTCAGTGCCTCGTGAAACGCGCCCTGGTTGGCCGCACCTTCTCCGAGATAGGCGATTGCCACACCTGGCTTGCCTTGCATCTTCCGCGATAACGCAGCGCCTGCTGCAACGCCGACACTCTCGCCAATAATTCCGGAGCAAGAGAAATTCACATTGGCATCGAAGATGTGCATATGGCCGCCACGACCGCCACTCAAACCCGTTTTTTTCCCAAAGATCTCCGCGGTCATCTTCATCAGATCCACGCCTTTGGCGATAGCGATGTGGTGCGGACGGTGGGTAGAAACAACAATGTCTTCATGGTTCAGGTGTGCACAAACACCTACAGCACAAGGCTCCTGCCCATTCGAGAGATGCATCTCGCCAGGAATAGGGCCTTTCGCCATGTTGAAGGCAGGGGTCTTGCCCTCCATGTAAATCTTCTCTATCGACTCCTCAAAGAATCGACTGATCACCATATGCTGGTACATCCAGATTTCTTGTTCTTGGCTTGGTGTCATTTGTATCTCCCATCTCAAATAGTCCAGTTTCTGCATAATCAATTGACTACAGCGATCGCTTCGCCCTTGTCTTGGGCACAAAAAAGCAATCCCCTTGCCAATTACCAAGCAACTGTTTTAATTGATATTTTTTGTCGAGCGGGAGGCATACACGTCAGACTGTTGCAAGCAAAAGGCACACTGTGTAGCACTGCAAGAAAACAATGTGACCGCGCGTTGAGATCTATGGTGCTAAATAAAGCCTGGGATAAGGAACGTGGCTTCAAGACACTCGATCAGAGCAAACGGTTGAGCTGAGGACTGCGGCAAGACGCCCCCAGAACAAGTGGGAGAACGTCTTACCGACAAAAAGCGTGGATTAGAGGTTTGCTTTGTTTTAAGCCAACGATTGGGGTCTCAGATGGTTGCCTGAATACTATTCGGTGGTTCCGAGATACTTAATGTAAGCAACAAGTTCCCAGATTTCGTCATCAGTAAGAATCCCTCCCCAAGGCGGCATGGGCGTGGCTCCTTTTCCGCCTTCATAGATAGTTTTAAAAGCCTGTACCGGGTCAAGATCATCCCTATTGATGAACAAGGCGGGTTCTCTGCCGTGGCAATAGTCCGCACAGGTGGACTGGAAAGTCATTTCCCCAGCGGCAACCCTGTCGGGATCTTTCAAATCGACGTCCACGCCTTTCTCCCAGGGCGGAGAAGAATCTGTACCCGCAGTACCCTGGGAATCAGGCACGCCGCCCGCCCGTGCCAATCCTGCCGCCGACAATATCAGCGTGCAAAGCAATACTACCGTTGAACTCTGTTTCATGATCACCTCGTCTGCTGAATCGGGCTTACTCAACCTTGAGCAAGCCCGATTGCCTTGAACGAATTAACCGCCGACTTTTACGGCAACCAGTTTCGCGTCCTGTCCGGCACCACCCACCGGTAGAACCACGTAATGCTTTTCATTGACGCTGTAAGACATCGGGGCTCCAAAAACACCGCCAGGAAGCTCAACCTCGCTGATCAGTTCTCCTGTCTCAGCGTCATGTGCATAGAGGAAAGGCTCCTCCTCTTTCTCACTCGCATTGGCCACAAGCGCGTTACCCCGAGTAGACAGTCCTACCATGCCGTACGTGCCTTCCGGCGCGACAAATAGAACCTCGTCGGTCAAAGTGAAATGGCTTTGCCTGGGCACACCCAACCGATCTAAGTTCAGATGCTTGATTGCCGGGTGGTCCACTGGTCCTTTACCGGCCGGAATCCGCCAGAGGTGCTCTCCGGTGTCCATATCAATAGCGACTATGCTCGAGAAAGGAGGCTTCAGCAGGGGCAACCCCATAGGACCTCCTACACCAGCCCACGTACCTGTGTACTCGTAAGCTGCGAGTTTTTCCTTCTTAAGCCTAATAGCAAATGGAATCTTGAAAGGGTTCACGTAAAGGACGTTCGTGTCTGGATTATGGGCCGCCCCTGTCCAACTCGACCCGCCCAACACGCCGGGAACCTGCAGTGTTCCGCCTTTGGTCAGTGATGGAGGGGTGTACAACTCCCCATAGTTGTATCGATTGAGAATTTTTTCTGCGCCAGCCTTTAGCTCAGGCGTCAAGTCGATCAGATCGTCCTCAGACACGCCTTGCTGCGCATAGGCAGCTGGCTTGGTTGGGAATGGCTGCGTCGGAGAGAGCTTTTCACCAGGTACGTCTGATTCAGGTACGGGTCTCTCTTCGATTGGCCAGATGGGTTCACCAGTCACTCGATCGAACGCAAACAGAAATCCCTGTTTGGTTGGCAGAACGACGGCTTTAATGTGCTCGCCATCAACATTCAAATCCATCAGATTAGGCGCAGTTGGGGGATCGTAATCCCAAACACCGTGATGGGTGATCTGAAAATGCCATGCAACTTTCCCTGTATTCACATCGAGAGCCACCAGCGAGTCACCAAACAGGCCATCGCCAGGACGCTCTCCACCATAAAAATCGTTGGTTGGCGTAGAGACCGGCAAAAAGACCAAACCGTTTTCATCATCACAGGAAGGTCGTGCCCAGACATTCATCCCCCCGGTGCGCTTCCAGGCGTCACTTTCCCACGAATCGTTGCCAGGCTCCCCAGCCTGCGGCGGGTTTCGGAATACCCAACTACGCTCGCCAGTCTGAACGTCGAATGCTTGCACGTCGCCCGGAGGATGATACTTCATGGGAGCACGGCCAATCGCAAAAGAGTCCAGCACCGCGAGACTAGGAATGACCTTGCCACCACAGATAATTGGTGGAGATGTCGGTGAAATCAGCGAACGATCAACATCGCGCAGGTAGCCTTTAGCCAGGTCGACTTTCCCATGTTCACCCCAGGACTTAACCGGTTTACCTGTTTCGGCGTCTAAAGCAATCAGGTAACCATCGTTCGTACCCGCAATGATTCGCTTGTCGTCGCCCTCTTCCCAATAGCTCAAACCCCGGCTGATGAAGCCAAGATTTGGCGGTGTGCCAAGCGTGTAGGCCTTTGGATCATAGGTCCATAGCGTCTCGCCTGTTTTACCATCAATCGCGGAAACAAAACTCATCGGCGAGCTGGAATAGAGAACGCCGTCAATCGCCAGAGGCGTGGACTGGTTCATCCACGTGATGAGGTCAGGGTTATCCTTCCAAACCTGATTGTCTGGCATGGACCATTCCCACACTACCTCCATATTCTCGACACTGTCTTTAGTAACCAGCGGCGCTTTTGAAAATTTTGATCCGGCTTTATCACCGTCATAAGCCACCCAGTTGGCCTCCGAACTCGCGGTCGCACAACCGGCAAGCCCCAGGCTGGCCACGGCAATTGCCGACACTAGCACCCTACAACCTGGAATTGGTTTCATGCTCATCGTTTGGTCCTTTATTGTTACGGTTAACGAGGCTGATAACGTTATTTTTGGCTCAGCGCCTACATGCCTCTCCCGCCTAAAGGCAAAGCCTGTGCCCCTCAGGTAAAGTTGTTAAAATTCATTACATTGAAGAATTCGGAAGGAACCTGAAGGGGCGAACAGACAACAGAATGTCGCAGGCATTCAGAATTGTGCGACATCATGTCTCAACGGACACGTCATCTATAAGACGCTGATAGCCGACTCAAGTAACGCCAGCCAAATGAGAGACTCCAGGAAGCAATGGATGGCGCTGGTGGTGGGGTTCTCGGCAGCAGGCTGGGCTCAGCCGGCCAAACCGACGCCGGGGCATGATGGGATGTCATACCCATCAAAAATAGATCTGCCCCGGTTTCCAGACAAACGTTTCACTCCGGCAACGTCTCACCCGATCCGCCCATCTCAGCGGGGACATCTTTCATCTTGGGCAGGCCATCGCGGATGGGCATAACCGATTCCTGGTAGTGCACATGTAACGCAGGCTCGAACTTGAGGTCCGGAAGATTAGCCACGTAAACATCCACAAGTCCCCAAACCGGATGCCCTGTAAACACATGGCCTCCACACTGCTTACACCATTTCCGGTAGCTCTGTTCTGTGAGATGAAATTCTCCTACCTGGTCTGCGCCAGACAGGATCTGAAGGCTATCAGTTGGCCACAGTGAAAACGCATTGACCGGGCCCGCAGACCAACGGCGGCACGAATCGCAATGGCAATAACCCATTGCCTCGGGATCTCCGGTGACCTGGAATCTAACAGCCCCACAAAAACAGTTACCTTGGTACTGGCTCATGACCATCTCCTCGTTTGTTATTTTTCACCGACTACTGTTTCAGAGCCACCACCCCGCTGGATATCCTACGGAATGAGAGAACGGACATAACTTTGGTAGTAGAAAGGATGCCATTACGGATACGAAAGAATGCCTTCGGCAAGGCCCAGTCGCACGTTGTACTGCGCCCTGGTCCAGGGCACCATCACATGTTCTGTGGTGAAGCCGGGGATAAGACTGAAGGTCAGCTGCACCAAATCCGGAAGCAGCCCGAAAGTCTTCCCGTTGAGTGAGAAACTGTAAGGCGGTGATTTGTCGCTGTACGCGAATGTCAGATTGCTACTTGCTAGCGAGACACCAGGCAGAGCAAGAAAAACAACCATTAACGTGCGGCAAAGCGCTGCCGACAGTCCTTCGCAACAATGCTTCTTCGCCAAGTGTAGTGGTTCAATGATTCCGGACACCAACGTAGGTGGTAAGATCGCCACCATAAACGAGGTGTCTGATGACCAGAAAGCGACGTTCTTTTTCTCCCGAGTTCAAATAGGAAGCAGCCAGCTTGGTGCTGGATCAAGGTTACACGATTCCGCAGGCCAGCGTGTCTCTGGGAGTTGGTGAAAGCGCTGTTCGGCGTTGGGTTCAACAACTGACGGATGAGCGTAAGGGCG
>Ga0079223_10003330_pt1 | contig 10104 bp, 10 predicted proteins | sample Stecom2011_FD_75072 | JGI IMG/M metagenome (GOLD analysis project Ga0079223, IMG submission 75072) | Agricultural soil microbial communities from Utah to study Nitrogen management - Steer compost 2011 | ecosystem: Environmental > Terrestrial > Soil > Agricultural land | place: USA: Utah...
AACAACTATTTAGACGCAATTGGTGCCGTCTTTTTTCGTTTTAAGTCAATTAAAAACTGATCTATAGTTGGTTTATCAACATGCATCATAGTTACAATTTTCCACCACTTCGGATTGTTGAAATCGTCCGCAACTAAATGGTAATTTTCTGCAACTGCTCTTGGTATATTATCTGCCTTAATCGTTACAATATTCATGTAAGGATCTCTAAAATAATCGATATTCATTTCATCTAAAGCATCACATATACTATCAGCTCTATCGATTAGACGTTGCAAGTTATAGGTCCATCCTTGAGAACCATGTGTTTTTAATATCATCCACATAGACACGGCATTGGCACCTGAACGACTTCCACAAAGTGTAAAGTCTGTTCCTTGAACATAAGACGCTTCTTCTGTTTGCGTAAAGTGTATCCAATTCTTCTTACATAAGAATATACCAGTACCATAAGGAGCTTGCAACATTTTATGTCCATCTATAGTTGCAGATGCAATTTTAGGATGTTTAAAGTTTAATTTATTATCGGGGTTAGTAAATGGATAAATAAAACCACCAAAAGCAGCGTCAACATGTACCCAATACTCTTTAGCATATTGCTCGACAATAGGCAATATCAAATCAGGATCGTCTATACTTCCAAACATGGTAGACCCCATATTTAGGATTACAATAAAATGAGAAATACCTTTGTCATTAGCTGCCTTTAAAGCCAGCTCTAAATCTTCTTCTTTCCAGATTCTGTTGTTCTCATCTACAGGAATAGTAATAGGACTAATTTGCAATAAATTACAAGCTTTATAAGCAGAGTAGTGTACATCCTCAGAAAACACCAAGCCTATTTCATGAGGAGCTACACCGTGTTCTTTCATAAAATAATTTCTATACATCCACGCAGCTTGAATATTGGCTTCTGTTCCACCTGGTGCAACATATCCATCAAAATCATTAGGTGCTGCTTGGAAAATTTGTTCTGCACAGATTTTTAATAGCTCTACTTCAAGTTCTTGAGTGCCTCTAAAGTAGGTTTCACCTTGACTATAGGTATGACAACCGATATGATTAGGATTATGAATTAAAACTGACAAAAAAGCAGCGTCTTTTAAAAAAGGCGCATTAAAATAAAACTGTTCTTGATCTAAATAAGTAGCTGGCAATCCAAGAATCGGTTGTTGCTGATAATTTAAATTTTTACCTAAAGCAGTAAATACGCGTTGCTTAATTTCTCTATTGGGTAGTTTTGACCAATACATAAATTATTTATTTTTTAAATACAAACTACTAGTCCTTTTAACATATTCCAGATACTCATAAGATGTCCAAGCTTGTATTTGTTCATAAGAAGGTCGGTACTTTCTCATATATTCAGCAAGGTACTCTTCATCAAAGTCTGGGTTTATTCTATATATTAATTCATCATTAAATACATAATCAATGTATTTCTCAGATTCAAAATAGTGAAACATTCTTTGAAATCTCCATATCTGTCTGGCTCTCGGATCGAGCAAGGCAAAAGGATTACTCAAAACGTTAATATCACTTCTTTTAGGCTGTCTTAATGCATAATCAAATACCTTAGCCATTTGTATAGAATCCTCTCTATAGCTATTTCCTTTAATGAAAACTGTTGATAACTCAATAGACCCTGGCTGTAAAGCGACATGATAATAAGGAATAGGACCTTGACGAATGACTACACGTTCTGACTTAAAACCCATTTTCCTAAACTCTATGACATCATTAGGTTGAACTTCAAACTCAAAACTACCATCAGCATCAGAGAAATAAACATCATCAGTTGTACTATTAAGAATTGTCACTTGCTCAATCGGCTCATCTGTCTCTATAAGCACAATTTTCCCTCTCATTAATTCCTGACCAAACAGTACAGAATTAATAAAAATAACAGCAATAGTTAGCGTTAAGATTTTATAATATTTTAAGCTCATAAACTATTAAATAAAGGAATTAGCTTGTAAAAATACAATATTTCTACCCTTATCCAAAAGCGGCCTCGCAGGGAATCGAACCCCGACCTAGAGAACCGGAATCTCTCGTTCTATCCATTAAACCACGAAGCCAAATTTTCAATGTTCCGAAGTTACATTATTTTAGAGTCTTCTGTTTTAAAAGTTACGTATTTTTGGAAAAAGTAACTGATAATTATAAGGATTCCAGTAGTTAAAGTTTGAGAGGGCGTTGCCCAAAACCCAAAATAACCAACAAATAAATGTAGCATAGCCCAATTCAGTAAAATATTAATGCCTTGAATCAGTAAATAGCGAAATAGTTGAATACGGCCTTTAATAGTAGATGTTGTAAAGACCACAAACTTATTAAGGAAAAAGCCAACAGGGAAAGCAACTAAAAATGAAAAAATATAAGCAGCAATATATCGCGTAATACTGAAACCAAAGATATACCAAATAGGATTAAGAAAAATAAAATTATAAGCCATAAAATAACTAAACAAGCCTAATAGTGTTGTTCCTCCACCACATACTAAATAGCGATAAGTATTTTCTGGCAAAAAGGGTTTAAAGATAGGATAGAAGAAATCTAATATACTATCGATAACACGCTTAATCCATACAATTATAGGTACGTTACTATATCTACTCACGTTGCAAATGTAATAAATCCTTAACGAAATCAGATAAATATAAGCGGGATAAAACTTTTCCTTAAAAAATATTTGGCAATATAAAATCCATTCATTATCTTCGCAATCCATTACGGAGGTAGTAGCTCAGTTGGTTAGAGCGTCGGATTGTGGTTCCGAAGGTCGTGGGTTCGAGACCCATTTACCTCCCAAAATTTTTAAAAAGCCTAAAAAAAGCGTTTTGTAATTAAATTACAAAACGCTTTTTTATTGTCTAACATCCTCAAAATATTTCTAAGCTCAGTTTTCATTTTCAGTGCTTATAAGTATTTAATTCCCTTCCCATTTCACTTTACACTTATAAATATAGATCAAAACTCAACCATTTACTCTTAGACTTGTTATTATATTAGTAAAAACAAATAATTATGAAAAAGGTAGCAATATTAACGGCTGAAGGATATGAGAAGTCTGAATTAGACAGTCCAAGAGCAGCTTTAGAAGATGCAGGTTATAAAGTAGAAATACTTTCTCCTGTAGATGGTCCAATAAAATCATGGAATAACGGTAATTGGGGAGATCCTATAGAGGTTAATCACAATGTCAATAAAGTTAAAGTTAATGCTAAAGATTATGAGGCATTAATTATTCCTGGTGGTGTGATAAATCCTGACAAACTTAGAAGATGTAAGAACTCCATGAGTTTAATTCAAGATTTTGACCAAGCAAAAATTCCTATTGCATCCATTTGTCACGGACCACAAGCACTTATAGAAGCGAACGTTGTTAAAAACAAAAAAATGACAAGCTTTAGTTCAATCAAAAAGGATTTAGAAAATGCAGGTGCAAATTGGATAGATGAAGAAGTTGTACAAGATGGTCATCTTATTACAAGTAGATCTCCAGAAGATTTATCAGCATTTAACAATCAAATTAAAGCAGCCCTAAAAGCTTAAAGTAGTTTTGAAAATATAAATTATCCATGAACATTAATAGCCTTCTGAATTGACTCAGAAGGCTATTTTTTGTAGTTCATATTCTTACCATAATGCAAAACCGAAAATATTTATAACTTCTCAAAGCTCACCATATTACTCTTTGCATAATAAATGCCGCCTGATTGAATTTCAGACGGCATTTATTATTTTTTACAAATAGAAATCAATTATTTGTTTTCTTTTTTATCTTCTTTCTTATCCTCCTCATTTTTATTCGAGGTCTTATTCGTTGGATTTTTCAAAACATCATCAACAGGTAAACTATTAGCTGCAGGATCTATATCCGACACCTGTGGGTCATCAAAAGGTCGTTTTCCAATCAATCGCTCCAAATCATCTTTGAAAATCACCTCCTTGGTCAACAACTCTTGTGCAACAGCTTCTAAAGCATCCATATGCTTAGTTAACAAGTCTAATGTTCTTTGATACTGCTCCTTAATCATTGCTCTAACTTGTTGATCAATCAACTCTGCAGTAGCTTCAGAATAAGGTTTGGACATATAGTTCTCTTGTTGTGAATCATGGAAACTCACATTTCCTATATCGTCATCCATTCCATAAATAGATACCATAGAGTAAGCCATTTTCGTAATGCGCTCTAAATCATTTTGAGCACCTGTAGAAACCTGACCAAAAACTAATTGTTCTGCAGCTCGACCACCAAACAAACTCACGATTTGATCATGCATTTGAGGGATAGTATATAAGAACTGTTCTCTTGGTAAATACTGAGCATAACCTAAAGCGGCTACACCTCTTGGTACTATAGAAACTTTAACTAACGGATGTGCATGTTCTAAGAACCAACTACTCACCGCGTGTCCAGCTTCATGATAAGCAATAATTCGCTTTTCTTCTGGTAATATAATCTTGTGTTTCTTCTCTAACCCTCCAATGATTCTATCAATAGCGTCATTAAAGTCTTGCATTTCCACAAACTCTTTGTTTTTACGTGCAGCGATTAAGGCAGCCTCATTACAAATGTTAGCAATATCTGCACCCGCAAAACCTGGTGTTTGTGATGCTAATTCCTTAACATCTAACCCTGGAGCAGTTTTAATAGGTCCTAAATGAACTTCAAATATTTTTTCACGCCCAAGTACATCTGGGGTATCGATAGATATCTGTCTGTCAAAACGACCTGGTCTTAATAAAGCCGTATCCAAAACATCCGGTCTATTCGTAGCCGCTAATATAATAACTCCAGAATCTCCTCCGAAACCATCCATTTCAACTAAGAGCTGATTCAAAGTGTTTTCACGCTCATCATTACTCATGACTGCATTTTTTCCTCTTGCTCTACCAATAGCGTCAATCTCATCAATAAATATGATTGAAGGTGCTTTTTCTCTAGCTTGCTTAAACAAATCTCTCACTCGACTTGCACCAACACCTACGAACATCTCGACGAAATCAGAACCTGAAATCGAGAAAAACGGAACTTGCGCTTCCCCTGCAACTGCTTTAGCTAATAAAGTCTTACCTGTACCTGGAGGTCCAATTAATAACGCTCCTTTAGGTATTTTACCACCTAAAGCAGTGTATTTCCCTGGATTCTTCAAGAAATCTACAATCTCCATTACTTCCACCTTAGCTTCATCTAAACCTGCCACATCATTGAATGTAATATTGACTAGAGATCCCTTTTCAAATAATTTAGCTTTTGATTTTCCAATGTTGAAAATACCTCCGCCAGCACCACCGCCTCCGCCAGCGCCGCCGCCACTCATTCTTCTAAACAAGAAGATCCACATCACAATAATGATGATGAGCATCAAAAATCCAGAAGAGAATAAGTCTCTAAAGAAACTTCCTCTAGTTTCGATTTCAACTGGTATTTGAGGTTTATCAACTTCAGCAAATTCTGCCATGACCTCCTCGTATTTTCTATCAAATACTTCGTAAGACCCAATATTGAATTTCAAATCAGGTTGATCTGATTTTCCAAAACCAATAGGAGCACGTCTATTGGTTTCCTCTTCAACTTCTGCTTCTGTTTTAATTAAATAAACTTCAGCAAACTCTTTATTAACGACAACCACACGATCGACCTTGTCTTTCAATAAGTATTCATTCTTAAATTCTAAAAATGAATTTATTTTGGTTGAGCTGTCTCCGCTTCTACCAAAAATATTAATACTAATTAACGTCAATACAATTATTCCATAAACCCAGAATAAGTTGAATTTTGGTCCTTTTTTATTTCCTCCCCCTGGAGATGGTCTTTTAGGTGGTGGTGTAGGAGGGAACCCTCCTTTATTTTTACTCATATTTCTTGAAATGTTTTTAAAACTCAATAAATAAATTGGCCATTCTTTAGTTGTGCAATACTTTATCGCTATCCATCCAGAGACTTTCAATGTCATAGAATGTACGATCTTCAGGTTTGAAAATATGTACTACAACATTTACATAATCTACTAATACCCACTCATCGCTTTCCTCTATAGATAAAGGACGCTCCTTACAAATATCTTTTACTTGCTGCTCGACATGATGGGCTATAGCACGCATCTCAATATTTGTTTGTACATCACACACAAAGTAGAAATCCGTTACAGATTCTTCAATGTTAGTTAAATCTAAAGAAGTAACCCTCTCGCCACCTTTAGTTAATATGGCGTCTAAAATTACTTTAAAAAGTAAGCTATCTCTTGTAAGCTTCTGAGGCGACTTATTTCGGTCACCTAATTTTTGAACTATATTTTTCAAGTAGTTATCGGTCTTTTGATAAATTAATAATTTATTTTCGCTCAAAATTAAGTAATATTTTGGCACTTACCTTAAAAAACAATAAAAGCCTTTGGTTATTATACTTTGAACAGTTAGATAGCACCAACAATTATGCCATGCAATGGATTTCGGACGGAATGGCGCAACATGGGCAAGTCATTGTTGCTGAGAAGCAAACAATGGGACGTGGACAAAGAGATAAGCATTGGGAGAACACAGATAAGGATATTAAAATGTCCTTGTTGATACAACCTAAAAAGGACTTGGATCAGATATATGTTTTTTCAATGTTAATGGCTTTAGCTTTGCATCACGCCTTGGAAGAGATACTGCCAAAAAACAACCATATCCACATCAAATGGCCTAATGATATTTATATCAATGACAAAAAGGCATCTGGTATTCTAATAGAAAATGTGATCAGAGGAAATCAATGGCAGTGGGCAACAGTAGGTATTGGAGTAAATATAAGTTCAAAACAAGATCAAACTGCGTTTTCCGCTATTGGATTGGAAGAGGTTATGGACCTAGAACCCAATACTTTTGTAATCATTGAGAAAATTAGAGAAAGTGTATTGAATCAATTATATATCTACCAATCTTTTGATGCTATTTTAAAGACCTATCAAGAAAAATTATACAGAATTAATACGGTGCAAGAGTTTGAAGTCTTAGAAACAGGTGCATTTCTAGAGGCCAAAATTAAAGGTGTGAATGAGAAAGGCGAATTGATTTTGATTGATGAACAAGAGCAAACGACTTTTTGGTCACACGGATCTTTGAGGTGGATTTTGTAAATAGCAGAATCCACCTCAAGATTTCCTAAAACATACATTCCTTTTAACCTTTAGAAAAACGCAATCCTAACAAGTTGAATTATCTTTTTATGATTTTTTCTGTGCTAAGATATTGCCCATTTGTAGTGAATTCCAAAATATAAAATCCAGTATTTAAGTGTTGAATATCTATTGTTTTTCCAAGAATGTCCTCATGCTTTGATAATAACCTTCCTGAAATATCGTACAAGTTTGCTGCAACCTTAGAATTCAATGTTACTCCTATTAATTTAATGTGTATTTCTCCATACGTAGGATTAGGGAAAACGAAAAATCGCAATTGCTCTTCAAGGTTTTTAATACTTATAGGAAATAGTTGCTCACAGTTTTCGACTCCATCTGCTTGATAATTTATTTCCTCATCCACATAACATCTTAATCGAGGTTCAAAATAAGTGCCTAAAATCGGATCCGAAATATGTAAAGAGGAAAATCCAGCTACTTGAAGACATCCTATTCGCTCTGCATATGGCAAAGAACCAGGAGCGCCAATACCCCAATGATCAGGTGTGGATCCTAGCGCGCTCGTATGCACAACATTTAAAGAAACTTCTCCAATATATTGAGTGGTTAGACTATCTACCAAAAGCTGAAAGGAATTGGTAGGATCTAATGGTTGATTAAAATCGAGGATGTCTGTTTCTGAAACATTAAAATAATAGAGCGGTAAGAAGTCATTTTCAATAGCATTAAAATAGAAAACAGCATTTTGTTCTTCATAAACAATTTCTCTTTCGAATATAGAATCTAAGAGTATCATTCCATTGCTTTTAAAGTGTTTAACCTCAATAAGCTTTGCATTAATATTGTTTACTATGGTATCTTTTGTTACCTCGTAAACAGTATAACCAGAATGACTTTCAGAGTTAAAATCTGCATACCACTTTGCGCCAATTGGTGCGAAATTATCTTGTGCAAAGGTGGATAGAGAAAATAAGATTGTAAAGAGTATTAGTGTTGTATCCTTCATAGATTAATGTTCTAGTTTAAATGCTCTTTTTTGCTTGATCCTGCACAGTTCTATGACTTAATATTTGATAAAACCGATCATTTCAACCCTAATATAATGTTTTTTTTAATTAGAAAGAGATTTGAGTTTTTTTTATATGCAATTTGATTAGGAGGTTAAAAATCTAGTACTACTTTATAAGTAAACAGTGCTAGATGTTTACTTATCTTTAAACCAAGTTGAATGATTTAGGATATTATTTCCTTTCCAACTTCGGAAAGTAAGCGATGTATTGTTTCTCTAAAAATAATCTGCTTTGAGAATGAATTAAACTATGATCGTACTCATCTAACTTCTTAATTTCTCCATTTTTAGAATGAAATAAAATAGCATCACTTTCTAAATGATATAATTGATTAGATGTGACCCCTTTAAAGCAAAAATATTTTTCATCTACTTTATTGGTTATTAGATTATTATGAAAGCTGAGTGAATCTGATTCAAGATGACCGAAGTCTTTTTTCTCAAAACTTATTTTGTAAATTTCTCTGTTTAAAAGTCGTTCACATAACAAACTCAATATCTCATCTTCATCAGCAACCCACACTTTAATATGACCTAAAATATCATAATCATCTAACTGACAAAATGCTTTCAAAATATCAGATGGAATGTTTTCTGATAAGTCAATCTTATTAAAGTCAGGATGTAAAAACTGCGCTAAAGGATTTAATACAGTGACTTGTTTTCCAATTTGTAAAAGTTCTTGCACTCGTTGTACAATCTTTTGAATAAGTAGTTCCGCAGCCAACACCGTTTTGTGCTGATAAACTTGCCAATACATCATTCTTCTAGCAATCAAAAACTTCTCTACAGATTGAATGCCTTTTTCTTCCACCATCAACTGATCGTCAACAACTGTCAACATGTGTAAAATCCTATCATAACCAATAACCCCTTCAGAAACGCCGGTATAATAACTATCTCTATTCAAATAATCCATCCGATCCATGTCTAACTGAGAAGAAATCAAAGCATGTATCCAAGGTCTTTCATGATATTCTTCTTGAAAAATAGCAATAGCCATGTCTAAAGCGCCATTAAACTCATCATTAAGTAAATGCATGAGTCCGATACTAATTTTCTCGTGCGACACTTTAGGAATAATCGTTTTTTCTAAGGCATGAGAAAAAGGTCCATGACCAATATCGTGTAGAAGTATGGCTATAGAAGCTTGCAATATCTCCTCTTTCGTGATTTCAACACCCTTAAATTGTAATTCTTGCAAAGCAATCCCCATCAAATGATAAGCACCTAGAGAGTGGTGGAATCGACTATGAGTTGCGCCTGGATAAACCAAATCTGCGGAACCCATTTGTTTGATTCTTCTTAACCTTTGGAAATAAGGATGGTCAATAATAGCTTGAACTAAAGGGTGTTTTATTCTAATAAACCCATTGACAGGATCATTAATAATTTTACCTATTTGACTAGGATTCATCTTGTACTAATTTGATTACCGCTGAATTTATGCAATATCTTTTATATGTTGGTGCAGGTCCATCATCAAAGATATGTCCTAAGTGGCTTTCACATTGACTACATAAAACTTCCGTTCTTTGTCTTCCTAATGAATTGTCGGGTCTATAAATCATCGATCCTTTTTGTGCTTCTTCAAAAAAGCTCGGCCATCCACATCCTGCTTCAAACTTCTGATTAGATTCAAATAAATGATTGCCACATACTAAACAATAGTAAGTTCCTTTCTCATCAATTCCATCATACGCTCCCGTAAATGGTCGTTCTGTTCCGGCTTCTCTTGCGATATTATATTGAAGTGGCGTAAGTTTTTCTTTTAAAACTGCTTCATCAATGACTACTTTTTCTTTTCTGCCTTTTACGAAATAAGGGGACTCGTTTTTCATGTTTAATATATATTAAATGTTATTAACGCTAAAATTACAATGCTTTATACTCAAAAATGTA
>Ga0079223_10003331_pt1 | contig 10104 bp, 8 predicted proteins | sample Stecom2011_FD_75072 | JGI IMG/M metagenome (GOLD analysis project Ga0079223, IMG submission 75072) | Agricultural soil microbial communities from Utah to study Nitrogen management - Steer compost 2011 | ecosystem: Environmental > Terrestrial > Soil > Agricultural land | place: USA: Utah...
ACTACCTTTGCTTTTGACAAAAGCAGCTCCGGGTGGTTTGGTTTCTACGCCTGCTCGTCGAAACCGCCAGGGCCCACCTCCATCACAAAGAGAGTTAGCAGGACACACTGCGCTCGGCGAACATGAAAATCTTTTAACAAAAACATTTATTGCACCCGGTATGGGGTAATCTGCTTCGGGCAAAAACTACTGATTGACTTTTCATTTCCGTAATATATCTTAATAATGATTTTCTTCTACATATACAAAATGGAGCTCGGTTTATGAAACAATATTTGTTGATTCTGGCAACAGTACAAATCGTTACTTTATTTTTCGGTTGCAGCAAGGAAAACCCCCTGTCTCCAAGCTATACCAAAACCGGCCAGGAAGCACTTCTTATCGTTGTCGAAAACAATAACCTTCTCGACCCCTCAATGGAGACCGGCTATACATATTATCAAAAAGAGATGAAAACTATTTTCGCCGATGTTTTCGAAATCCAACCGGATGATATTCCAGACAGCCTCTCCCTTGATGAAGTCATCGATCAGTTCGGCGAGGACTGGCAGATTCGTGCATTGACCGAAGCAGCACAGCCCTTCTATACGAAAATCGTTGCCCTCACTGATGAGGCCGCTACCGGAAAAGCAGTTCTCGATTCCCTTACAACGATGTGCACGAGTGGCTATACAGTGGATATGATCTTCAACCTTCACGGAGGATTGAATTTTTTCAGCGGAGAAACGTCGATACTTTTCGCCGACAGTTCGTACGACCTCGATGCATTCACCGACAGCATTAAAAGCCGCTCAGCCTGCCCCCGCGCGCTGTATCAGACCTGCTGTTATGGCTCTTCCATGATTGAGGCATGGGAACGCTTGGGCATAACTGCGGTAAATGGCTCGTTTGATGAAAACTCGTTAGTCATGTTTTCACCAATCTATTTTCTACAAAACTGGACCGGCGCAATGACATTCAGCCAGGCTGTACAGACGGCTTTCAACCAAGAGTACAGAAAAATCGAATCGTACAGTAACGTGCTCGAGGAAATCACGATGCTTCTGGACGAGGAACTGTTAGCCGGGAGCATACAGGAAACTGGTGGAACAGACACAATGTTGCTCTGGAGAAGTTTCGAACTGTAGCCATTTCTTTAAGGTGCAGGTGCTGCTCAACATAACGACCGCGGAGGGCTTATTTTTCTTAATTCACTGAAATGGATATCGATTAAGAAAATTACAAATACTAACAGGTACAAAATTTCAATAATTCTACCTGCTTGAAAAATTTGAGCTGGGATTAAGAATGTCTCACCCTGCTTTGTCGTATAAAGTCCGGCTCACCGGACCAGCGCAGTTTTCAGGGTCTGTGTGTTGCCGGTAGTTATTTCATTTTAATTTGTTTATCTTGTTTTAAAATTTTTTAGTTAAAATCGGGACCTTTCTTACATTTCCGTTGGAGGATTGTAAACTGGCATGCTATCGTCTGGATTTTTGCCTCGCCTCTTTCTTTTGATTTTTGACTTTTTTAGACGATGACTACTCCGATTTGGATGATTACGGTGATTTGTCCTCTCTTCATAAATCCAGAAATGGAAACAATCATTTGCGCAAAGCAGTTTGGAAAAAGAGAGTAATTGGTAAGCAGTAAAATAAGAAAAGCCCTGAATCAATTCTGTTCAGGGCCCTTTCCTGAAACCTGCTCTGTTCACGGTAGTGCAGATATTTTTGTGTAAACTCGATTTGAAGAAGATGTATATACAGTCATAATAAATAGAGAATTATTTTAGTTACAAGATTAGATTGTATGGTTTATCCAACCCACCCCCTCGAGGGGGTGGGTTGATAAAAGAGTTTAACTGCACTTTATTTCGTGATTTTCACACGGTCTCCAAAAAAAATCGCAAGATTATCAATAATGCTCGCCCAACCTCTAATCGGCATTGTCCACTTTTCGACTACTTTCATTGTCGTAAGATAAAGTATTTTCATTGTAGCATTATCACTGACTAATGCACCTTTTGTCTTTGTTGCTTTGCGCAATTGACGGTTGTAGTTCTCAATTGCGTTGGTCGTATAAATGAGTTTTCTGATTTCAGGCGGGTATTTGACATGGTACTGATCTCATTCCAGTTATCACGCCAGCTTTTTACACCCAGCATGTACTTTGAAGACCATTTACTTTCAAACTCATCAAGAGCAGATAATGCACTCTGTTCTGTTGCCGCCTTGTAGACAGGCTTAAGGTCAGCAATGAAAGATTTACGGTCTTTATAACTCACGTAACGGGTGCTGGCACGAATCTGATGGATTACGCACGCTCTTGTACCTCGGTTCTCGGGAAAGCTGCCCCCAGAGCCTCTACAAAACCTTTCAGGCCGTCGATGCTTGCGATAAGAATGTCCTCAACACCTCTTGATTTCAAACCGTTCATAACGCTTAACCAGTAAGCTGCCCCTTCCGATGCACCCAACCAGATTCCCAACACATCTTTGTAGCCATCCAGGTTTGTTCCTATAGCAACATATGCAGCTTTGAGTACAACCTTGCCCTCTTCCCGTACCTTGATGTGAATAGCGTCGAGCATAACCATAGCATAGACGCTCTCAAGAGGCCGTTCCTGCCATTCTCTGAGCACGGGAATAATTTTGTCAGTGATCCTTGACACCGTTGTATCATCAATTTCCATCCCATAAATTTCATTTACTGTCTTCTGGATATCGCGGGTTGATCAGATCCTGTATCACGGTGTTACCGCGTTCTTTTCTCGCCATGGTAAAAACCTCCTGAAAGTGATAAGTATTTAATATAACCTATACACCCTCTTAGTGGAGGTTTACACAACTTTTTCAGCACTCTCTTTCATAAACCAGGATTCCGAAGCATTTTATTCTTAATTGTTCAATTCAGTATTTAGTAAAAGTAGTTTCTATTTTATTGTTTCCGATTGTTTGTAATTTCTTTCCTGTTGGTTCTGATTTTTTTTCATTTTTCCTCTGGTTTTATTTCGTATTTAGGATTTCGAGTTTTCCTGATCGTTTTGTTTCGGATTTCAATATTGATATTTCGAATTTTTAACCGCTACTGCGTGGAGCGTGTGCACCTGGCGAACATAACCTTAAATTCAATATGAGCCTTTATTTATCGGTGCCATTTATAAATTTTGTTTTTCGTCCGGCGAACATTATGGTCAAAAACTTATAAGAATAACTACATTCAAACCTCACTGAACGACTTCACCATTTTCCCATCTAATTTCCGTTACTGAAGGTTTATCAGATGATGAATCATACTCATAAAAAATCTCTTTACCATGCTTTTTACCATCACGGTATATAACCTCAAATACTTTTCTACCACTCTCATCATAACCTATCTCAAGTCCCTCTTTAATTCCTTTATTATAAAGTTCCTCCTTGGACTTGTTACCGTTTTCGTGATAAGTTATCTCTACCCCGTTTTTTTGATCTTCACTGTAAAAAACCTCTTTGCGTTTAACGCCACGGTTATTCCAGTACATTTCCTTTCCCTCTTTTTTCCCTTTTTTGTAGATTGTTTCGCGAAGTTTAATTCCGAAAGGATCCCACAATACCTCTATACCATCCTTTTCACCATTTTTATACTGGCTCTCCATCTTTTTTGCTCCATTTGGATGCCATACAGTATAGGTACCATGCGGGATAGAATCATTAGAAAAAGGCCCTTTTTTGACCGTATACCTTACATGCCCTTCATTTGTATCTTTTTCAATAAATTTCAGACTGGAACAACCACTCATCCACAAGGCAATAAACACCGCCCCTGTAATCATTACACCCGTTCGCATTGCATTCCCCTAATCACCTAAAGATCAATTTTTTCAGATCAGCCCTATAGTTTTACCATAATATATGATCATTATCAATATAATCCGGCACAATTCAGATTATCAAACATTTATCAGCTTAAACTGTTCAATTAGTTAAGCTTGCACCATTTTTTTGTTTTAACTTTGATGGTTATTTAGTCAGCGGACTAAAAGAGGCCTGATAAATAATACAATCTGTTTTCCTTATATAATATCACCTGATCACATTTTATTATATTCTAGATGATTTTATTATAAGATCGTATACTATTTTACCTATTTACCTAAATTTTATCAGTTTTTAATGATATTTAACTTTCCCGAATTGGAAACGGTTCTGAAAAATGAATAATCACCTTGGGCTCAGACTCGAATCAATCAGAAAACAGATTACAGACGCATGCGTCCGGTCTGGACGTGATAAAAATTCTGTACGCTTTATCGCTGTAACAAAAACCCATCCTGCAGAAACGCTTCAGGCTCTTATAGATCTCGGTGTTAAAGATATCGGTGAAAACCGCGTTCAGGAAATCGAACAAAAAGTACCACAACTAAAGGGCGAATTCGAAATTCACATGATAGGACACCTGCAAACAAATAAAGTTTCACATGTGATCCCTTTCATAAAATGGATTCACTCAATAGACCGGGAACGACTGATTAAAAAAATAGAACAACACCATAGTGGAACCGAAAAAATCAAGGCACTGGTTGAAGTAAATACTTCAAATGAAACTTCAAAATCCGGATGCCAACCGGATGAAACCAGAATGATTTGTGAACGAATCGTATCCAGTCCGGCTTTGGAATTTTGCGGCCTGATGACAATAGGGCCGCTGGGCGGAAACGAAAAAGCTACTCGTAATGCATTTTCGCTTTTACGAAAACTGTCTCAAAACTGCTCTGACCTTGCAGAAAAGATCGAACTCTCCATGGGAATGAGTGGCGATTTTGAATGGGCAATCGAGGAAGGTGCTACAATGGTACGTATCGGATCACTTCTTGTCGGGAACCGGAATAATACATGATACAACTTATTCTACTATTATTCAGATTATATGAATTTATTCTTATCATACGGGTTTTGATGTCGTGGATCAGAGTCGATCCATATCATCCGGTAGCTGTCTGGATTTATCGGCTTACAGAACCTGTACTGCAACCATTTCGGGGATTGTTGCCAACAGAACGAATTGGCATCGATTTCTCGCCCCTTATTGTACTCTTTCTTCTTCAGATACTTAAGCGGGTTTTGGTGCAGTTACTTTTTTCAATATAGTCCAGGAGTTAAAAATGCGAATTACTCCGTTAGATATCAGAAAACAACCTTTTCGACGAACACTCAGAGGATTTGATCCTGATGCAGTAAACAGTTTTCTGGAAATGGTTGCTTCCGAATACGAAACAATCATAAAACAGAATAATGAGTTTGCTACTCAGATCAAAAGTCTTGAACAAAGACTTGATAGTTACATAAAAATAGAACGTGTCCTTAATGAAACTCTTCTTACCGCGCAAAAAGCTACCGACGAAGCACGGGTGAACGCGCAGAAAGAAGCAGAACTCATTATCAAGGACGCAATGATAAGAGCCGAGCGATATGAAGATGAATCCAGGCAAAGAGTACTCTCGCTTGAAAGCGAACTGGTTTCATTACGAAATCAAAGAGACAGTTTTCTGGCCAGATTCAAAGCCATGTTAACTACTCAGCTTGGTCTTCTTGATGTAATCAGTGGTGATCTGAAACAGGGTACAGATGAGGATAGTGGATCTGTTATGGAAATCGCAGATGATGAAACTATGGATGAGGTGCCACCCCAGCCCAATATTTCTTCATTGGATGTTTAAAAGGTGAATTCCTGTACAATAGACATTCGTCTGAAACCACGATCCAAAAAAGATAAAATAACGATAAAAGATTCTGTAATAGAAATTGCTGTTACTTCGCCGCCTGTTGATAATAAAGCCAACATGCATCTTGTCCGGCTTCTTGCAAAGCGGCTGAATGTATCCCGTTCATCAATACAGATTATTAAAGGTGAACATTCCAGAAATAAATCAGTTGCCATTACAGGCATTTCTCTGGATCAGGCCATAAAACTTTTAGAAAATAACGATTAACAAAAACGTGCACATTTTAAAGAAGGGTTCAATATGACACCAGCATTCGACATGATTCAGGAAGCACGAAGTTTTATTGAAAAAAATATTAAAATCAAACCGGATTTTGGAATTATTCTTGGAACCGGTCTTGGCAGACTCGCCGATTCAATCGAAAAAGATGCTGTAATTCCATACGAAGAAATCCCCCATTTTCCGGTATCCACTGTTGAAGCACATGCCGGGAAACTTATCACCGGAACCCTGGCAGGGAAAAATGTCATAGCCATGCAGGGAAGATTTCATTTCTATGAAGGTTATACAATGCAGCAGATCGTTTTCCCTGTTAGAGTAATGAAATTCCTGGGTGTTAAAGCTCTTGTTGTCTCAAATGCTGCCGGTGGTATCAATCCCCTGTTCCCTCCAGGTACAATCATGGCAATTACAGACCATATAAATCTTCTGGGCGACAATCCGCTTATCGGGCCAAATGATGACCGTATAGGACCAAGATTCCCTGACATGTCGGAACCATATTCACAAAAATTGCTTGAACAGGTTATGCAGATTGCAATTCAAAACAAAATCAGGATCGAACAGGGTGTATACGCATCCATGACCGGACCATCAATGGAAACAAAAGCAGAATACAGGATGCTTAAAACCCTTGGAGCAGATGTAATTGGCATGAGTACTGTTCCGGAAGTAATTGCCGCAGTGCATGCCGGTATCGAAGTACTTGGGTTAACAGTCGTTACTGACTCATGTCTGCCGGACGCACTGGAAAAAGCCGATATCAAAAAAATCATTGCTGTAGCAAATAAAACCGAACCTGTTCTGGTTAAGTTAATAAAGAAAGTTCTCGAAGTCTTATGAAAAAAGAAATATTCTCACCTGTTAGCAGCCAGGTACGTTTTGCGCAAATCGAAGAGGAAATTTTACGTGTCTGGAAAGAAGACAATACATTTGCAAACTCTCTTGAAGCCAATGCCGACAATAAGGCATTCGTTTTTTATGACGGGCCGCCTTTTGCAACAGGCTTGCCACACTATGGACATTTGCTGGCCGGTACTCTTAAAGACATAATTCCAAGATACTGGACCATGCGCGGAAACTATGTAAACAGACGTTTCGGATGGGATTGCCATGGACTTCCTGTTGAGAACGAAATGGAAAAAGAATTCAAAGTCTCCGGCAAGCGCGATATCGAAAAAATCGGAATTCATGTATTCAACGAAGCCTGCCGTTCCATTGTCCTTCGATACACCGGCCAATGGGAACGAATCGTAACAAGAATGGGCCGCTGGGTAGATTTTGTTAATCAATACCGTACCATGGACCCATCTTACATGGAAAGTATCTGGTGGGTGTTCAAACAGATATGGGAAAAAAATCTCATCTATCAGGGTTTCAGGGTTCAGCCATACTGCCCCAGGTGCGCAACGCCCCTTTCCAATTTCGAGGTTAATGAGGGGTATAAAGATACCACCGGACCATCTATTACAGTTTCATTTCCGGTTGTCGGAGACGAAAACACCAAAATACTTGTCTGGACAACAACCCCCTGGACTCTTCCTTCAAATGTCGTACTGGCTGCCGGTCCCGATATCCGGTATGTCAAGATTCAGGATGGTGATTCTGTTTATATTATCGCAAAAGACCGTCTCGGGGCTTACTATAAAGATCCATCAGAATATAACATCCTTGAAGAGATTACCGGAAAAGAACTTGAAGGTATCAAATATGTTCCTCTTTTCGATTATTTCAAAGATAAAGATGAACGGTTCTTTCGGGTAACTACAGCCGATTTTGTCTCCACTGAAGATGGAACAGGCATTGTACATATTGCTCCGGCATTTGGTGAAGACGACTTTCAGGTGGGACAACGCCTCGATCTGCCGATAGTTTGTCCGGTTGACGATGAAGGGAAATTTACCGATGAAGTTCCGCAATGGCAGGGAACTGTTGTGTATGATGCAGATGAGCAGATTACAAAAGCCATTAAGGATATGGGACGCCTGATCAGGAAATCGGTTGTTACACACAGATACCCTTTCTGTTACAGATGTGATACAGCTTTAATTTACAAAGCAATCACCACGTGGTTCATGAAAATTGAACCATTGAAATCAAACATGCTCGATAACAACCAGCAGATCCACTGGGTCCCCTCACATCTTCAGAACGGTCGATTCGGTAAAGGCATTGAAAGTGCACCGGACTGGAATATTTCCCGAAACCGGTACTGGGGAACTCCTATTCCTGTGTGGATCTGTGAATGCGGCCATATAGAGTGTGCCGGAAGCCTTGAGGAACTTCACAAACTTGCCGGTAACGGCGATATCGAAGCGGGCAAAAAAGTTCATGCAGAAACAGCAGCTGCAATTGAAAACAAGTTAAAATCCGGATCACGTTCAAGCCTCGAAAACGCAGGTGTTGATACAGTGTGGGCAGATAAACTTGAAGAAGTATCGATCAGCCCCGTAGATCTTCACAGACATATCATAGATGAGCTGTCTGTCCGGTGCCCTTCATGTGGAAAGCATACAATGCAGCGCACGCCAGAAGTGCTTGATTGCTGGTTCGAATCGGGGTCTATGCCTTATGCACAGATGCATTATCCTTTTGAAAACCGTGAACGTTTTGAATCCAGTTTTCCTGCTGATTTTATTGCTGAAGGACTGGATCAGACCAGGGGATGGTTTTATACTCTGACAGTACTTGCTTCTGCTCTTTTTAAAAAGCCGGCATTCAGGAATGTTATTGTCAATGGGATCATTCTTTCTGAAGACGGTAAGAAACTCTCAAAGCGTCTGAAAAACTATGCACCTCCGGAAGATATTCTTAACCGTCTTGGAGCTGACGCCCTGCGTTTATTTCTTATCAATTCGCCTGCTGTCAAGGCTGAAGACCTGCGTTTTTCCGACAAGGGAGTTATGGAGATGTCGCGCGCAATTCTCCTGCCTTTCTGGAACGCTTACTCGTTCTTTGTTACTTATGCCAATGTTGACAGCTGGTCTCCAGTAAACGAAAATCCGCCTCCGGGAGGAACAGAACTGGACAGGTGGATTGTTTCGCTGCTGAATCACACAATATCATCAGTTAACAAGGAAATGGAACAGTATAACCTCTACAAGGTTGTTCCGCTTCTTGTGGATTTTATCGACAATCTGACCAACTGGTATATCCGCAGAAGCAGACGGAGATTCTGGAAAAGTGAAAATGATAAAGACAAAGAGCTTGCTTATGGAACACTTTATTATGTGCTTGTACAGTTTTCCAAAACGACGGCTCCTTTTCTGCCGTTTTTAACAGAAGCAATTTATCGCAATCTGGTTGTCGGAAAGCTGAAGAATGCGCCTGAAAGTGTTCATCTTGTTTCATATCCACAGGCCAAAGCACAGAATAACGATCCTGATCTTGAATTAAAAATGCAGTTGATTCGTCAGGCGGTTGCCATGGGGCGGGCTCTTCGGTCAAGATTCACTATCAAGACACGCCAGCCGCTTCGTGAATTTACGATTATCATTCGTGATAAAGACAAGCTGAAACTGCTGCAACAAATGGAAAACCTCATAAAAGAAGAACTGAATGTTAAAAATGTAAGGTTCGATACAGAAGAGGATGTTGTTGTAACGATCTCGGCAAAACCCAATTATAAAAAACTGGGTAAAGTATACGGACCGCGAATGAAAACCGCAGCTTCAGTAATTGATGATTTCACTCAGGAGACTATCAGGGAACTGGAAAATGGTAAGGCGGTTCTGGTTGAAGATGTTGAGATACGGTTTGATGATATTGAGATACGGCGTTCCAAAAAAGAGGGTTTCGAAGTTGAAACTTCAGGAGAATTGACTGTAGCCCTTGATACGGTTATTACTGAAGAACTTAAAGAGGAAGGAATGGCACGGGAATTTATAAACCGGATTCAGAACATCAGAAAAAACAGCAATCTCAATGTTACAGACAGAATAAAGATTTTTTGTTTTTGTAATGATGCCCTCGAATCTGCGCTGGCAAAATTTCGTGATTATGTCAGCAATGAAACCCTTGCAACAGATCTGATTTTTGAATCCGATACAGAAAACATGGAAATTGTAGAAGTTGAAGGATTAAAAACCGGGATCCGTATTGAATCCGGAAAAAGTTAAACCTAAATGGAGATTATAAATTTAC
>Ga0079223_10003332_pt1 | contig 10103 bp, 9 predicted proteins | sample Stecom2011_FD_75072 | JGI IMG/M metagenome (GOLD analysis project Ga0079223, IMG submission 75072) | Agricultural soil microbial communities from Utah to study Nitrogen management - Steer compost 2011 | ecosystem: Environmental > Terrestrial > Soil > Agricultural land | place: USA: Utah...
AATTTAAACAATTATATCACCTCTTCTAGGGTTACTTTTCCTGAAGCTCACTACGGGTTATTACTTCATCTATTATACCATATTCAACAGCCTCTTCAGCTGTCATAAAATAATCCTGTTCAATATCCTTTTTAATCTGCTTAATATCTTTTCCGGTATGTTTAGAAAGAATCTCATTCAACAATTCTCTGATTCTCAACAATTCCTTAATATGAATCTCGGCTTCAGTCGCCTTGCCCTGAACACCACCAGCCGGTTGATGAATCATTACTCTGGAATATGGCAGGGCATAGCGTTTGCCGCTACTACCAGAAGCCAGCAGCAATGCACCTGCACTGGCGGCCTGACCCATACAAATTGTTACCACATCAGGTTTAATATACTGTATGGTGTCATACATGGCCAGAGCGGCAGTAACCGACCCTCCCGGACTATTTATATAAAGATAAATATCCTTATCAGGGTCATCAGCCTCCAGAAATAACAACTGGGCAATTATCAGGTTGGCCAGATGATCAGTTACCTGGTCTCCCAAAAATATTATCCTGTCTTTTAAGAGTCTGGAATAAATATCGTAAGAGCGCTCGCCCCTGTTTGTCTGTTCTACTACATAAGGTACTAATGGCATTAAAATCTCCTCCTCTAAAAACATTATACCCTATTTTTGTGGTTTTAAACTCTCCATTTTAAGAAACTTAGTTATTTTCTTCCAGAAAATCAAGAACTTTTTCCATTTTCATTGAATAGACCAGCTCATCAAGCTGTCCCTGAAGCTGCAGGATTTTTTTAATATCTTCAGGTTTTCTCTCATTACCTTCAGCCATCTTTTCGATCCTATTATCTATTTCTTGATCGCTAACTTCAATTCCTTCTTTTTTAGCAATTGTTTCAAGCACCAGATTACCCCTTGCTCTACTTTCTGCTGCTTCCTGGTTTTGCTCTTCCCATTCCTCACGGGTCATGTTTAGCTGTTCCAGATAATCTTCCGCATTCATCCCCTGCATTGATAAGGAATGCTGAAGATTGTGATACATGCTTTCCAGCTCATTTTCGACCATTGTATCGGGAACATCAAGCTCAGCATTTTCACTTACCTTTTCTACTACCTTATTCTGAAATTCCCTTTTAGCCTCATTTTCAGCTTCTTCCTACAGTCTTTTTTCAATATCTTCTCTAAATTCATCAATGGTTTCAAAATCACTGACATCTTTAGCAAAATCATCATTCAGCTCCGGTTCTTCCTTAACCTTAATTTCTTTTATCTCAACCTTGAAAACAACCTCCTGCCCGGCCAGTTCTTCAGATTGATAATCCTCGGGAAAGAGAACCTTTATTTCAAATTCTTCTCCTATTTTTCTGCTAATTAACTGCTCTTCAAAGCCGGGAACAAATGAGCCTGAACCGATTTCCAGCGTATATTCTTCAGCACTGGCTCCAGGGACTTCTTCACCATCCAGAAAACCCTCAAAATCAATAATTGCAAAATCGCCTTTTTCAACTGTATCCCTTTCTGTGGTTTCCAGCTGACTATGCTGATCCTGCAATTTCTTTAATGCTTCTTCCAGGTCTTCATCACCTATCTCAACCTCTTCTCTTTCCAGATTAAGATCGGTGTACTGTCCCAGTTCAACTTCAGGCTTAACCTCCACTACAGCAGTAAAAGTAGCTGCCTCGTCTTCAGAAATATAGAAGTCATTGACCACCGGTTGAGCAATTGGTTCAATCTCAGCTGTTTTTACAGCATTGCTATATGCCTCCGGTGCCAGAATATCAAAGGCATCCTGGTGAAGTACTTCTTTCCCAAACCGGGCTTCCAGTACCCTACGGGGCACCTTCCCTTTACGAAAACCGGGTATCTCGATATCCTTAACAACCTTCCTATAAGCCTTTTCCAGTGCATCGTTTACCTTTTCTTTTTCAATTTCTACCCTTAACTCGACTTTATTTCCTTCCAGTTCTTCTTTTGCAACCTGCATTCTTGACCTCCTTATTTCCTTTCCACCACTATTCAATTCTTTTAAATAATATTCATCAATACACAAAAATAATATAACAGTCCGATAAAAGTTATAAATTTAATCCCCGAGCTGGTATCACCAACATCGGGGTTTGCTATTTTATGTTGATGGTGCGAAAGGCGGGACTCGAACCCGCACGGGGAATACCCACTAGATCCTAAATCTAGCGCGTCTGCCAGTTCCGCCACCTTCGCACGGTTTGAGAAAAAAAGCTTCTTCCTGAGCACTAATTATATTAGCACATCATATTTTCCTTGTCAAGTCTTTAGCGATACCCTTTTTCATAATAGTGATTGGCTATTATCTCTTCACTGCTCCGGGGTCGGGGTTTTTCTGAAGACTTGCGGTTTTCCCCTCTGGCTTCATTTCCATCACCGGAAAAATAAGCAAAAACAATTTCTTTGATAGCAACCATGGCTGTAGTCACAGATATTTCATCCTGATAGACCTTATCCATTATCCTTCTGATTTCTGTTTTGTCATCCCTATTTAAAAAATTTCCAATAATAATAAATATAAGTTCGTCAAGTTCCTCTTGAAGTTTTTTCTCTTCAGTTAAACGGGTGTTAATATCAATACCCCGCCGGATTATAATAAGTTTCTCAATAATTTCACTTCGTTTTACCATTTTTTTATATTGTCCCTCCCGGAAGAGTATTATCTTTATAATATCATTTTACCTTCTTCCCTGTGTATACTCTTTTTGCCTGAAGTCATTTTCAGGAGAGCTGTAGAAAAAGAATTTGTACCCCTTGGTCATCTCACTCAAGCGAGAGGCAAGGTAGGTTGCATTATTAAAATTTTTAGTATTATAATAAGGGTTTTTTTGATTTTTTGTAGCCAGATCGGTAAAATCCATGTTAGAAGTAAAAACAACCGGTTTATTCTGTTCATAACGCAAACAGATCCAGGAAGTCATTTCATTAAATGTAAAGTTTGTATTCCTTTCTTTAAAAAAGTCATCAATAACCAGCAAATCAGCTTTGATAACCATTTTTTCAATTAATTCAACTTCCTCACCAATGCTTTCATCATTAGTACTAAAAAGCAATTTCTTTTTGTATAAATAGTTTTTCTCACTCATGAAAAATACCGGGTTATGTAAAAAACTGGTAATATTAAGTCCTCTTCTTCCATATTTCAAAGGATCGGAATCATAAATACTCCGGGCAAATTCCCAGGCTGCCTTCTTTAAAATAGCAACTGCCAGGTGTGTTTTCCCACACCCGTTATATTCACTGAACATATACACTGACTGCGGAATTTGAATGGCCTGGAGTATATTATCAGCATAATTTATAAGGCTTTTCACCTTGTTAATATTTTTGGGAGTTGAAGCCTTCAAATTAAATGTAGAAAAAGTTGCTTCCCTGAACTTAGGTGGAATATTGCTATTATCTAAGATTACCCTGTATAGCCTCTTTATTGCCTCTTTAGCCTGATACTGCTTATTAACGGTATCCCTTTTTATAGTACCCTCTGGCGATTTCATCCTGAGTTCTTTTTTCTTTTCCTCCAGTAGTTTTTGAAACCTCTTTCCCATTGCCAGACACTCCCTCTTTTCTTTCTCTCTCATAATCATCCACAGTCAGGATGCCTTTTTTAGCCAGGTTAATCAAAATAGCTCTGCTATATGCTAAAGGATCTCCTTTAGCTTTCCTGCCACTGTATTTCATAATATGTAAAACCAGTTCTTCTTCCATCCCCCGGTTAACCACAAAATCAACCAGATCCTGGAGGTCTTCATACTTAATCAATCTGGTACCAAAATAATTATTCCAGGCCCGGGCTATTTTGCTTCCAGGATTTTTATATACCGTTCCTATAGTTGCCGGAATATCCAACGAAAAGGTCAAAAACCTCTTTTCTTTTCCAAAATCCATTTTTTTAACCCAGCCGTATTTTTTTAATCTCTTCAGAGCCTGTTGATAATTATTAAAAGAAAGTCCTGAAAGCTCTAAAAGCTCACTCCTGTTAATATTCGTTACTTTTTTTTGGGGGTCAGAACGAGAAAAGAGTACGCTAATCAAAACGATATCCTCGGCCACCATCCTGTTATCTTTAAATATATCTCTGGGTATAAAACAGTAATTTTCAGGTATTTTTCCCGGAGTCAATTTAACCACTTCCCAAAAAAATCTTTTATTAATATATTAAACAAAAGCAGCTATAATTCCTCCTGTAATTTTAAAAATAATAGCTACTGTTATTTATTTAATTCTATGTAAACCAGCAACTTCCTGCAAAAATAAATTAAAAAAAGATCCGGAAAATATATTTTTATGTATATAAATATTTCAACAGGGAAAGATAAGAATGCGAAGTCAACAGTGGTCGGGTCAGGAGCGATTCAGGCTCGTCTATCGGGTTTGAATCGGTCAGGCAAAGGTCCTTACAGGTTCAATTATGGACCTGTAATGGCCGGCGCGAAGATCATCATAGGCTGTTAAAGTAGCTACTGTCCAGTCGAAGAGATTGTAGTAGTTTCCGAGATGGTCTATGATGGTTGAACTAAGATCACAGCTGGTTCTGCAGGCATCTGTAATATTCGAGAGTGTATTACAGATCCCGGATAAGGATCTGCTGTGGTCGAGCAAAGGTTGCTGCAGGTTTATTAACTATCTATAGTAGTCGGTAGATTACTATAGGTAGCAGCGGATCTGCAGTAGCCGGCGCCAAGATTGCTGTTGGCTTCCCTTATTTTAATATCTCGTCCTTCATATAAAGATCTTTTCGAAAATTTAATATTCCCTGCTCAGATACCCAGGAAGTCCAGTAAACGATAAAAACAGGGATCTCCTCTTTAAAATCTATTTGATATTCTTTGCCGGTTTCCAGTATTTCTACAAGCTCCAGTAAATTTTGTTGATTTTTCTTCAGGCAATATTCAGCTAGTATAAAAGGTTCTTCAATCCTGATACATCCTGAACTAAAGCACCTTTCCCGGTAATTAAACAAATAACGGTGTGGTGTATCATGTATATAGACAAAATAATCATTTGGAAACATAAACTTAATTATACCCATTTCATTTAAAGGACCGGGTTTCTGCTGAAACTTATAATTAAACTTCTCATAATTCAAATTATCCCAGTTAATGTTTTCAGGATTGATCTCTGCCGCTCCATCTTCCCAGTTTTCAAATACTCTAATATTACGTTTTTCCAGATATTTAGTGTCCTCTTTCAACACAGGCAATATATCCTCAATAACCTTATTCTTCGGTATATTCCATGAGGGATTAAAAACCAGGTAACTGATTCTGTCATTAAAAACAGGAGTCTGGCGGTCTTCCCGACCTACTATTACTTTAATATTATGAAGCTCTACTCCCTGGTCAATAATCCTTAACCGAAATTCCGGAATATTAATCAGGATAAAACCAGCCTCCACCACCTCCAGCAAATTTCGTATCCTTTTTAGATTAATCCTCATCTGCACAAGCCGCTTCTCAATGGGGACATTTAATTCTTCTATGGTCCTGGCTCCCACCACACCATCAGCAGTCAACCCATGCCTGTACTGGAATTTCCTGACTGCTTCTTCTAGCCTTTCATCAAACAGGTAATAGTCTGAAATTATTGTATCTGTATCTATACTATCCATCACTTCAAAGTCAGCACTTAGTCTCAATCTTTCTATTAAAAGCCCAACCCTGTTTCCAGTATCACCCGGTTTAAGCACAGAACCCTGTGGAATAATGGGCCAACCACCTTTTTCCAGAAGATCCTCATAGTGGATAATAGCCTGTAATAATCTTAAGTAATTTGAAAGAGACCATATGTAAGCAGAATAAAATCCTTCAACTCCCTTTACCGGTATACTAAACTGGAAGATTATTATAATTGAAGTTAATATACATAAAATTTTCCTAAACATAAACCCTGCCCCCTATATATAATCTATGGCACAGGGGTAGTAAAAAATGCAGGGTTCTAAAAAATAAATATATGCTTGCAATATCTATGAGTTAACTGCATATATATCTATCCCAATAAATACATATAAATAGGTATCATTATTAAACTGATAATTGTAGAAATAGTGACCATTACAGAAGCATATCGGTGGTCAGCATTATAGGCATGTCCAACAATTGCGATTGTCGTCATCACCGGCATTGCTGCCTCAATTACAAATACCTTTAACATCAGGAAAGAACCACCAAACAACTTAAAAACACTATAGGCAATTAGTGGACTCAACAGAAATCTACCCAGGAGTATGAGAATAAGATCCCTATTTATTTTAAATTCATCTGGACGTATCTGATAAATAATAATCCCGATGGTTAACATTGATAAAGGAGTAGTCAGATTGCTCATATATTTTAAGGTATCAAGAATAAAATTAGGCAGCTTAAATCCCACAAGAACAAGTATTACTGAGATAATAAAGGCCATTAAAATAGGTGAAAAAATCCTCTTAACGGTTTCCATGGAAAAAATACCCTCTACTGCCCCATCATCACGCCTTATTTCATAAATGCCCAGAGTCCAGAACAGGGTGGTATTGGCAATATAAAAAAAAATAACATAGGGCACACTGATCTCCCCAAAAAGGGCAATATTTACCGGGAGACCAATAAAGATCGTATTCGAAAAAGCAAACATTGTCCGGAAAAGGCCTCTTCTATTACGGGGAATATCAAAGACATGGGAAACGGAAATACTGATCAAATAAGAAACCAAAATGGTTATAAAGGGTATTCGAAGCCCTCCGAGCAAAGCAAGCAATTCATCTCCGGTAAATGATGTTACCATATTATGAACCATTAGCGCCGGCAGGGTAATATTAATAATAATCCGGGAAAAAAGACGTGCCAGTTCTTCATCAAACCATTTTCGGGCAGTTAATATACAGCCAATAGAGATCATGATTAAAATACTAAAAACACTCTGCAGTGCATTAATAAAAACCATTAATTATGACATCCTTTATAATAGGGCTTGTTTAAGTACTGCCTTATATTATATCATATAAATTCAAGAAATTCTGCACAAAACTAAATATCAAACAAATCTCATAATTTACCCAATTTTTCAGAAAGCGTCACATAAAACTTTCTGATATATTTGACATCATACAGATAATATATTATGATTTGTTATTGAAAAAGACTTATTTAACAAAAATCAGCATCACAGGAGGTATTTACAAAAAAATGAGCGGTATTGCTGTGGTTTATGATGATGATGACCCGGCACTTATTAAAGATGTACTGAACAGAATGAAACACCGGGGTTCGGAAACAACGGGTGTTGTGCAGACCCCAAAAGCAACACTGGGATATACCAGCTTTAAAAAAGAGAAAAAAGAGCTTAATTCACAAAGAGTAGCTGTTGCTGATGGCAGAATTCTTCCTTCCTTTCCGGGAGAAAAATCCACTAAAGTAGAAGAAATCAAAAAAGATGATGGTCTCCTAAAACTATATGAAGAACACGGCAAGGATTGTGTAAATTATATGAATGGGCCCTTTGCCCTGGCTATTGCTGATGGCAGAGACATCTTTGTTGCCCGGGACCCCCTGGGATTAAAACCACTTTATTATAGCAAACACAGAGATAAAATTCTCTTTGCTTCTGAAATAAAAGGGCTTACACCCCACTCAAAAGATATTAGGACTTTCCCTCCCGGACATTATTATCATTCCCAGGAAGGTTTTAATAAATATTTTTCCGGGCTTGGAAACAAAGATACGATAAATTCCAGAAAAGAAGCAGCCAGCAAGATTAGACACTTACTAATTGAAGCAGTTAATAAGCGTATCAATGATGTGAAAAAACCCGGAATATATTTGAGTGGTGGTATTGACAGTAGTGTGCTTGTAGCTGCTGCTTCCAGAATAATTGATAATATAAAGACCTTTGCTGTAGGCACCCAAAATAGTCAGGACCTTAAAAAAGCCAGAATAGTGGCTGACTTTATTGGGACTGATCACTATCAATATATCTATAATATTAATGAAGTTATAAACATTATTCCTGAAGTCGTATATCAATTAGAATCATTTGATCAGTATCTGGTCAGGAGTTCTCTTGCCAATTACTTTGTTGCCCGTCTGGCCAAACAACAGGGAGTAGAATTAGTACTCTGTGGTGAAGGTGGAGACGAACTCTTTGGTGGTTATCACTACCTAAAAGATATAAAAGATACAGAGAAAATAAAAAAAGAGCTAAAAATCCTCGCCATGGCCGGACATTCCAATGGTTTTCAACGGGTTGATAGAATAAATATGGCCCATTCTCTACTATATGATATGCCTTTTATGGATAAAACAGTCCGGGAATATGCCTTCAGTATTCCGGTTAAATGGAAGCTGTATGGTGATAAAGACCCGATTGAAAAATGGATACTACGAAAGGCCTTTGAAAATGATCTGCCAGAAGAAATTGTCTGGCGAAAAAAAGAAAAATTCTTCAAGGGAGCTAAAACAACAGACATTATTAAACAATATATTGAAGAAACTATCAGTGATGAGGAATACAGAAAAGATAAGAAAATAGCTGATGATTTTGTACTCCGGAGCAAGGAAGAACTATATTATTACCGTATCTTTAAAAATAACTATCCCCAGAGCTCCATCTTAAAAACCATCGGGAGAACAAGAACAGTTAGCTAATAGCTAAAATATACAGAGTTAAATAAAAAGGATGAAGACACTGACTTTCTGCCGATAGTCTTCATCCTTTTTATCTCTTCTCTTTTATTACACTAATAAGCTGCTTTTCGGTAAGTGGCTCACTTAACAAAAAACCCTGAATATAATCACATTTTTCCTCTTTAAGATATTGCAATTGCAAAATATCTTCCACACCTTCTGCTACTACCATCATACCCAGTTGATGAGCCATTGAAATAATCGGCCCCACAATCTGTTTCCTTTTCCTTCCTTCACTTATACCATCAATGAATGCCCTGTCTATTTTCAGAGTGTCAATTGGTATATTCTGCAAATAACTCAAAGAAGCATATCCGGTTCCAAAATCATCAAGAGCAATCCTGATCCCCATATTTCTTAGATGCTCCAGAACTTCTATTACATAGTCTGGATAGGAGATAAATATCGATTCAGTAATTTCAAACTCCAGACGTCTGCTATCAAAACCTGTATTCTTGAGAATTCTGTTTACCATTTCAATAAAAGAAGGGTCATTAAGCTGTTCCACTGATATATTAATAGAAAGTATAAAATCCAGTCTGGAATCATTATATAAAGATTTAAACTTTTTCAAAGCACTTTCCAAAACCCATTTTCCAATTTCAACAATCACTCCGATTTCCTCTGCCACCGATATAAACTGGGCAGGACTAACTGCTCCCATTTCTGCTGAATTCCATCTTAATAAAAGCTCAACCCCCCTGAGATAATTTAGTTCACAATCATACTGAGGTTGATAAACAAAAAATAATTCATTATTTTTAATCGCAGACTGAAGGCCATTCTCTATTTGTATATTCCGCCAGATACCATCCTGCATTTTGCGTGAAAAAAACTGGATGGATTTATTCCCGTGTTTTTTAGCCCTCTGCATTGCAATATCAGCAGACTTTAAAATCACATCTGGTCTATCTCCATCCTGTGGGAAAAAAGCAATACCACAACTAACAGTGATATAAAACTCTTTATTTTTAAAGCGAAAAACCTCTATTAAAGCATCAGTAAGCTTTTTTATATATGCCTTAATTTCCTCTTTACCTGAAACCCTTTGAATTATTAATCCAAATTCATCACCGACCATTCTTCCTAATATATCATTCTCATGGATAAGTGGTTGCCATCTTTCAATCACCATTTTTAAAATGGAATCACCAGCTGAATACCCCATTGAATCATTTATTTTCTTGAAGTTATCAAGATCAATCAGTACAAAAGCAAAGGAATTATTCCCATTATTATTTATTAAGCATTCCAGTCTTTCAATAACATGCCGTCGATTCGGAATACCGGTCAATTTATCAAAAAAAGACAGCTCTAGCAATCTTTCCTTTTGTTCATTTACCTGCTCAATCTCTCTATTCAGCCTTTTTTTATAATTATAAAAGAGACCTATAATCACAATTGAGCCAGCATAAATAGTAATC
>Ga0079223_10003333_pt1 | contig 10103 bp, 10 predicted proteins | sample Stecom2011_FD_75072 | JGI IMG/M metagenome (GOLD analysis project Ga0079223, IMG submission 75072) | Agricultural soil microbial communities from Utah to study Nitrogen management - Steer compost 2011 | ecosystem: Environmental > Terrestrial > Soil > Agricultural land | place: USA: Utah...
AGCAATCGCGCCAGCATGATCATGCCCGCACCGGTTGCCCCGCCCATCTGCATGCTGTGCGCGTAGGTGGGGCGCAAGCCCAGCTTTTCTGACATGAAGGACGCCAGCATGAGGTGCGGAAACGTGGTCGCGTACCCGCACAGCACGCCATCGATCGCATCGTGGGCAGTACCGCCGGTGCGCAGCACCTGCGTGGCGGCCTCAAGCATCAGATCTACGGCCGAGCGGCCCGGCTGTTTGCCGAACGCCGTATTGGCCACGGCCTGAACATAAGCGTGTTTCGTCATCGTCATTGCATCTTGTGGTGTTCGGCCACGTGCCCTTCCGGCAACCAGGCCTGTTCGATCAACGCGGCCTCGGCCTTCAGCGCCTCGGCCAGTTCCTGTTCCCGCCCCACGATGCGCTCCGTGAGCGCGGCCACACTCAGCGCGGCAATGGGGCGCCCGCCGGGGCTGCATATGGGCACGCCAACACCGGACATTTTTTCGACCACGACATCCACCAGCAGGGAATGACCGCGTTCGCGACCGCGCGCAATCACCTCCTGCAAGTGCTGCGGCGAATAGGCGGGGTACTTTCGCTTCAATGCATCATGAACCCGGGGCAAAACTGCCTCGACCTCGGAATCGGACATGGGCAGCATGAGAGCAAGACTGCCTGCACCGACGCCCAACGGGCGGCGGCTGCCCACGCGCAGGTAGTTTGCCGTGATGGGGTAATCGCCCAGGCAGAGATCCACGCACACCGACTCCCAGCCGGCAGGCACGGAAAGAATGGCCGTATCGCTGAACCGGCGCGCAAGCCTGATCAACGAAGGGCGCGCCAATGCCTGCAGATCAAGGCCCGCCACCCGCGCGACATGCATGGCATACACCTGCGGGCCGAGCTCGTACTCCTTGCTCTGCGGATCTCGTTCTACGAAACCTTCAGTTTCAAGATCGCGCAGAAGACGCAGACAGGTCGAGCTGTCGAGCCCGGTGCGTTCGGAGATATCGATCAACCGGCTGACCTTCGGGTCACTGAGACTGGCGAGGATTCGACAGACTTTGCGCGCTGCAGAAAGGTTTTCCTTGTCGGATGTCATGGATTTCGCTGGACAAAATCAAGTGAACGGCCATGGTCGCGTTCACACGACAAGGCGTAAAGTTGCAGCGCAACAAAATTGCGTACAGCGAAATATAGAATCGAATTTATTATATTAGTGTTATCTAATATAATGGACGAAGTATCCAATTCGGGAGTTCACATGACCACACATCGCAGACTGATCATCCTCGGTTCCGGGCCGGCCGGCTGGACAGCCGCCATCTACGCCGCACGCGCAAACCTTGCGCCCATGGTGATTACCTGCATGCAGCAGGGCGGCCAGCTGATGACCACAACGGAAGTGGACAACTGGCCGGGCGACGCCCGCGGCCTGATGGGCCCCGACCTGATGGCCCGCATGCAGGATCATGCCGAGCGCTTCGCCACCGAGGTCGTGTTCGACCACATCCATACTGCCGACCTGACCACGCGGCCCTTCCGGCTCGTGGGTGACAGCGGCGAATACACGTGCGACGCCCTTATCATCAGCACGGGGGCCAGCGCAAAATACCTGGGCCTGGAATCCGAGGAACGGTTCAAGGGCAAAGGGGTTTCCGCCTGCGCGACGTGCGACGGCTTTTTTTACCGCGGCAAAGAGGTGATGGTGGTGGGCGGCGGCAACACTGCGGTGGAAGAAGCTCTGTATCTGTCGAACATCGCCTCCAAGGTGTACCTGGTGCACCGGCGCGATACGCTGCGCGCCGAGAAAATCATGCAGGACGCCCTTTTCGAAAAGGTGGCTGCCGGAAAAATAGCGCCGATATGGCACCATGTGGTGGACGAAGTACTGGGTGACGAGTCGGGCGTCACGGCGGTGCGCGTGCGTTCCGCACTCGACAATACCGTACGCGACATTCCCGTGCACGGCATGTTCGTGGCCATTGGGCACCAGCCCAATACCCAGCTTTTTCAGGGCCAGCTGGAAATGAACAGCGGCTACGTCGTGATCCGCTCAGGCCTGAACGGAAATGCCACACAGACGTCGGTGGAAGGCGTGTTTGCCGCCGGGGACGTGACCGACCAGCATTACCGGCAGGCGATCACCTCTGCCGGATTCGGCTGCATGGCGGCGCTGGATGCCGAACGGTATCTCGAGAGGCTGGGAACGAATGCATCGGCACGACCGGCATCGGAGGCGCTTGCGCAGTGATTGTTCCATATTCAGGATTATTAATCTGAAACATCGCGATCAAATTCCAATTTCATTCCAATAAAATGATCTCCATCACCACAACGCGTGCGTCACCCGGCGCACGCAGAACGGAGCAGATCATGTTGGAAATTCGACGCAGTGATGAACGGGGCGTTGCAGAGCACGGATGGCTGAGCTCGCGCCATTCGTTCTCTTTCGCCCATTACTACGACCCCGAGCACATGGGTTTCGGCCCGCTGCGGGTCATCAATGAAGACCGTGTGCTGCCGGGCCGCGGCTTCGGCATGCACGGCCACAGCGACATGGAGATCATCTCGTACGTGCTGAGCGGTGCGCTGGAACACAAAGACAGCATGGGCAATGGCTCGGTGCTGCGCTACGGTGACGTGCAGCGCATGAGCGCCGGCACCGGCGTCATGCACAGCGAGTTCAACCCGTCGAGCACTGAACCGGTGCATTTCCTGCAAATCTGGATCATGCCGGATACGCGCGGCGTGGCGCCGAGCTACGAGGAAAAGCACTTCGACACCGCCAGCAAGACGGGACAATGGCGCCTGATCGCCTCGCCCGACGGGCGCGACGGCTCGGTACGCATTCACCAGAATGCCCACGTACACGCCGCAATTCTGGGCGAATCAGACGCGCTGGGCTACGAAATTGCCGACGGGCGTGGCGTATACCTGCACGTCGCCCGTGGCAGCGTAACGGTAAACGGTACGGCTCTGAATGCCGGCGACGCAGTCAAGCTGGTGCAGGCGCGCCGCATCGAGGTTGCGAATGCTGCCGATGCGGAGGTTCTGCTGTTCGACCTGCCAGTGCAGTAAAGCTACTTGCCGCGAATGGCGGCAAGTATGCGCCGGTCGCGCTTGGTGGGGCGGCCGGCATCGTAATCGAGCGACGGCTCGGGCGCGAGCCGCCGCATTTCAGCAGCCAGGGCACGCCTGGCGACACTCTCGTCGGTTTCTTCGTACAACCTGGCCGCCACCGCTGCCGGCCCGCGTACACGGCTTACCGCCTGCACGATCACTTCGATGGGCGGATCACTCTTGCGCACCGTGACGCGATCTCCCGGGCCGACTTCACGGGCTGGTTTGACCGGCTGGCCGTTGACCAGCACCCTGCCCTTGCCAATTTCATCGACCGCCAGCGAGCGCGTCTTGTAGAAACGCGCCGCCCACAGCCATTTATCGATTCTGAGTCGTTCGTCCATACTTCTGTTCAGGTTCATTCAACCAGCAGCAGGGCATCGAGATCGAGAATCCGGATGCTGCGTGTGCCCGTCTGCTGAATAAAGCCCGCGTGTTCGAATTCGCCCAACCGGCGGCTGACGGTTTCGGGCGTGGTGCCCAGGAATGACGCAAGATTCCTGCGACTCATGGGCAGGGTAACCCGGGCATCGCCGTGGTGCTCGACCAGGCTGGCAAGATACCGGGCCAGCCGCGCGTTGATGGAAGCGGTGGCGATAACCGCCGTCTGCTTCTCACTGATACTCAGGCGGTGCGACAGCTCGGCGAGCACATGCAGGCTGATATCTGGAAATTGAAGCAGCAGCTTGCGAACATCGGCCTGATGTATGGTGCATACATCAGATGATTGTATGGCTTCGGCCCAGGTATCGTGCGTCGAGGGCGAAAACAGTGCGAGCTCTCCGGTGAAGTCACCTGGCCGCAAAATGCGCAGCAGCTGCTCTTTGCCGTTGTCGGCCAGGCGGTACACCTTGATTTTTCCTGTATAAACAATGAAGAGTTTATCGGATGTGTCGCCGGCCCGGTGAATGAACGCCCCACGTTCATAGCGGCGCATCGCCGCCTTTTCTGCAATGACGGACAACGCCGTGCCGGGCAGATGGTTGAAGATGGGCACGTGCGACACGCACAGCGCCGGAATATGTTCGCCGGCCCGGGGTTCGTGCCGGGCCGCCTGATCAGAGCTCATGGCAGATATTGTGGCATGAAGCCCGTGCCAGGAGCTATGCCACCGGCACGCCGGGATTTGCAGCCACACCGGGGCGCATTTGTGCTTTCGCGGCACCCCGTGCGCGATAGCGGATCAGCCTCACGGCGTTCAGTGTCACGAGCAACACGCTTGCTTCATGCACGAGCATGCCCGATGCAAGAAAGATCTTGCCCAGCAGCACTCCGGCCAGCAGCACTACCACCGTTCCCACTGCCAGAATCGTATTCTGCTGCATGTTGCGCACGGTTGCCCGGGCCAGCGAATGGGCATGCGCAACCTGATCGAGGCGGTCGGACATCAACACGATATCGGCGGTTTCCATGGAGAGATCGGTACCGCTTACGCCCATGGCCACACCGACATCGGCGGTGGCCAGCGCCGGCGCGTCGTTGATGCCGTCGCCAACCATGGCCACCGTGTAGCCCTGGCTTTGCAGGCGGCTCACCCATTGCACCTTGTCTTGCGGCAGCAGTTCTGCGTGAACGGCATCCAGCCCCAGCTCGCTGCCGACCTGCTGCGCCGTATGCCGATTGTCGCCGGTCAACATGATCGCCTGACGCACACCCGATGCGCGCAACCGTTCAATGGCGACGCGGGCCTCGGGTTTGATCTGATCGGCAATCGAAATCACGCCCTCGAGCCGGCCGTCGATGGCCACCAGCACCGCCGTGTTGCCCGCCCGTTCGCGTTCAACTGCGTACTGCTCGACGTGTGCCGGAACGACAACGCCCTGCCCGGCCAGCAGCTTGCGGTTGCCGATGGCCATGCGCCGGTCCGCCACGTTGGCCAGTAACCCGCCACCCTTCACGACCTCAACCTCCTGAGGCTCGTGCGAGAGCGTCAGCTTGCGCTGGCGCGCTTCGGCCACGATGGTTTGCCCCAGGTGGTGCTCTGACACCCGTTCGGCTTCGGCAGCCAGGCGCAGCAGCGTGTCTGCATCGGTGCCCCAGGTCTTCACATCGGTCACGTCCGGTCTGCCCCGCGTAAGCGTACCGGTCTTGTCGAAGATGACCAGGTCGACCTTGGCAAGCTTTTCCATGAACTCGCCGCCCTTGACCAGCACACCATTGCGCGCAGCGTTTCCTATACCCGCAACCATGGATACCGGCGCCGAGATGACCAACGCGCCGGGGCAGGCAATCACCAGGAAGGTGAGCGCCAGTTCCACGTTACGCGTTATGGCGTACACCAGAACGGACATCGCCACGATGCCGGGCGTGTAAATGCCCGCGAAGCGATCGAGAAATTTCTGGGTGCGAGTCTTGGATTCCCGGGCCTCCTCGACCATTTCGATGATCTTGGCGAAGGTGGTCTCCTCACCCACCCGGTCTGCATCGATTTCGATATAGCCGTTGTCGACGATGGTGCCGCTGAAGACACGATCGCCCACGGCCTTGCCGGCCGGTACGGATTCACCCGTGATCGCCGCTTCGACGATGAGGGCCTGACCCGCGACGACGATGCCGTCCACCGCGACCTTCTCGCCGGAGCGCACGAGCACCCGATCGCCCTTCACCACATCGTCGGCCGGCACGCGCAGATGTCCTTCTGGCCGAATGACGGTGGCCTCTGTGGGTGACATATCGATCAGCTCGCGCAACGACGAACGCGTTCTCTCCAGCGTGCGTGATTCAAGATACGCACCGAGAACGAACAGAAAGGTGACCACGGCGGATTCGACGTACTCGCCGATGATCAATGCGCCGACCACCGCAATGGTCACCAGCAGCTCGATGCTGAACGCCTTGAGGCGCAGCGCATTGAATGCCTTGACGGCAATGAAATAACCTGCGAACAGCGACGAGGCGATCAGTACGTAATCTTTGTAATGGGCCAGGCCGGCCAGATGCAGCACGAAGGCGGCCAGCAGCATCACACCCGTGACGCCGGCAACGCGGGAATTGGTGAACGAGATCATGGCATGCTCCTGGGTTGGCAAGAATGGGCTAGGCAACCTTTCTAGAAAGCACCGGATACCCGAGCCGGGTGATGATGTCCTGCACGGCGTCTGCGTTCGTGTGCCGCTCATCGAATTCCACACGCACGCGCCCCGAGTTGAACAGCACCTGAACCTGCTGCACGCCGCCGATCGCACCGACCGCCCTTTCGATCTTCTTGACACAGGATGGGCAGGTGAAGGGTTCCATGTTGAAAACGGCCTTGCTCATTTGAGGCTCCTTGACGTGAGTTGACGATGAACCCATGGTAGGCGGCGGGCACGTTTTCAATGATTGACGGCTGACAAGTTTCAAACCGGCACGGCAAGTGCGCCCAGGGCGAACGCGCGCCTTTGAGCGAAAGAGACGTATGCGGGGAAGAGAGAGAGGGGTGTGGCAGCACTGCACCCCGTGTGCGGGCGCAATGCAGCAGATCAGATGGTGCCCGAGACCGGACTCGAACCGGTACGCCTTGCGGCGAGGGATTTTAAGTCCCTTGTGTCTACCTGTTCCACCACTCGGGCGTGGAGTCGCAACTTTAACGCATCAACAGGCGAGGTGCGCCGCCGTAGCTGCGCGGCCCCCAACCCGTTTGGTTTCGATGCAGTGAAAGGAATCAGGAATCGGCCGGTGCGCCGCCGTTGCCCTGTTGGCCTTCGATGCCACCGATCGCCTTGATCGACAGACGCAGCCTGCCCTTGTCGTCGGCTTCCAGAACCTTGAAGCGAACGATCTGGCCAACCTTGAGCACGTCGTTGATGTTCGGGATACGGTAGTTGGCGATTTCGGAGATGTGAAGCAGGCCGTCGCGACCGGGCAGCACCTGAACGATGGCGCCAAAGTCGAGCAGACGCAGCACCGGCCCTTCGTACTCTTCACCGACTTCGACGTCGGCGGTGAGTTCCTTGATACGGCGCTCGGCTTCACGAGCCTTGTCGAGGTCGGCACTGGCGATGGTGATCATGCCGTCATCGTTGATGTCGATCTGCGTGCCGGTTTCTTCGGTGAGGGCGCGAATGGTGGCACCACCCTTGCCGATGACGTCACGGATCTTTTCAGGGTTGATCTTCACCGTGATCATGCGCGGCGCAAATTCGGAAAGTTCGGTGCGCGAACCTTCAATGGCCGAACGCATGGCCTCGAGGATATGCAGACGGCCTTCGCGGGCCTGGCCCAGCGCGACCTGCATGATTTCCTTGGTGATGCCCTGGATCTTGATATCCATTTGCAGGGCGGTAATGCCCTTTTCGGTTCCGGCCACCTTGAAGTCCATGTCGCCCAGGTGATCTTCATCACCCAGGATATCGGTAAGTACGGCGAACTTGCCGCCGTCCATGATCAGGCCCATGGCCACGCCGGCCACGTGATCGGCCACCGGTACGCCGGCATCCATCATGGCAAGGCTGCCACCGCACACCGAGGCCATCGACGACGAACCGTTCGACTCGGTGATTTCAGACACGACGCGGATCGTGTACTGGAAGTCTTCCGGCGACGGCAGAAGCGGAGCCAGCGCGCGCTTGGCGAGGCGGCCGTGACCGATTTCGCGACGCTTGGGCGAACCGAAGCGGCCGGCTTCGCCCGTAGCGAACGGCGGGAAGTTGTAGTGCAGCATGAAGCGATCGCGCGATTCGCCCATGATCGAATCGATGATCTGTTCGTCTTGCTTGGTGCCGAGCGTGGCGGCTACCAGGGCCTGCGTTTCGCCGCGGGTGAACAGTGCGCTGCCGTGTGCGCGCGGCAGCACGCCCAGGCGGATGCTGATGGGGCGCACGGTGCGGGTGTCGCGCCCGTCGATGCGCGGTTCGCCGCTGAGAATCTGGCCGCGAACGATCTGTGCCTCGAGGTCGAACAGAATGTTTTCAACTTCGACGGAATCGGGGGCTTCTTCGCCCTTGGCGGCAGCGTGTTCGGCCAGCTTGGTCTTGACCTGCGCGTAGACGTCGCGCAGCGCGTCGGTACGCTGCTGCTTGCTGCGAATCTGGTATGCGGCCTGCAGGCCTTCAAGGCCGGCGGCCTTCACGGCGGTGATCAGGGCTTCGTTCTTGGCGGGCGGCTGCCAGTCCCATTCGGGCTTGCCGGCTTCGGCGACCAGATCGTCGATGGCCTTGATGGCGGCCTGCATCTGCTCGTGACCGAACACCACGGCACCCAGCATCACGTCTTCCGACAGCTGCTGCGCTTCGGATTCGACCATGAGCACCGCAGCATCGGTACCGGCCACCACCAGATCGAGCTGCGACTGCTGCAGCTGCGACGTAGTGGGGTTGAGCACGTAGTTGCCATCGACATAGCCGACGCGGGCCGCGCCGATGGGGCCGTTGAACGGAATGCCGGAAATGGCCAGCGCCGCCGAGGCACCGATCATGGCCGGAATGTCGGGATCGACTTCGGGGTTCACCGACACCACGTGCACGATGACCTGCACTTCGTTGTAGAAGCCTTCGGGGAACAGCGGGCGCAGCGGACGGTCGATGAGGCGCGAGGTGAGGATCTCTTTTTCCGAAGGACGCCCTTCGCGTTTGAAGAAGCCACCCGGAATGCGCCCTGCAGCGTACGTCTTTTCAACGTAATCGACGGTCAGCGGAAAGAAGTCCTGACCGGGCTTCGCATTCTTGTTGCCCACCACCGTCGCAAGCACGCACGTGTCGTCGACGGTGACCATGACTGCACCCGATGCCTGGCGAGCAATCTCGCCGGTTTCCAGCGTCATCGTGTGCTGACCGTACTGAAACGATTTGCTCACTTTATTGAACATTGTTTTTCCTTACAAATAAAAAAACCGTGCACGCCACGATAATGATCGCGGCGTCCACGGTTGCCTCGGGGAGCCAGGCCCCGGGTATCACTTACGCAGACCGAGTTTTTCGATGAGTGCGCGGTAGGAATCGGGGCTGCGACCCTTGAGGTAATCAAGCAGCTTGCGGCGGCGGCTGACCATGCGCAGCAGACCGCGGCGGGAGTGGTGATCTTTCTTGTGTTCCTTGAAGTGGCCCGTGAGTTCATTGATGCGGGCGGTGAGCAGCGCAACCTGCACTTCGGGGGAACCCGTGTCGCCGGCGGCGCGCTGGAACTGCGAGACGATCTCGGCTTTGTTGATATCGGTAACAGCCATTTTCAAACCTCAGAAGACTTGCGACAGGGCCGAGGTGCCCGGTCGTGCTATTGGAAAAGAGAGAATTATACACTGCACGGCCTTTGCATGTATGGAATGCGACTTGCAGGGAAACGTATGGCGGCGCGGCGCATTATGCCGGAAAATGCTCGGGAAACGCCCTGGAATCAAGGCCGCCGCCCCTGTGCTCTGGAGACGGACATGCGCATCTCGAACTTGAACCTCTTGCAAACCCCTGTTGCCTGCGGGCCACGTTTTGCCGCAATCGCGGGCGTCGCCCTGCTGTTGACGGCATGCAGCAGCATGCATGACATCCCTGCCGGCACGCCACTTTCCGAAGTGCAGGGCCGCTACGGGGCTCCCACGGTCGCCTGCCCGCTCGAAACCGGGCAACAACGGCTGATCTGGAGCAGCCAGCCCATGGGGCAATATGCCTGGGCCACCGTGGTGTCGGCCGATGAGCGCGTGGGGCCGGTCGAGCAAATTCTTACCGACACCGCTTTTGCGCAGGTAAAGAGCGGAAACTGGGACAAGCAGCGCCTGCACTGCACGTTCGGCCCGCCCGCAGAGGTGTCGGTGGTGGGCCTGCCCGGTTCACGCAGCCTGGTATGGAGCTACCGCTACCGGCAGGCGGGCGCCTGGAATTCGCTGATGCACTTCTACTTCGACGAATCTGGGCGGGTGACCCGCATGCACCCGGGGCCGGACCCGATGTACGACCCGCCCGAATTCTTCGATTGACCGATTCGGAAGCCGCCCCTGCAGGCGGCTATTCCTTGCGCTCGGGCCGGTCGAATGATGACGGCGTTGTGTTGCTTCCAGCCGTATGGGGTGGCGCAGGCACGTCGTTGCGCCC
>Ga0079223_10003336_pt1 | contig 10099 bp, 10 predicted proteins | sample Stecom2011_FD_75072 | JGI IMG/M metagenome (GOLD analysis project Ga0079223, IMG submission 75072) | Agricultural soil microbial communities from Utah to study Nitrogen management - Steer compost 2011 | ecosystem: Environmental > Terrestrial > Soil > Agricultural land | place: USA: Utah...
AATGAATAATTCGCAATTGAAGCAATCGTAATTGACGATATTCTCCTTACTTTTGCTTCATGACCAAAATTCTTGTCATACGTTTCAGTTCTATTGGGGATATTGTTCTTACAAGTCCTGTTTTGCGTTGCATTAAAGAACAAATTCCAAATGTAGAATTACATGTTTTAACAAAAAAACAGTATTCTAATTTATATTCTACCAATCGGCATGTTGATTTTGTGCACGAATGGGGAGAGGAAAATAATATTGTTTTATCTGATTTGAAAACTGCTTCATTCGACTATGTAATTGATTTACATAAAAACATTCGTACTGCAAAAATAAAGAATCATTTAAAAAAGACGAGCTTCTCCTTCCCAAAACTAAATGTTCAAAAGTGGTTGTATGTGAACTTCAAATGGAATTTAATGCCAGACATTCACATTGTAGATCGTTATTTTGAGGCCGTAAAATCATTGGGTGTAAAGAACGATAATAAGGGTTTAGAATTTCGTGTTAAAATCGATTTCATTGCGTTTTCTAAACGTTTCCCAACAACTGAAAAGTATCTCGCAGTGGCTATAGGTGCTCAGTTTGCAACCAAAAGAATGCCTGCTGAGAAAATGGCTGAAGTGCTGAATGGGATTTCGCTTCCAATTGTTATCGTTGGAGGCCCTGGTGATCGAGAAGAAGCAGAAAAAATCAAGCAATTATTGCCCAATCATGACATCAATAATACATGTGGTGGACTTTCTATTCATGAATCAGCACAAGTGGTTAAGGATGCACAGCTATTGATTACAAATGATACTGGAATGATGCATATCGCAGCCGCCTATGAATTGCCTATTGTAAGTATCTGGGGAAATACCGTTCCTGATTTCGGTATGTATCCATACAGACCTCAAGCTCCAAACTCTTATTCAATTCATGAAGTTAAAGACCTGTCTTGTCGACCATGTTCAAAAATAGGCTTTGCTAAATGTCCAAAAGGTCACTTTAAATGTATGATGAATCAAGATGTGATGGGAATAAAAACTCAAATTGATAGATTTCTAAATCTTTAACTTTGGTTTAGGCTATGTTTTTTTGGATTAAGAATTTAATAGCCGTTGATAAATCTCATGGTATTTTTCTACACCCGCTTCCAAACTATACCATCTTTTGGCTCCATCTCTAATTTTTTCTTTGTCGTACTTCTCAGTATTTAAACTACAAGATTCATAACTTTCTGGATTCATTACTTGTATTACTTTTCCAGCACTTGAATCCATTATTATTTTATCTGTATCTCCTATTCCTGCATTGCAAATTATTGGAATTCCCATTGCCATAAGTTCTCCCTGCTTAGTAGGAGAAGAGGCTTTTTTAGAAAAAGTAGGACGGATAAAAAAGATTGAAAAATTGAAAATTGAAATATACCGAGGAACTTCATTATGCTTTGTGCTAATGACAATAATTTCGTCTTTTGGAATACCCTTTTCCTTCGCTATTTCATGGATGTCTTCTTTCGCTTCTTGCGTGAGAAACAAGAACTTACTTTTTTCTTTCTGTTGACGCAGTAGCACATAAAAGTCTAACATTTCTGGAAGCATGTACCACGTGCCGATCGAACCAAGATAACCCAAAACAAAATCATTTTCTGTAATACCTAAACTTTCTCTAGTTGTCGCAATGGTATCTGATTTTATATTTTTAGGATCAAAGCGCTCTAGATCAACACAGCAAGGAATCACTTCTATTTGAAGCGGATGAGGTAGGTTTCCCCAAGATTCAATTTCCTTTTTCCCATTGTGCGTTAAAGAGACAATGGTGTCAGCGTGACTAAAAAATTCAAGCTCTTTACTTTTGAAATATCGGAATGCACTCTTGAAAACGGGATTACTAAGATTCCATATTCCTCCTTCAACACGTTCGTCAGCCCAAAAACCTCGCATATCAAAAATAAACTTTAAGCCTTCTTTCTTTTGAAAAAATCTTCCGACAATAGCTGAGATGTAACTTCTGCAATGAACAATATCGAATTTTATTGTTGAATGAAGGTTCATGGCTACCTTTTTCATTCGCTTAATGTCTTTTAACGTTGAAATCAAAGGTGGCTTTTTTGTGTAGTTTTGAGGATGCCAAATCACACCATTTTCTTCGCACAATTCTTTAATTCTAGGAATGTCTTTTGCGTATTCTTTCTTTTCAAAACTGATCAGGTGAATACAAATTCCTTTTTTTGCGAGTCCAAAAAGATAAGGTAAAACCTGAGACTGCCCAAGTGAGTCTGTCATACCATCGTAGGAGAGGTATAATATTTTTTGTTTAATGTTCTTCATTTACTAGAGCTAAAGATACTTTATTTTTAAGTGAAGAGATTCATTTAAGAATTCATTTTTTTATAACAGAGATCATTTTTTTACAAATATTTATCATTTGAATATAACTTAAAACGCAAAGTTTTGTTTTTAATCCTTATTATTGAACTTTCTAAACATCTAAAATGAGAAGTGAATTATTATCCATAAGAAAATTACTACTTATTATAGTAGTTCCATTCATAATGTACCTATTGAGTGTATTGTCAATTATTTTCATACCCTTGACTTTTGGCTTATTCGCTGCTCTTCTCTTCTCTCCATTAATGCGTTGGTTCAGAAGGAAAAATATTCCGAATTTATTAGGAGTGATTGTTGTTCTTTTAATTGTTTCTCTTGGTTTCAAAGGAGCCTATGAAATGGTAAAGCTCACGGGAAAGGAATTGTCAAGTGCTGATGATGATTTTCGTGATAAGTTCAATGACCGCATGAACGATATCGTATCTCCGGTAGTTGATTTTATGGGTATTGAACCTAAGGAAGATGAAACCAAGTTTCATGCTTTAATGAATGATGAAAAGATAAGTACCAACTTGTTTGGAAACGTTGGAAGTGGCTTGAATTTCGCTCGGAAATTTATAAGTATGGCATTGATGACTTTGTTTTTCATGGTCTTGTTACTTGCAGGATCAGTCAATGTTCAGAAAGTAATGGAAATGCTTATTTTCAAACAAAAGCACGCCTCGGTTAAAACATTCCGGCAAATTGAAAAGGATATCTTCAAGTTTATCATAGTTAAGTTTCTGCTCAGCTTATTTACAGGGATCGGCTTTAGTTTAGCATGTTATTATTTTGATGTAAGCTTCCCGATTTTTTGGGGTGTATTCGCTTTCTTAATCAACTTTATACAGATGATTGGTTCTGTAATATCAGTTGTTGTCCTTTCCGCTTTTGCACTGGTAGAATTAAATGTAAGTGGATCTTTGGCATTCTTTGTTATTGTAATAACTGGAATACAAGTTTTGTTTGGAGGAATTTTAGAGCCGATTTTAATGGGGAAATCATTTTCCATCAATACTGTTACGGTTCTGGTTATGCTCGCACTTTGGGGCTTTATATGGGGAATACCAGGGTTGATTCTTTCTATACCAATAACTGCTTTGGTTAAAAAGATCATGGAAAAATTCCCTGGTTCTGCCGTGTATGCTAAGATAATGTCATAGCTGAAAAACACCTTCAAGCTTACCCTTACTTTATAGTTAGTTTTAGAATTGGCTTATATCTGTATATAGGATTGATCTACATGTTTATAAATCCATCCTTAGTGGTTTAAAACCGCTTGTTTAACAATCAGTAAATGTACTTCAGGTCAATTTGCAGACGGGTCATTATAGGCGTTGTTTTCTTCGTTTAATTGGATACCTGCACCTTTTGTTTTGAATAATTCACAAAATGACAAAGGCACTCGATTGATCAAGTGCCTTTTCCAATGTTATTATTTGAGCAACTAAAACGAAGAAATATAATTATCAATATAATTAGCACGTGCCTCAAGCCAGCTAAGCGCGTTTAATAAGTCAACATCGATGTCGCCAGAAGAGTTTCTTGCACCCCAAACTTGGTGATCAGCTTCCATTGCTTGTCTTACTAACTCTGCATATTCTTTTACATGTCTTTTAAGTTCCCTAAACTTGTTGGCTCTGAACCAATTCCAACGTTCTGCAAACAATTGTTGCAAATGTGGATCATCCATGAATTTAGTGAAGAAATCTGTTCCAGGATAGGATGCGTCTGCGAACGTGGGCGTATTAACTGAACCTAAATCATAATGTTGTTGATTAAAAGAGTATCCAAAGCCCCAGTCGAAGTCCCAAATAATTCCCATCCTGAACTTACCATTTTTCTTCTTATTCATATATGTGCTTTTAGGATGACTTATTTCTCTGTTCTGAGTTAATTCATAGATGATCATGTAATTCACAAAAGATAAGTCATCGAAATAATCTAAATAGTTATTATTAGGAAAAGAAGGGTCGGCAACCAATGCTTCGAAAACTTCAAATTCATCCCTGATTTCAATTAACTTATTTCCTGTCATGTTACTCGACTTAGGATACTGAACCATAACAGGTAAATCAAATTTATCTGATTTAAATTGCCAATCTTCATCGTAATAGGCGTCTAATTCTAATAGCACTCCATCTTCACCAATGTCAATTCGATCTAGTCCAACTTCTTTGTGTTCCATAAATACATAAAAACCTCTGTATTCTTTGTTAATAGTCAGTTCAACAGGTACAACATTGTTTGTGTAGGGTATTCCTAACATCTCAGCAGCTTTAAAAGGTATAGAGTTATAGAGCATTGAACCATCAAGGTATTCTGCAAGAAGGATCCATTTTTTATATGGAGCCATACCAAACAGGGGTTCTTTTGCATCTAATTTTAGTTTATATGGTTTTTTTGGGAATGACCAAGAAGAGTTCCCTCGACCTCTAATTCCAGTTCTTCCTTCATAACTTTCATATTTGTTTTTACCGTCAATTATTATTTCGGCAGGCAAATAATTAGCTTTTGTATTCACTTCTGCTTCATTGTCAACATTTATATGAATATGGGGAATAATAGCTGGTTCATTTGTGTTTTCAATGGTATTGTCTTTATCTTTTTTACAAGAAAACAAAGTGATTGAGAATGCGATTGCTAAGAATTTTAAGTACTTCATTTAGAGATTTGGTTTTATAACCCATAAAACTATATAAAACATTATGGGAATCCAAAGTAATCGAAAGAACAGATGACTTTCAATAATGAAGATTGCTATTAAAAATGAAGCAACACTATGTTTGTTAGGAGAACTTCAACTTTATTTTTAATGGATAGAAAATAAAGATTATAGAGAAGAAAGATCACTTTATGACTGTTTTATAAGTGATTATTTGTCAATTCAATTGATTTTATCAAAAATAGCAATTGTAGGAAAGACAATATTTAAGTCTTTTTGCATGTTTTATGGGCCATGGTTTTTACGATAAAAATCCTTCTATCGATTAAGAGATTTGAATTTATACTTTTTCAAAGTTGAATCGTTCTACTTTTTAGGGAAATACACTTTTTGTCTGAGCAGCACCAATATTACCCCACAAGAAATTGCAAAATCTGCTACGTTCCATATCGCAGGGAAAACCTGTGTTCCTCCTAACCATGGAACCCAAGAGGGCCATATTACATAGAATTGGAACATGTCTACTACATTGCCAAACAAGAACCCACGGTGACGTATTTCAACCTGTTCGGTATAGCCATAATAAGAACATTCTGCCCAAATTCCTGAACCTTGCACTTGGTTGTATGAGATGCAAGGATCAAAGTAGTCTTTAAAAATAAAATCGTAAAACATGGAGTCAAATAAGTTTCCTGCTGCACCAGCAAGTACCATCCCTGCAACAATTAAAAACTCTAGTTTAACTTCCTTTTGTCTAATTTGTTTCAATATGTAGACAACAATGGCAGTAATTGCGCCAACCCTAAACAAAGAGAGTAGCAATTTACCCCACATTCCTCCTCCAAGTTGAGTTCCGAAGGCCATTCCTTGATTCTCAACATAATTTAAACGCAACCAATCACCAATCAGCGGAACGCTTGGGTCGTCATATGAATAGTTCATTTTTATCCAAATCTTAACCGCTTGGTCTAAGATGAGAATAAAAAGAACTATACCGAAAGTAATTAAATAGCGTTTTCTCAAACCGTATTCCTTTTTAGGAGTCTTGTTGATTCTTCGCTTCAATGCTTAATGTAGCATGTGGAACAAGTTTTAATCTTTCTTTTTGAATTAATTTTCCTGTAGCACGGCATATTCCGTATGTTTTATTTTCAATACGAATTAATGCGTTTTTTAACGCTTGAATGAATTTCTCTTGTCTTAAGGCCAGTTGTGCCATTTCTTCACGTGATAATGTGTCAGATCCATCTTCCATCATGTTGAAAGAACGTCCTGTATCATCTGTTCCATGATCATCTTTGTATGAAAGAGAGTCTTTAAGAATCTGTAAATCTTCATCCGCCTCTTCTAATTTACCCTCTATAATTACCTTAAACTCCTGTAGCTCATCATCTGAGAACTTTGTTTTATCTTCTGCCATTGTGTGAAAGATTTATGATTTAAAAATGATAATGAACAAATATAATCGAATTTCGTTTTGAATCAAGTGCTTTTATCGATTGTGAAGAAGTATTTTTGTAATTTATTGACAAATTTTAAGTAATATGGATGTATTAAAGGCGTTAAATTGGAGGTATGCAGTAAAGAAGCTTAATCCAACAAAAAAATTGACGACCAATGAAATAGAAAGAGTAAAAAAAGCTTTGCAATTAACACCTACCTCAATGGGTTTGCAATTGATGAAGTTTGTAATGGTGGAGTCTGAAGATATTAAAAAGAAGATTACACCTATTGCTTATCATCAGCCACAAATTGAAGAGGCTTCTCACATTATTATAATGTGTAGAAAAACGGATGTTAAACCAGAGGACATTGATACTTTTATCAAAGCTGCTGCTTCTGCCAACGAGATGGATGTTTCTCATGAAGCAATGCAGAGCTATGATAAATCGTTACGTGTGAGTCTTTCTTTTCCAGAAGAACATCAGAAAATCTGGATGGACAACCAAGTGTATATTGCATTGGGGAATTTAATGACCGTTTGTGCCATCGAAGGAATTGACGCTTGTCCTATGGAAGGTTTTGATCGTAAAAGATTGAATGAAGAATTAGGGTTTAATGAACAACATTTGGATGCAGTTGTTATTTTCGCATTAGGTCATCGTTCAGAAGAGGATTACCGCTTGCAGTTTAAAAAAGTACGCCGACCAATGGAAGATTTATTTCAAACAATATAAAAAAAACAGAAAGAACATGAATAATTTCGAATATTTCAACCCAACAAAGATCGTTTTTGGGAAAGACACGTATGACCAAATTCCTGCGAAAATAAAAGAAGTTACAGCAGGTAATAAAATCATGTTGACCTATGGAGGGGGAAGTATTAAAACGAATGGTGTTTATGATAAAGTGAAAAAGTCACTTGAAGGTTTTGATATCGTTGAGTTTGGAGGAATAGAAGCCAATCCTGAATTCGATACATTAATGAAAGCTGTGGAACAGATCAAAGCTAACCCTGTAGATTTCGTTTTAGCAGTTGGAGGTGGATCAGTTATCGATGGAACAAAGTTTATTGTTTCAGCAGCAAAGTATGATGGAAACCCTTGGGATGTGTTGACTCGCAAAGAAGGATGTAAATTTGAGTACGGTATCCCTTTTGGTACTGTGCTAACATTGCCAGCTACTGGATCTGAAATGAATTCTGGTGCAGTTATTTCAAACAGTCGATTAAAAGCAAAAAGAACAATGGGAGGACTGCAAGGTTTTCCGAAATTTTCATTTCTCGATCCAACTGTAGTGAAAACTTTACCCAAAAGACAAATTGTAAATGGTATTGTAGATGCATACATGCATACTTTAGAGCAATACTTAACTTATCCTTCAGGAAATCTATTGCAAGAAAGAATTGCAGAAGGCATATTGTCTACTTTGATAGAAGTAGGGCCACAGGTAATAGAAAATCCTGCAGACTATAAAGCTGCAAGTAATTTAATGTGGTGCGCTACAATGGCTTTAAATGGAACCTTGCGTGCCGGAGTAGCTTATGATTGGGCAACACATATGATTGGTCATGAATTGACTGCTTTACACGGAATTGATCATGCAAGAAGCTTGGCCATTATAGCTCCGAACTTGTATAAAATGAAATTCGAGAATAAAAAAGAAAAACTAATCCAATATGGACAACGTATTTTTGGTTTAGAAGGCTCTTGTGGAGAAGAAGCGATTAATCGAACAAAAATATTTTTTGAATCGTTGGGTGTGAAAACAAAACTATCAGATTACACAGAAGATTATAAAGCGACTCCAAGAATAATTAAAGAACGTTTTGAAGAACGGGAATGGGAAGGTTTGGGAGAACGAAAGGACATTACTCCTTCTGAAGCTGAGAAAATTGTTGAAATGAGTTTTTAATTCTGACCAAATGAAAGTAAATCCTCCGTTTTTTTTACGAGATAACTATAATGATGATGTCTTAAAACTGTTAAAATCGGTTGTCCTTGGTTCTAATGGTGCCAGATATCAGCACCAAAGATTGGAGCAAAGAATTCAAAAGGTATACAAACCTTTATTTTTGAATTTAGAACGAAATGAAAGAGTGTTAGGAAACGTTACTTTGTGCCGAAGACCTACCAATTGGTATGTACGGTACTTTGCTTTCGATTTAGGTATGCAGGCTACCGCAAATCAGCCACGAACTAAAGCAACAAACTCTGGTTTGAAAAAACAGATAGGTGACTTTTTTGACAGTGCTTTTGAGTTGGAGAATGAGCAGCCAGAAACATTCTACGCCTATATTGATCCTCGGAATGAGCGTTCGCTTTGGATGAGTCAGAATTTTGATTTTTATACAGCAGCACAGATAGCTACACAAACATTTAGTAGGGTAAAACCAAAGAGAAATCCTGATGTAAATGCAGTCAAAGTAAATGACTTTATTCGTGAAAAAGTAAAGAAAGTTTATGGAGATCACCCATTTTACTTTACTTATCACACTTTTAATGACGATCCATTTTATACTTTAACTGTGAACGATGAGGTGGTGGCATTTGCAAAAACCCACAACGCAGAATGGAAAATCTCCCGATTGCCTGGTAAAAACGGAACCATGCTGCGGAATATTATTCCCTATGTTCCAGGATTGAGAAAGGTAATTCGTCCTAATTCACATGTTTTTACTGTTGTAGATTCAGTTTGGAGTAGGAATAACAACCCGACTTTTCTTGAACAACTTTTTGAAGGTATCTTATTTCAAGAAAAAACAAATACGATGATTTGGTGGGTGGACCAAAAAGAAGCTCTATACCGTGACGTGAAACACAAAATCAATTGGGGATTGCTTAATAAAGTAAATGGTGTTCAGGAAGTTGACTTGGTGCTGAGGACTCCAAAAGGTAAAGCAAAAAAGGAATATAATCAACCCACTTACGTAACGGGATTTGACTTTATATAAATCAATTTAATCTAAATATGAAGGTTTAGAACCATAACTTGTTGGTTTTGGCACTACTTTATTTTCTGTACTTAAGGGCTTTTTATTGTGGGAAAAATCTTTCTTCTTTGGAGCATTTGTCTTTTGAGAAGAATCCATACTTTGGGAAGAACCGCTTTTCCTCCTTCTTAGTAATTTAAGGTAGATGCCTTCAACTTTATCTCTTGCCCATTGTGTTTTTCTTAGAAATTTAAGGCTTGATTTTATCGAAGGATTGCTCTTAAAACAATTGATATTCACCATCATAGATAGTTCTTCCCAACCGTACTCTTCAACCAGAACTTCGAGTATAGTCGCTAACTTTACTCCGTGTAAAGGGTTGTTGGGTTGTTCTTCTGGTTGCGTATTCTCTTTATCCATTATTTTATTCTTTTTCTTCCACCTCTTCGTCTTTTATTATAGGCAAATAGATTTTGTCTTCTATAACTATAGCTTCTGGGAATTCATAAATTAAAGATGCCCGTGCCTTTTCTGCTTCTAATTGAGATCTGTAATCTCCAAGAAGTAACAAATAGTTTGGCGCTTTATATTCTATATACGTTGGGGTGTCACTATCTATTTGCAATGCCGTAGAACGTGCTTTATCTACTGCACTTCTTGATTGATCAAAAAACAATTGTATGCGGTAGCCATCCATTACTGGACCAGTGTTTGGAG
>Ga0079223_10003337_pt1 | contig 10099 bp, 7 predicted proteins | sample Stecom2011_FD_75072 | JGI IMG/M metagenome (GOLD analysis project Ga0079223, IMG submission 75072) | Agricultural soil microbial communities from Utah to study Nitrogen management - Steer compost 2011 | ecosystem: Environmental > Terrestrial > Soil > Agricultural land | place: USA: Utah...
ATCAACCGTCACATCAAGCGCGGTGGCCGTATCTGGATCCGTGTGTTCCCCGACAAGCCGATTTCCCAAAAGCCGGCCGAAGTCCGTATGGGTAACGGCAAGGGCAATCCGGAATTCTGGGTCGCCGAAATCCAACCCGGCAAGGTGCTGTACGAAATGGAGGGCGTCAGCGAAGCTCTGGCTCGCGAAGCGTTCCGCCTGGCCGCTGCCAAACTGCCCATCCGCACGACCTTCGTGTCGCGTCAGGCTGGGGCATAAGGAGTCTTCATGAAAGCCAGCGAACTCCGTTCCAAAGATGCCACCGAGCTCGCCAAGGAGCTCGAGAGCCTGCTGAAGGCACAGTTCAACCTGCGCATGCAGCGTGCCACCCAGCAGCTTTCCAACACCAGTCAGCTTGGCAAAGTGCGTCGCGATATCGCGCGCGTCCGTACCGTCATGGCTGAGAAGGCAGGAAAGTAACATGAGCGAAACCCAAACCACTGCACCGGCCAAGCGCCAGCGCACCCTCATTGGTCGCGTCGTCAGCAACAAGATGGACAAGACCGTGGTGGTGAACGTAGAACGTCGCGTCAAGCACCCCGTGCTTGGCAAGATCGTGGTGCGTTCCGCGCGCTACAAGGCGCACGACGAAACCAACCAGTACAACGAGGGCGACCTCGTCGAAATCGCAGAAGGTCGTCCGATCTCCCGCGACAAGTCCTGGACTGTGGTTCGTCTGCTCGAAGCCGCACGCGTCATCTGATTGCGGTTGCCGGCAAGCGCGTCTTCCGGCTGCATCAGCACAGAAATCCGGAATGCCCCGTGAAGGGGCTTCCGGATTTTTGCTTTTTGGGGCGACCCGCTCAGGTGGGGTTCGAGCTGGATGCCGCGCCGGCCGCGGCGTCGCGCAGTTCACGCCGCAGGATCTTGCCCACGTTGCTGCGGGGCAGATCATCGCGAAACTCCACGATCTTCGGGCACTTGTAGCGGGTAAGATGGGTGCGGCAGTGCTCGATGACCTGCTCCTGTGTCAGCGCGGGGTTGCGCGAGATGACGAACAGCTTCACCGCTTCGCCCGAGTGCGGGTCGGGCACGCCCACGGCGGCGGCTTCGATGATGTCGGGGTGTTGCACCGCCACCGCCTCCACTTCGTTGGGGTACACGTTGAACCCCGAAACCACGATCATGTCTTTCTTGCGGTCTTTGATGTACAGGTAACCCTGTTCGTCGACCAGCCCAATGTCGCCGGTGCGCAGAAAGCCGTCGGCATGGAAGGCGGCGGCGGTTTCGTCGGGCCGGTTCCAGTAGCCGCTGCATACCTGCGGCCCGCGCACACAGATCTCGCCGACTTCCCCAATGCCCAGATCCTGGTCGGCATGGTCGCGGATTGCGATTTCCGTGGAAGGAACGGGCAGGCCGATCGAGCCGGTGAAGTCGCGCCGGTCGAGCGGGTTGATGCACACGGCAGGTGAAGTTTCAGTTAACCCGTAGGCTTGAGTCAGCGGCACACGCGTGACCTGCAGCCAGCGTTCGGCCACGGCTTCCTGTACGGCCATGCCGCCCCCAAGCGTCAGCTTCAGGCTCGAAAAATCCAGCTTTGCAAAATCGGTGTTGTTCAGCAGCGCGTTGAACAGGGTATTCACGCCCGTGATGGCAGAGAATTTCACCTGCGTCAGGCTGTGCACGAACTCGGGAATGTCGCGCGGGTTCAGAATGAGCAGGTTGCAGGCACCCAGCTTGATGAAGGTGAGGCAGTTCGCCGTGAGTGCAAAGATATGGTAGAGCGGCAGGGCCGTGACGATGCATTCCTCGCCTTCCACCAGATACGGCTTGACCCAGGCATGTGCCTGGTGCACGTTGGCCACCAGATTGCCGTGGCTCAGCATGGCACCCTTTGCCAAGCCGGTGGTGCCGCCGGTGTATTGCAGGCACGCCAGATCGTCGTGCCCCAGGGCAGGGCGCACATACCCGCACTGGCGGCCCAGCACCAGAATTTCGTCGAGCTTGCGTGCCTGGGGCAGCGCGTACTCGGGAATCAGCTTCTTGACCCGCCGCACGACGAAATTCGTAACCGTGCCCTTGATGGAACCCAGCATGTCGCCCACGCCGGTTACCACGATGTGCTTGAGCGGCGTTCGGGGCAGCGCCTTCTGCACGGTATGGGCGAAGTTTTCGGCCACGACGATGACTTCCGCCCCGGCGTCGGCCAGCTGGTGTTCGAGCTCTTCGGCGGTATACAGCGGGTTCGTGTTCACCACCACCGCGCCGGCCCGCCAGGCGCCGAACAGGCAGATGGGGTACTGCAGCAGATTGGGCATCATGAGCGCCACGCGGTCGCCCTTTTTCACGCCTATGGACTGCAGCCATGCGGCGAAGCAGCGCGAGGCCTCATCGAGGTCGCCGTAGCTGAGCCGTGCCCCCATGCTGATGTAGGCGGTGCGACGCACGAATCGTGCGCAGCTTTCTTCGAACAGCGCCACGAGCGACTCGCACGCCTGGGCGTCGGTGCTGATGTCGGTCGGGATGCCAGGCGGGTAACTGTTGTGCCAGATTGGTTCCATGTTGCCATCCCCCATCTGTTGTTGTTACCTCATGGTATCACTTCATACGGGGGTGACCGCAGGTGCGCGATGCTGCTCCCAATGCAGTGGCCCGCCTGAAAACGGCGCAAAGCCCGTACCGAAGATCACCCCGGCGTCGGCCAGGTCGGCATCGGCCACGACACCCCGTTCAACCTGCTCGCGGGCCTTCGCAACCAGCGGCGCGATCAGCCGGTGGGCGAGGTTTGCGGGCGGGGTACCGGGCGCCTGCTTTTCGGGCTTGCCATCCTTCCAGACATAGAAGCCGCGCCCCGATTTACGCCCCAGCTGCCGGCGCGCCAGTAACGAGGTGAGGCAGGCCGGCATGGCACGATCGCCGGCCAGCTGCTGCCCGGCGGCCTGCACGATATCCAGCCCCACCGTGTCGGCCAGTTCGAGCGGCCCCATCGGCATGCCGAACACCTTCATCGCCTCGTCGACCGTTTCTGGTGACAGCCCTTCATCGACGCAACGCATGGCTTCCAGAATGTACGGGGCCAGCACGGCATTCACCAGGAAGCCGGGTGCGTCAAGCACCGGAAGCGGCAACTTGCCCAGCCGGCCTACGAAGGCAAGCGCGGTGGCGCGTGCGGCGGGATCGGTGCAGGGCGTCTCCACCACCTCGACCAGCGGCATTTTCGCCACCGGGTTGAAGAAGTGAATGCCAACCAGTCGTTGCGGCTGCTGCAGGCCGGCCTGCAGCGCTTCAAGCGACAGGCTGGACGTGTTGCTGGCGAGAATGGCGCCGGTTTTCATGCGTGGTTCAATGCGCGCGTACAGCGCCAGTTTGGCTTCCAGATCTTCAGTGATGGCCTCGATGACCAGGTCGGCCTGTGTAATGCCGTGGCCGTCCGGGTCGGGAATCAGGCGATCGGCGGCGGCCCGCTGGAGGCGGGCGGGTTTGATCCGGCGGCTGAACAGCGCATGGGCGCGGCCCTGAGCCTGGGCAATGCGGTCGCGCGATTGATCCTGCAGGGTGACCTTGAAATCCTTGAGCGCACACCACGCCGCGATATCGCCGCCCATGACGCCGGCGCCTATGACATGTACGTGCCGCACTTCGCCGGCCAGCTCATTGCGTTTGCCAAATGCCTTGAGGCGGTCTTGCAGGTGAAACACGCGAATCAGGTTGCGGGCCGTTTCGGAGCGCACCAGGTCGTTCAGCAGATCGGGCGCGGTCAGGGCGTTGCCGTCGTGTCGCGCCCAAATCTGCAATATGGCGCGGGGCGCCATGTAGTGCTGGTAGGGGTCGCGCGCGTTCACCTTCTTCAACGTGTGGTTCATCACCAGCTGGCGGGCGGCGGAATGGTTCAGCCACCGGCCCATGCCCCGGGCCTGCATGCGGGGTTTGCCCGACACGACATGCTGTGCCGCGGCGCGCATCTGCAGCCGCGGCGGCACCTGCGCGTCGACCAGGCCCAGGCGGGCCGCCTTGCGGGCGTCCACCGCGCGGCCGGTCAGCATCATGTCGAGCGCAGCGGGGGCGCCGATGAGCGCCGGCAGCCGGCGCATTCCACCCCACGCGGGGGAAATGCCCAGCATGACTTCGGGCAGGGCGAGCCGCGTATCGGGTTGATCGACCGCGAGGCGATAGCGGCACGCCAGGGCCAGTTCCAGGCCTCCGCCCAGGCAGTGGCCGCGTATCAGGGCCAGGGTCGGGTAATGCACCGTCGCCAGGCGCTCGAAGGCATTCCAGCCGCGGCGGATCAGTTCGGTGACGCCTTCCGGTGTCTGCAGCGCGTCGAATTCGCGGATGTCGGCGCCCGCGATGAAGCCGGCAGGCTTGAGCGAGTGAATCACCAGCCCGGCGGGGCGATGCCGGTCGAAGTGATCGAGCGCAGCATTGAATTCTTCCATGACCTCGCGCGAGAGCCGGTTCACCGAGGAATCGGCGCAATCGAAACCCAGCCACGCGATACCGGCGGCATCGATACGGCACTCGAAGTTCTGTAAATCGGGGGTCGCGCTCATGCCTCTACACTCCCTTGAACATCGGAATCGCAGGTTTCAAGCAGCATGGCGCCGCCCTGGCCACCGCCTATGCAGATGGCGGCCATGCCCCGGCGCAGGCCGCGCGCGCGCAAGGCATGCAGCAGGTGCAGAACGATGCGCGCGCCCGACGCCCCGACCGGATGCCCGATGGCGATGGCGCCACCATCGACGTTGAGCCGTTCGGGGTCGAGCTGGCCCAGGGCCGGCCGCCCCAGGTGTTCGCGGCACCAGGCGTCGTCGTTCCATGCGGCCAGGCAGGCCAGCACCTGGGCGGCAAACGCTTCGTTGATTTCCCACAGATCAAGATCGTTCAGCCCCAGGCCGTGCCGATCGAGTATGGGGGTGGCGGCATGCACGGGCCCCAGCCCCATCACGGCCGGGTCGAGCGCCGCCCACTGCACGTCGAGGATGCGCCCCAGCGGCCGAAGCTGCCAGCGCGTCACGGCCGCTTCGCTGGCAAGGATCAGCATTGCGGCCCCATCGGTGACCTGAGAGCTGTTGCCTGCGGTGATGTTGCCCCAGGGTTTGTCGAATACCGGCTTGAGGCCCGAGAGTTTTTCGGGTGTGGAATCGCTGCGTACGCCGTCGTCGTGTTCGTGCAGGGTGCCCCGGTCATCGACCACGGGAACGATTTCCTGGAACGCGTTGTCGTGCCGGGCCCGCATGGTGCGCGCATGGCTTTGTGCGGCGTATTCGTCCATGGCGCGGCGGCTGATGTTGAAGTGTGTGGCCAGGTTTTCGGCGGTCTGACCCATCGACAGGCCGGCGACCGGGTCGGTGAGCCCCCGCAGCAAGGCGAGTACCGGTGCCAGATGCCGCGGATGAAGCCGGCGCAACGTCTTGAGGCGGGCACCGATGCTGCGGGCGGCGTTCCAGTCGGCGAGCCACTTCACCATCTCGTCGCTCACCAGCACGGGCGCACGCGACAATGCATCCACTCCGCCGGCAAGAATCAGGTCGGCGCGTCCGGCCTGAATATTCAGCAGTGCGGAATCAAGGGCCTGCATACCCGAGGCACAGTTTCGCATCACCGTCCAGCCACCCACCTTCGGGCCGCAGCCCAGGCGCAGGGCAATGATGCGGCCGATGTTGGTTTCGTCGGGTGCCGGGGCGGCGCATCCCACGATCACCTCATCGAGCGCATCGGGCGTGTAGGGCTGACGCAGCAGAAGTTCGCGCCCGGCCTGTACGGCCAGGTCGGCCGCTGAAAACGGGCCGGGGCGGTTGCGGGCCTTCAGAAAGGGCGTGCGGGCGCCGTAGACGATGTAAATGGGTTCAAAGGCCATGGCATCGTTCCTTACGCAGGGTGGCGGCGGGCGTCTGCTCGGCTGGCCGGGTTGGAAAGATCGCGCGGAAAGTCGTCTACGGCGATCACCCGGTCGCGCAACGCATTGCGCCGCTGCAGCAGGGCGTATTCCTCATCGGTAATGCCTCCGGCTGCGTACACCGCCTCGGCAATGTCGCGAACATTCGCGCGCGGGTCGTTCTGCAGGCGACCCGAGCGGCGGAACTTGCGTATCTTGCGTTCTACGGGCTCGGCGGCCAGGGTGGCATGTAGCGCCGCTTCAATGGCACCGACCGGGTCGTCTTCGTCGCGCGGAAGATAGCCGTTGCGGGTGAGCCGGTCGCGATCGGGCCCGGGGCGCAGCAGCAGCTTTGCCGCCTGCTGACCCAGTGCGTCGGAGGGCGGGGCGCTGCGCCGGCCCAGCGGCAGGGTGAGCATGCGCAGCAACACGCCCACCGCACGGTTGGGGAAGTTGTGCAGCACGCCGTCAAGCGCCGCTTCCGCCCGGTGCAGGCAGTCGAGTACCGCCCAGTGTGCAAGCGGCGCGTCGGCCGGCTGCCGGCCTTCATCTTCATACCGCTTGAGCACGGCCGAGGCGATGTACAGCTGCGAGAGCGCATCGCCCAGGCGGGCCGACAGGCGCTCGCGAAACTTGATGGAGCCGCCCAGCGTCAGCAGCGTGGCATCGGCAATGACGGCGAAGGCGGCGCTGTAGCGGGTGAGCCGGCGGTAGTGCGGCCGCATGGCGGGCGCCATGTTCGAAGTGGTTCGAACGGTGATGGCACCGCTGATGCCATGCCAGAAGGCGCGCAGGGCATTGAAGGTTGTATGGCGGGCATGGCTCCAGAAGGCCTTGTCGAAGGCCTGCAGACCACGTGCCTCGTCGGGGTCGTGCACCGCCTGCATCTCGGCGATGAGATACGGATGGCAGCGGATGGCACCCTGGCCAAAGATGATGAGACTGCGGGTCAGGATATTGGCGCCTTCCACCGTAATACCCACCGGCAGTTGCTGATATACCCTTCCAAGAAAGTTCGACGGCCCCAGGCAGATGCCCTTGCCGCCAACGATATCCATGCCGTCGTTCACCACACTCCGGCCGCGTTCGGTGAGGTGGTACTTCACCATGGCGGAGATCACCGCCGGCTTCTCGCCCAGGTCGACCGCGTGCGCCGTGAGGCTGCGCGCTGCGTCCATGGCGTACAGGTTGCCCGCCATGCGAGCCAGCACCTCCTGAACGCCTTCGAAGCGGGCGATCGACGAGTTGAACTGGCTGCGCACCACGCTGTAGCCGCCCACGGTGCGCGCCGTAAGCGCCGCCATGCCGCAGAAGGCAGCCGGAAGCGAAATCGAGCGTCCTGCAGCCAGGCTTTCCATGAGCATGCGCCAGCCCTGGCCGGCCATGCGCGGCCCGCCAATGATGAAGTCGAGTGGCATGAAGACGTCGTTGCCACAGGTGGGCCCGTTCAGGAACATGGCATCCAGCGGCAGGTGGCGGCGGCCGATCTCGACGCCCTCGTGGTCGGCCGGCACCAGCGCGCACGTAATGCCCAGGTCGACCGTGTCGCCCAGCAAACCGTCGGGGTCGTACAGGCGGAAGGCCAGCCCCAGCAAGGTGCAGGTGGGGGCAAGGGTGATGTAGCGCTTGTCCCACGTGACCCGCATGCCCAGCACTTCCTCGCCCTGCCACATGCCCTTGCAGACAATGCCCGTATCGGGAATTGCTGCCGCATCGGAGCCCGCCCAGGGGCTGGTCAGTGCGAATGCGGGAATCTCGCGGCCGTCGGCCAGGCGCGGCAGGTAAAACTGCTTCTGTTCGTGGGTGCCGTATTGCAGAAGCAGTTCGGCGGGGCCCAGCGAGTTTGGCACCATCACCGTGACGGCCAGCGCCGAATTGCGGGTGGACAGCTTGCGCACCACTTCGGAATGTGCCAGCGCCGAAAACCCCTTGCCGCCGTATTCGGGGGGGATGATCAGGCCGAGAAAGCCCTTTTCCTTCAAATACTGCCAGACCTGTGGGGGCAAATCGAAATCGCGCGTGGTGAGCTGCCAGTCGTCGACCATGGCGCACACCTCGGCCACTTCGTTGTCGAGAAAGGCCTGCTCGTGGGCGGTGAGCACCGGCCGCCCGTGCGAGAGCAGTTCCGCCCACTGCGGCTTGCCGCTGAACAGCTGCCCTTCCCACCACACCGTTCCGGCGTCCAGTGCCGCACTTTCGGTGTCTGAAAGTGCGGGCGCCACGCGCCGGTAAGCCTTGAAGACCCGGCGCGTCAGGTGCTTCTGCCGCCAGGGTTCATAGGCCACCACCAGGCCGGACCCCACAACGATGATCAGCACGAGCGCGATGAGAAGGTACATGGTGCGTAGTAAGAACTAGACCGAGGTGACGAACTTCGTGACCAGGTAGCCGTCGAAGGTTTCGCTGCCACCTTCGCTGCCGATGCCGCTGTCTTTCACACCCCCGAAAGGTGTTTCGGGCAGTGCGCTGCCGAAGTGGTTGATGTTCACCATACCGGCTTCGAGCGCGCGCGAAACACGGTTCGCGGTTTGCAGCGAGTTGGTGAACACGTACGACGAAAGACCGAAGGGCAGGGCGTTGGCCTGGCGGATGACCGCCTCGGTATCGTTGAACGGAACCACGGGCGCGACCGGGCCGAAGGGCTCTTCGGTCATGATCATGGCATCTTCGGGAATGTCGGTAATGACCGTGGGCGGGAAATAGTTGCCGGTGCCGCCCATGGGCTCGCCGCCCAGTACCACCTTGCCGCCGCGGGCCAGCGAGTCTTCCACGAAGCGGGTCATCACCGGCACGCGGCGCGCGTGGGCCAGGGGCCCCATCTGCGTGTCGGCTTCAAGGCCGTTGCCCACCTTGATGCCGCGCAGGGTTTCGACAAAGGTTTCCAGGAAGGCGTCGTAGATCTTCTGGTGCACGTAGAAGCGTGTGGGCGAGACGCATACCTGCCCCGCATTGCGTATTTTGAAGCGCGCCAGCATCTTCGCGGCGCGGGGCACGTCGGCATCGTCGAACACCAGAACCGGCGAATGCCCGCCCAGTTCCATGGTGATGCGCTTCATGTGGGCGCCGGCCAGCGCGGCCAGCTGCTTGCCCACGGGCACCGAACCCGTGAATGACACCTTGCGCACGATCGGCGAGCGGATCAGGTAATCGGACACCTCGGCGGGGACGCCCCATACGATATTCAGCACGCCGGGGGGCAGACCGGCATCGTGGAACATGCGTGCGATGGCCACCACGGCGCTGGGCGCGTCTTCGGGGCCTTTCAGAATGATGGTGCAGCCCGCACCGATCGCCGCGCAGATCTTGCGTATGGCCTGGTTGAAGGGGAAGTTCCAGGGTGTGAAGGCGGCACACACTCCCACGGGCTCGCGCACCACGTACTGGTGCACCTCGGGGCTGCGCGGGGGCACCACCCTGCCGTAGATTCGGCGGCATTCTTCGGCGTGCCAGTCGGCGTGGTCGGCACAGGTGGTGATTTCACCCACCGACTCGGCGAGCGGTTTGCCCTGGTCGAGGGTCATGTTGCGGCCGATTTCCTGGGCGCGTTCGCGGCTCAGCTGTGCGACCTTGCGCAGTATCTCGGAGCGCTGCATGGGCGAACTGTCGCGCCAGGTTTCAAAGGCGCGTGCTGCCGCGTTCAGGGCGCGGTCGAGATCGGCCCGGGTGGCGTGGGGAAGCTGGCCCAGCACCTCGTGCGTGGCGGGGTTGATGATGTCTTGAGTCTTGCGGCCTTCGCCGCTCAGGAACTCTCCGTCAATATACAGGCAGGGGGTTTCGTACATGGTGGTTCTGTGGGTTACCAGGGGAAGGGTTCAGACGAATTCCGCAGGCTGCCGGCTTGGGCAGGCATCTTCCAGCTTATAGCACGATGCCTGCCCAAGCCGGAGGCGTTGCGGGAATGGCTGTAGAAACAACTGTAACAGCGTAAGCAGTTGAAACGGTACGTTATTGTTGATAAATTCCCACGGGCATGCATGGTTTTCCCCCAATGCCTGCCGACGCAAGGTTATGCCTCAAGAATATGAGCCAGAAGCTCATAGCTCCGCCTTGCCGCGTATTTTGGTGCGTATGACCGAGCCCAACATTTCGGCCAGTCGGTTACTTACTACTGCTAATTCCAAACCCAATTCGTTACTTTTCAGGTCGGCTTCCGTCACACGAAGCCTGATTGCGGCGCTAGCCATTCCCTTGTGCCTGCATGCGCCAGCGCAGGCTCAGAACGGTCGCAGCTTGCCCGAAACACTG
>Ga0079223_10003338_pt1 | contig 10098 bp, 10 predicted proteins | sample Stecom2011_FD_75072 | JGI IMG/M metagenome (GOLD analysis project Ga0079223, IMG submission 75072) | Agricultural soil microbial communities from Utah to study Nitrogen management - Steer compost 2011 | ecosystem: Environmental > Terrestrial > Soil > Agricultural land | place: USA: Utah...
TGCAGCGTCATCATCTGCTTCTTCCACCATTTCTGGCGGACATAGAGGTAGTCGGCAAAGGCGATCAGCGTCACCACCGCAAGCGTCGCCATGAAAATCTTGATCCCGATTTCCTGGAATTCAAGCAGGATGACCCGGGGGTCCGCCGTCATCATGGTGTCGAGCCGGTCCCGCTCGGGCCAAACCGTGGCCACCACGACGGTCCCCACCACCCCGATCTTCAGCAATCCCTTGACGAAATTGACCAGCGACTCGCTGGAAAACAGCCGCTTGGCCCCGGCCTTGGGCGAGATCTTGGACAGTTTTGGCTTCAGCGACTCCGCCGACATCAGCGGGCGATGCTGGATCAGATTGGCAATCACGGCCGCAAACGACAACACCACCAGCGGAATTGCCACCGTGCCCAGCAGCGCCAGCGCCAGATTGTTGAAAAAGGCGCCAAAGCCCCCGCCATCGAGCGAGATGCGGTCCGCATTCATCATCACCAGTTCGAGCGAGCCCATCAGTCCCTGGGCCGCGCCCGGCGCCATCAGCGCGAATATCCCCGCCGACCCCAGCAGCATGAACCAGGTCACCACTTCCTGGCTCTTGGCGACATCACCCTTGGCGTGGGCGTCCTCGAGCTTCTTTTGCGAGGGGTCTTCGGTTTTGGAGGATTGTTCGGGGGCTTCGTCTGACATCAGGATGCCTCGCTATCCACGTCAGGGCGCGTCGAGAGCAGCGGTTGGCGAGAACCTTCGCGCAGCGCACATTGATGTAGGTGAGCACCAAAAGCGCAGCCAATTGCTGCGCGCAGGCCGTTCTGACGTGGATGGTGCGGCATCCTCTAGCCTCGCCACATTGCGAGATGGTTCTCGAACCCGGCCAGATACCAGCCCATCATCATCGTCAGCAGCAGTCCGAACAGCAGCAGGCCCACCATGATATTGGCCGGCATCAGCACGAAATACACCTGCATGGCCGGCATCAGTCGCGCCAGAATGCCCGCCCCCAGGTTGAACACCAGTCCGAAGACGATGAAGGGGGCCGACATCTGGATACCGATGCTGAAGGCGCTGGCGACGGTCCGCAGCGCCAGCTGCGCGGCATCCTCGAACATGATCGGGGCATCGAGTGGAAAGGCGATGTAACTGTCATAGGTCGCGGCCAGCGCCATATGATGCAGATCGGTGGCAAAGATCAGCACCATGCCCAGAAAGCTGAGGAAACTGCCGAACACCGCCCCCTGCACCCCCACCTGCGTCGGATCGGCTGCCATGGCGCTGGAGAGCCCGGCCTGAAACGCAATCACCGCGCCCGCCAACTGGGTCGCCATCACCGTGATCCGGGCAATGGCCCCCAGCATGATGCCGATGGCCAGTTCGTGAAAGATCAGGCCGGCAATGGTCATCACATCGTCGGGCAGGACCGGCAGGCTGGGCGACAGCAGCGGATAGACCACCAGCGTAAAGGCCAGCGCAAAGCTCAGCCGCATGCGCATCGGGATCATGTCCTCGCCCAAGGCCGGCATCAGCATCAGGATGGCGCCAATGCGCGTGAACAGCAGAATATAGACAAAGGCCGTATTGGGTAGCCAATCGAGCCCGATCGTCACCCTCAGCCGCCCACGATGATCATGTCGACGACACGGTTCATATAGCCGCCCATGGTCGAGCCCAGGAATGGCAGGGTCAGCAGCATGGTCAGGAAAATGGCGATGATCTTGGGCACAAACACCAGTGTCTGTTCCTGGATCTGCGTCAGCGCCTGGAACAGCGCGATGATCACGCCGACCACCAGCCCCACCAGCATCATCGGCGAGGCGACGATCAGCAGCACCCAGATGCCATCACTACTGATATCGAGGACTTCGGCGCCGGTCATGATCGTCCTGTTCTGGGCACCCGAATCGCCGCCCCGGCGCCATTCTAGCCCTAGATCGGCATCCGCATGATCTCTTCATAGGCCGATATCACCCGGTCTCTGATGGTCACCATGCTTTCAATGGCGATTTCGGTCTCGCTCAGCGCGGTGACCATATCGACCACATTGGCTTTGCCATTGACCATATCCATGGCCATTTTGTCGCTGGTCTTGCCGGTGTCGACCACGCCCTGCACCTGGCTGGCCAGTATCTCGGCAAAATTCTGCCCGCCGCTCGGCGCCAGCGCCGTCAGATCGGTTGCCGGCTTGGCCGCCTGATTGATCAGCCGGCTGGCATTGCCATAGGCAGCGGCGGCGGCATTGAAGGTGGTGTTGATGGCCATGATACTTTCCCGCCCGATCAGCCGCGCAGGATGTCGAGCGTGCGCCCGAGCATCTGTCGCGTTACGGTGACAACATTCAGATTGGCCTCATAAGTGCGCTGGGCCTCGCGCATATCCATGGTTTCGACCAGCGTGTTGACGTTGGGATATTGCACATACCCCGTCCCGTCGGCCGCCGGATGGCCTGGCTCGTAGCGGCTGGTAAAGTCGCTCATGTCATAGGCCAGCTTGCCCACTTCCACGATCTTGCCGCCGACATCGGGATCGAAACTGGTCTCAAAGGTCGGAATGCGCCGGCGATAGGGCTCGTCACCCGGCGCCTTGCCCGCCGAGTCGGCATTGGCCAGGTTTTCCGCGATCACCCGCATCCGGGCGGTCTGGGCGTGCAGCCCGGTGGCGGCAATGCGCAGCGAAGAATTGAAATCCATAACCGCTTACTTTCCTATGACCGGCCGAGCGCGGTGCGCAGCACCTTGATCGACTTCTGGTACAGGCCCGTGGCGGCCTGGTAGTCCATCATATTTGTGGTCACCTTCATCATCTCGTCTTCCAGCGACACCCCATTGCCTTCCGGCGTGATCTCGAAATTGGCCATCTGCTGGGCGCCAAAGGCACTGCCGCCCTGCCCGCCGACCGAAAAATGCATCGGCTGTGTCGCCGTCGTGGTCACCGCAGTCGACGAGAAGGCGCCATTGACCTCGGCAAAATCGAACTGCTTGAGATCGCGCCCGCGAAAACCGGGCGTCTCCGCATTGGCGACATTTTCGGCCAGTAGTCCTTGACGCGCCTGGTGCCAGCGCATCTTGTCGGTCAGTGCCGTAAACACCGGCATGTTCATCAGGCCCATCGGCGCGTTCCCCCGCGAGTCCAGCTATGCGATGGGCAATTCTTGCCGGTTTGTGGTTAATCAAGTGTTAACCGATGGTGTTTTGGCGGTGCGCAGTCTCGCATTCTGCACATTTTCGCCACTAACTAGGCAAGTTATGCCGCTCGGATTCGGGATAGCAGTTTTTTGGGAGTCACTATGCAGTTCATCACCAGCCTGATTGGCGGATCTGGAAATTCCACACTGACCGCCCTGTTCGCTCTGGGCATCGTCCTGGTGTTGATCGTGCTCGGCGTCTGGCTGCTCAAGCTGCTGTTCAATGTCTCGAGCAAGGCCACCCGTGGCCGCAATCGGCGCCTGGCGGTCATTGAATCCCTTGCCCTTGATCCCAAGCGCCAATTGCTGATTATCCGCCGCGACAATGTCGAGCATCTCATTCTCACCGGCGGCCCCCAGGATGTGGTGGTCGAAACCGGGATCGCCGTCAGCGAACCGGCCGCCACCCCGCTCACACGCCGCCCGATTCCCACCATTGCCGCCCGCAAGATGGCCCCGGCCTCGGTGCCGACCCATGCCCCGTCCCCCGCCCCGGCTGCGGCGCCCACCCCAGCTGCGGCGCCCACCCCCGTCGCCACCGAGCCCGTCGGCGCGCCGGGCACGGTGCTGGCCGAACTGCAGAAGCAGGGCCGCGCCACCCACAAGCGGGCGCACCTGTCGCTGCGTCACACCGGCCTGTTGCGGCCGACCAGCGACACTGAATTGCCGGTTTCCCCCGAAAACGCCACGCCCGCCGCTCCGGCTGCCCCCGACTCAGCTACACAGGACAGCGCACAGCGAGACATCGAGGGCAGTGACCTTGCCGACGGCACCAGCGAGACGAACCGGAACTGACGGCGTGACATCGCCACGGCGCCATCTGGCCCGTTACGCCGGGCTGGCCGCGCTGCTCCTTGTGGCGCTGACGCCGTCCCTCGCCTTCGGGCAGGACGTTTCCATCGATTTTGGTGACGACACCACCATCACCGAACGCGCCGTCCAGATCATCGGGCTGATCACCCTGCTGTCGCTGGCCCCTTCCATCCTGGTGATGGTGACCAGCTTCACCCGCATCGTCGTGGTGCTCTCCCTGCTGCGCACCGCCATTGGCCTGCAGACCGCCCCGCCCAATTCGGTGATGGTGTCGCTGGCGCTGTTTCTCACCCTGTTCGTCATGCAGCCCACCCTGCAGGCCACCTATGACGAGGGCATCGCGCCATTGCTGGCCGGCGATATCGAGATCAGCCAGGCCTTCGAACAGGGCAGCGTCCCCCTGCACGCCTTCATGCGCGCCAATGTGCGCGAGCAGGATCTGGGGCTGTTTTTTGATCTGACCGAGGCCGAGGTGCCCGCCGAGCCCGAGGCCATCCCGCTGCAGCTGCTGATCCCGGCCTTCATGATTTCCGAGCTGCGCCGCGCCTTTGAAATCGGCTTTCTGCTGTTCCTGCCCTTTGTCGTCATCGACATGGTGGTGGCCTCGGTACTGATGAGCATGGGCATGATGATGCTGCCGCCAGTGGTGATTTCACTGCCGTTCAAGCTGATCTTTTTCGTGCTGGTCGATGGCTGGTATCTGGTAGCCGGCTCACTAGTGCGCAGCTTCAACGCCGGCTGAGCGCCGCCAACCGCAATACGGTCCGCCTCACACGTCCCTGTCGGCGTCCGAACTGGCGTCAGAGGCCAGCAGCGGCGCCAGTGCCCCGTCGGCGCCATAGGTTTCGCGATACGACGCCAGGAACGAGTTGATGCCGTCCACCCCTGACACCTGGTTGGCCACGGCTTTGAACTCGAGGCTGGTGACCTCGATATTGCTGGTCACCAGATCAAACATCGGCCATTCCGGCGAGGTCACCATGGCTTCGCCGAACTTCGAGCGCAGCCGCGACAGGCCCAGATCGTCATTGGCCAGCACAAAGCCCACGGCGGCGCGGATCACCCCCAGCCGGGCCGGCTGCGTCAGGGCCGCCTTGGTGGCCGGGTCCGAATACATCGCCTCGATCATTTCGCTCGCCTCGGTATAGCGGCGCGCCTTCCAATGCGCGTCAATGCGCAGCAGCGTGACGTCGCGCCCATCCAGGTCGCGCACCAGATCAAGGCCCAGCTGATCGCGACCGCCATCGATCATCGCCCGCGCTTCCAGCACCCGGCGCTGGCGCGCCAGCGAGTCCGGCATATCGGTCACCCGTGTCGCATTGAGCACCCGCAGCGCATCCTGCGGCTTGCGATCGGCCAGATAGATCACCGCCAGATCGGCCGCGATCTGCGTCTTGGCAATGCCGCGCAGCCGGTTGTTCAGCTGGTATTCCAGCAATTCGGCGGCCTGCGGCAACAGATCCACCCGCACCAGCCGGCGCGCCAGGTTGCGGATCATCTCATCGCCACGCGCCCCCGGCGGCGTGAGCTGGCGGAAATCATAATACAGCCCCAGCGCATCCACCGGCGCCAGCGAGTCCGCCACCCCGTTGAGGAACAACTCGCTGAACATCGCCTGCGCCTCGTCGCGCAGCCCGGTGATCGGCGGGCTCTCGGGATAGTGCGCCACCGCCTGCTTGACCGTCTCAAAGCCCAGCCGGTAGTCGCCATGACGGAAATACAGTTCAGCCAGCAGCTTCTGCATATCCGCCTCCAGCGGATTGCCGCGCCACAGCAGCGACTCCGCCGACAGGGTTGCCGTCGCCTTGGCCAGATTGAGCTTGCCGGCGTCATCGAGCAGCCGCAGCGTGCGGTAGATGGCCTCGGCCCGGGTCGGCCGGACATCGGCGGCAATCACCTGGCCATAGGTGTCGATGGCTTCATTGGTCCGGCCGGTGATCTCGTCGATCCGCCCCGACAACAGGTGGAACAGGCTGCTGTCATCGGCGTCAAGGCTGGCAAAATCGATATCGGCCAGCATGTGCTCGGCCATGTTGACGTCACCCACCTCGATCGCCGAGCGGATGGCCGCAAAATGGAACCTGTTGCGCAGCCAGGCCGGGTAAGTGGCAATCACCGACTGCGCTTCGAGCGCGTCGCTCTTGGCGCCCTTGAAGTCATAGGTCTCGGTGCGCGCAATGGTGCGCCAGACCAGCGCATCGATTTCCTGCCCCATCGACGCGGTGTTCAAAATCGCCAGGGCTTCGGCCGGTCGGCTGGCCATGGTATCGGCAGCCGCCAGGGTGAGCCGCATCTTGCGCGTCAGATCGCCGGACTTGAGGTCCTTTTCCAGCACATTGAGCACCCCGATTGCCTCATGGGCAAAGCGGTTGGCGATGAAATACTGGGCCAGGTCCAGTCTTGCCTGGTCGCGTGCCTCTCCTTCGGCATTGGCGGCGGCCGAGAGCAGGCTTTGCTTCTGCTCGGCGAACAGCCCGAAATCAGGCTGCTCCAGCCGCACCAGATCGATGAAGCCGCCCCGCATCGCCTGGGCCACACCATTGCCGGTGGAACGCGGACCATCCATGGTCGACACCGTCAGGCCGCCCTGCACGCTCAGCACGGCCAGATCGTTTTCGATGACGATGTTGAGGTCCGCAGTCTCGGGCCGCACCACCAGCCCGTGCACGCTGCGCAGGGCCGAAAAATCGACATAGTCGAGCGAGCGGGTCAGGCCCCGCGCCGGCGGATAGGAGGTGACCACCTTGAGCACATCGCCCACATTGGGGTCGCGGAAATCGTGCACCCGGGCGGGCCGTGCCAGATCGGCAACGATCTCGAAATCGCCGGTAGCATCGCGGCGCCGGCTGAGTTCGATCGGCGCGGTCGGGGTCAGCATGATATCGCCCAGCGACAATACCCAGGCCATGCCCTCCGAGCCCAGCGTCGCCAGGCGGTCCTCCGACAGCTCGACCCGGACAACCTGGGTGTCGCCCGATGCCACCACGGCAAACTGGCTGGCCAGCGCATCCAGCTGTGCCGATTGCGTCGGTGGCGCAATGCCCGACACGGTATCGAACAGCATCCACACCGTATTGCCGCGGCGGAACACCGCTGCTGGCGTTTCCTGCTCAAACGGAAACACCACCCGCAGGGTGGAGCCGATCACGTTGACAAACGGCGTTACCGTCTTGGCTGCCGATTGCGGGTACAGCATGTCGACCAGTGGCTCGCTCGAACCATCCGGCTCATCGGCAGGTGCGCGCGCCGCGGCCTCCTCAACCAGCGTGGCCGCGTCGAAGTTCGGCAGCCCGTCGCCGGCAATGTTGATGTCGAGAATATATTGTCGCGGCGAGGTTTCGTAGAACCGCGGCTGGATGCCTTCAGCCAGTTGCAGCATCACGGTCGATCCATCCGCATCGACCGCCGTTTCCACCGACATCACCTCGGGCGGCAGATCGATCGCCAGGTCGCGCAGATCGATCCCGACCGGCCACTCAAACTGGATCATCCCCAGATCGCCGTCCTGGACAAACTGCCCCGTCGTGGGCACTGACCAGTCAAATTGCACGCGCAGGAAGGTTGGATTGCGCCCGATGCGCACGCTGGCCTGCGGATCAAATTCCGCCACGCCCGCCGCCTTGCGCTGCTGCTCGGCCCGGATCGCGGCCACGCGCGCCCGCTCGGCCAGTGCATCAATCACATCTTGCGGCAAGGCCGGCGGCTGCCCCTGCCAAGAACTTGGCAACAGATCGATATAGAGCATTTCGCCGGCTTCGATGCGGTTGAAGCTGAAGGCGGAGCGCAGCCCCATGCGCAGACCGCGCTTGTCCGGATCGATCCGCGCCACCGACAGGTAATCCGGCATGGTGGTGCCGACATCGGGCAGGATGACGTCAATCTGCTCGTCGAACTCCAGCGACAATACGCCGTTCTCGATCCGCATCGTGTATTCCGGCAGCCCGTCACGGCCGGGAAAGCTCAGGATCAGCCGACCATAGCCGTCTTCCTGGGTGCCCAGCAACTGGCCCTGCTCAACGGCGGAGGCCGGCACGACCAGGCCCAGCATGGCCAGGGCCAGCAAAAGCGCTACGGCGTTTCTGGCCCACAGCATGCCTGCATGGATAGCAGTCTTCACCGGCTTCTGCCCGCCCGACGCAAGGCACGTATTCAACGACCGAATTCTGGGCCGGCAACACGTGCTGGGTTACACTATACTCGTGAACCTGCACCCTAGCGGCATCGGCTTAACGGCGCCTTACTTCAATCGGGAAACCCTTACTGACCCACGATCTGCGGCAGGGCGGCCAGATCGTCCGGCGTCATCTCCGTTGCCGGGCGATCCGCCAGGGCCGCCATCTTGACGGTCAGCTCTTGCGCGCGGGCGGTATCCATCTCGGCCAGGATCGGCGCCATCTTGCGCGGGCTCATGGTCTTGGCCACGCGCAGCAGCACATTCATGTCCAGATTGTTGAAGATGCCGGCCGCATCCTTGGCTTTCATCGTCTCATACATCGCCACGATCCCGGCGAACTGCCCGGTTTCCATTTCCTGGCGCTGATCTACCAAAGTCGAGATCTGCGCCTCCAGCGCCGATAGCGTCGCGGCCCGTTCCTCGATGCGCCGCTCGGCCGCATCAACGATCGATGCGCGCAGCGCCAGATCGTTCTCGTATTTCTGCAACTCGTCGCGCCGCGCCGCCAGGCGCTGCAGCAGCGCCTGTTCGGTGTCGGTGGTGCTGTCGGTGGACAGCAGCGGCACCGAGCCGCCAATGCCGTCGATCAGCAGGGGCACCGCGTCACCCGATGGCAGGCAGTCCACCATCGACTCGGCAAAGATCGGCATCGGGTCGCCGCGGCGCGGCCGCACCTCCGGCTCGGAATCGCTGGGCTGCTCGGGTGCCCCCGCCGAGGCGGGATTGATGACGACGGCACCATCAGCGGTGATGGCCGCGTCCGATTCCACGCAATATGTGCCGCTGGCCGTCACCGCGCCGGTTTCGGCCTCGGCCACTGCTGCAGGGTCGGCATGCGCATCGGCAGCAGGTTCTTCCGCCGCGCCGGCATGCGCATCGGCAGCGGGCGCTGCATGGCCTGCCGCTTCGCTCTGCGGCTTCATCGTCGGCGACGGATCGGCCAGCGTTGGCGTGCTGTCCTCCATGGTCGGTTCGCCCGGCAGGGTCGGCGTGTCATCCGCCATGACATTGCTCGTGCTGCCCCCGGCGCTGCTCCCGGCGCTGCTCCCGCCCGCCGCCTCGGCCCGGCTCACGCCGGTCAGCACATAGCTGCCATTGCCCACCAGACCCAGCGTCTTGAGCAGCAGCAGCGCGGCAACGGCCATGATGACGACGGGCAGCAGGCGGATATTTTTCACGCGGCTGCTCCACGCGTACGGACCCGGGTCTGCAACTGCTCGAGCGCCGATTTCACCTTGTTGGGCTGTTCCACCGGCTCGATGGCCTGGCTGTGCCGGGCCACGCTGGTGATCCGGGCAATGCGTTCCATCAGCACCGAGCCGGCATTGACGTGATTGGCCAGTTCAATGCCGAACCGCTCGGCCTCTTCCAGCCGCGAATTCAGCGACAGATCCGCTTCAACCGCGGTCTGCTTGAGTTCCTTGATCGCCTGATTGGCCAGATTGGTGGCCCCCACCAGGTCGGCCACCATTTGCCGCATCACATCCTTGTCGGCATGCAGCATCTTCAAGCGATGGTTGAGAACGATGCAATAGCCGATAGTCAGCGCCAGCAGGATGGCGACCGCACTTTCCACGAACAGTCCTAGGGGCAAGCCGAACATCATCGTCCTTCCGTTTCTTCGTCGATCGCTTCAAAGGCTTCCATGGTCACCTTGGGCGGATTGAGCGGGCGGGTCACCCGCACCGATACCAGATTGCCGATATGGCCCATCACGGCCTCGGTCAGTTCGACGCCGCCGCAGCGCAGGCGCACCGGGTCGGTCGGCTTCCGCTCAAACATCAGCGTATCGCCGGCCTGCATCGCCATCATCCGCGACAGCGGCACGTCCTGTTCATGCAGCACGGCCTCTATCGAGACCTCGGCCGAATAGATCTCGGTCGCCAGATGGCCTTCCCAGGTCGCATCGCGGCCGAATTTTTCACCCATGAACATCTGCAGCA
>Ga0079223_10003339_pt1 | contig 10097 bp, 6 predicted proteins | sample Stecom2011_FD_75072 | JGI IMG/M metagenome (GOLD analysis project Ga0079223, IMG submission 75072) | Agricultural soil microbial communities from Utah to study Nitrogen management - Steer compost 2011 | ecosystem: Environmental > Terrestrial > Soil > Agricultural land | place: USA: Utah...
CATGAACACAAGCATCCCGCTGTTAAATGGCATTCCCAACGTATTCACAAAGAACAGGTCAAAACCAAATGCCACTCGTGGGATACCGGGTATGAGCACAACCTGTATACTTCCCAGAATAGCCATAGACACTGCTAACGTAATTAAAAAACCTTTCCACGAAAAAGTGTACTTCTTAAAATAATATACCAACCCGATTGCCGGGAGCACCAATAGACTGAGCAGATGCACCCCTATAGAAATCCCAATCAGATAGGCAATAAGTATCAGCCATCGATTAGCATATTTGTTGCCGGCTTCTGATTCCCACCGAAGAATTGCCCAAAACACTGCAGCCGTAAAAAAGGATGATAAGGCATAAACTTCTCCTTCCACTGCAGAGAACCAAAATGAATCGGTAAACGCAAAGGCAAGAGAACCAACAAGCCCGCTTCCAATGATCACAATGTTTTCAGCAGTTGAGCGATTCTCCTGCAGGTACAGTTTTCCGGTCAGCATAACAATGGTATGATAAAGCAAAAATATTGTTCCTGCGCTGGCAACTCCCGATAAAAGATTGACCATATATGCGGCATTGGAAACATCCCCTGCAAACAGGCTAAAGAACCGGCCAAGCAACATATGAACGGGAGCACCGGGCGGATGTCCTACTTCAAGTTTATAGGCACCTGCAATAAATTCACCGACATCCCACCAACCGGCAGTTGGTTCCATTGTGAGTGTATATACAATACCGGAAATAAAAAAGACGGCCCAGCCTAAGATATTGTTGATTCTTCGATAATGCTGCATTGAAAATAAAATTAATGAACAAATATAAGGTTTTAAGCTTTTATGTAACGAAACAATAATTAACGACCAACCTGCATTGAATTGATAAAAAAGGAAAATTCTTAATTTGAATTCTTATAAATGAAAAAAAATTATATTTTTGCAGCGTCTTTAACGAAAAGACATAAATGATTGACCCGTGGTGTAACTGGCAACACGTCTGATTTTGGTTCAGAAGAGTCCAGGTTCGAGCCCTGGCGGGTCAACTCAAGTGGGGATTTTATCAAATTTGATGGAATCCCCATTTTTATTTTAAAGTTCCGGATAACTTTACAGATCAAAGAACATGACTCAGAAAAGGAATGACATTCCATCACCTTTTGATTTCTTTAATTCCTGCTGTTGTTCCATTCGTTTGATTTCTTCTTCAAAGTATTTACGAGACTCATCAAACATAAACTTTCTGAATAGTTCAGGGTTCTGTTCCTGCCTTGTCTGCTCAAGGGCTTCAAAATAAAGTACCTTATCTTCTGACAAAACCGGGGTGACAGGATGGTTATGATAGTGCTGAATATAATTCATGAGCAAACGCGATAACCTTCCGTTCCCAACAGCAAAAGGATGGATGGAGACCATTTGGAAATGGGCATCAAAAGCCAAAGTATAATTGGCGATAAATTCAGAAGATTGATCAATATGATCATTGATATAATTAACCAGGTCTTTCACCAAGCCGGGAATCTTTTGGTATCCGGAAAAAGAACGTGCACCAACGTGCACCCCACCTTTTCGAAATTCGCCTTTCGAAGCATCAAAAGAGCCTCCTGCCATGTTATAGGAGGACCCGGTATTTTTCATTATAAGCAAAGAAATGTACTGAATGATTCCAACACTTAACTTTTGCTTATTAACAGCTATTTTCAAAACATATTTAAGTCCATCCAAATGGTCTTTTTCCATGAGCAGGTGCAAAAAGGGCTTTCCTGCAGGAGAAATTCCATTCTCAAGTAAAAGTATAACTTCACTTTGTGTGAGCGAAGAGCCTTCAATTGCCGTTGAATGATGGGTGATAAGATAGTTATTGAGCTTTTCATAGTCGATGAATCCTTTTGAAAGCTCAACATATTGATCCTTTATTTCCAGCAATCTTTTCATCTTCCAAAATTAAGGATAAAATTATTGAAATTAGAAAAATCCTTATAATCAATTAGAAAGGAATAACCGACTTCAATACCACCGGCCCGAATAAACCAGATGGCTGCAAAGGTGTATCTGCTGTATGATCAATTACAGGGCTCCATAAGGGACGTTCACTCTCAGGAAGATTCATATCTCCTATGAGGCGGTTCATCCAGTTATTTACCACCAATACTTCAATTTCATTAATTCCACTTTTTACAACTGATGTAATATCAACCTCATAAGGAGCTGTCCAGGCTCCTCCCACTTCAACATTATTGACTTTAATTTTGGCCATTGCTGTCAGATTCCCCAGGTTAAGGATTATCCTTTCATCCGGATCAACATCTTCAAGCTGTGCCTGCCTTCTGTATACTGCTGTTCCTGAGTAGAATTTAATACTGTCATTGTCATTTAAGGTCCAATCATCAAGAGTTTTAAATACAACCGGATGTTTAGGGCCTCTATGGGCAGAATTGAAACTAACCGTCCAGTCTTCACTAATATCAGTCAGCAAAGTTCCATCCGGAAAGTTTTCATCTAAATTAACTTTAGAACCATTTTCTGAGTCATGTCGGAATATAATAAAGTAACTTTCAAAGGGGTGCAGTTTAAGAGGTACTCTTGTTCCATCCTCTGACTGTTGATAGGAAGGCAAGCTTCTAATAGTACCATTCACCGGATTCCATATTTCAGGCCTTTTACCGGTTATCCGAAAATCAGGCATAAATTCAACGGGATGATCTTCCTGATTGGTCACAAAATATACATCACCTTCAGGAAGAGTTCTGTGGATAAACATAACCGGATCGTCGGGTGCAAGTTTTACATCCGGCCTTACTTCCAGCAAATCCAGAGCTTCCTCCATCTCCATTCCCGACAGTACCATTCCCTTTCCCACCTTTGCTGATTTAACAATTTCTCCATCAACCTCGCCCCATAACTCAGCGGCCAGTTGTTGAACTCTGTCATCAGCTTCAGGAAAATCTTTTAAACTTGGTGAATATTTAGGAGCAGGCCCCAAAATTACTGCGCCTTCAAGTACCAACTCTTTAATCTTCTCTAATAACTCAGGACGCATAGTCTCCTGCTTTGGAAGCACCAATAACCTGTAGTTCAAACCATCAGGCAAAACAAGCCTTCCATTCTGCACCGACAAACGTGTTTGAATTACTTCAGCATTTATATAATCGAAGGAATAACCTTTCGGCAGTTCAGGGTCACATACACCTGTCATTTTGGGTGCATCCTCACCTATAAAATAGGCTACTTCTGCCACATAGGTACCTTGCTGTAACATATAATTGGCACGCTTAAGGTATTGCGTGAACAATGGCATATAATCGTACCAGGTGTTGTGCCTGTTAAATTCATTTCCAAACCAGGCATTATAACCGGGAACCTGCTCATCGGGTTGATGAATATTCACATGTAACAACGTATTGTTTATTCCCTCTGCAAAAAAGCGGTCTCCCCTTTGCTTCATGGTAGCCGGATGCCGGGAATAAGCATTTCCTCCGCAGGTAAACGATTCGGCCGATACTTTTCTTTTTCCATATATATGTGCGCATGAAGAAGCAGCACGGTTTTCAATATCACCCAGATCGCCTTCACTTTAAAACTCACCACTCACCTCATCCGACTGTCCGCCGTACTGCAGAAATTCGCCGGGAAAACCCCAATGGCCATAAGTCTCAAGCCAGGTAGTCAAACCGTGCTTATGGCTAACCTCTCTCAAACCAGCCACATAATCATAGGCTATTTTATCTGCTACAATGCGTCTTAAATCCCATAGAAACCGGTCAGACTGATCACGGCTTCCCACAACCTGTCCTTTCAATACCGGAAGAAAGGGAACAGGATCATAACCATACTTCGATTGGAAATCTTCAGCTAACCCATCGGTCCAGTTCTGTCCCCCTGTCTCATAACTGTCCTGTACCACCACCTTCCATGTTTTCCGATCTTCAGCAGGAATCCGTCGAATGACCTCTCCCATATAAGCATCGAAATGAGACTCAATATGTTCTTTGCTCATTTTATCTGTCTCCAGTCCGTTACCTTCCGGGGCAGCCGGAGCATTTCGCTGACCGGTGGAGGTCATCCCAAAATGTATAACTTTCCAGGATCCTTCAGGAACATTCCAAACTAGTTTCCCATCTGCTGTTTTATACGAAGTGATATTAATTACTGAGTCGGGATTGATAACCAGGTTTTCATTTTCTATTTCAGGCTGTGGTTCCCACATATATTCATCCCAATAAGGCAACGGGCTCTGAAACATTTTAGCCAATGATTTTTCGGGATATCGTTCAACCATGGGAACAGTAGAAAGATTGATTTCTGCCAAAGCACCCGGTACTGTAACAGTATCAATTACCAACCGGAAGTGATTGGAATGGGTTGCAGGAATTGAAATAACTATAGGAGCATAGGGATCAAAGCCTACATGAATATTAGAATTACTCCGGTCGATCTCAAACTTCTTCAGGGAACGAAAACCATTGCTTTCCTTTACCAATAATTCACCTATAGCCTTAATCTTTTTCTCAGAAGGCTTTATGTACAAAGTTTTGACAGAAACATTTTCTACAGCTGTAAAATCTAAAGTCAGTGATTGATTATTACGAAGCACAAGTTCTGTTTCTACTTTTCCATCAATCACATTAGGTGCATCTGACCGGGCTGGATTGGCAATAACCTTAAATTTCTTTTGGCCATCATCCTTCAAAACCTGAGGATTCATTTTATATGCTACCACGTTCACAAACTGGAAGTCTTCATCAGGCACCGGTAAAAAATCATCATAATTCATTGGGCCTGTAAGTACTATTTCGGCAGAATTCAAGTACCTCATCGACTGTTCTTTACTAACCCAGGGGCCACCTGACTGGCTCCAACCCGGCGAATTAAAAATGCCTATTTCAATATCAAGTTCTGTTGCAGTCTTTAAGGCCGTATGTAAGACTTTCCACCACTCATCCGTAAACATTTTAACCGGCCCGTATGATACACCCTGCCCTCCAATATTCCCTATGAATGCACGGTTTATTCCTGCCTTCTTCATAGCCTGCAAATCTTTAATAACTCCTTCCTTAGAAACATTATCACTCATCCAATACCAGTAAGCACTTGTTTGGATTGAGTCAGGTGCATTCGTAAAAACCTCCTCTATCTGATCGAAAGAAATTTCACTATTGCCGGAAGGGATGCAACCAGACAGTAAAAGAAAGATTATAAAGATGAAAGATTGGAAAAATAAAGATTCAGATTTTTTAAGCTTCATATCAATCAGGTTCATTAAGTATAAAAATTTCTGTCTGCTAGATAGACAGATACTACAATTCAAACATTCAGCTACTAAGGTAAAAATAAATACTATTATTTCTATAGTTAAGATATTGTATCGTTTCGGAAATCTAAACTTCAGGATCATTGAAATTCATAATATCGTAAATTAATCCTCTTTCATAGAATCTTTTAAGAACTTCTTTATATGCCCGGTAGCCGGCTTAGTTCGTATATGCATTCAAAATTAAAAAACGATAGAGCAATAATTTCAAGAGAAGGATAACTACACAGCCCACTATAAACGTGATAATACTCAAATATTTAGAAGAAAAATCATTGAAAGAAACCTGCCGCAAAGGTTTTAATATTCACTGATCCAATTTAATGCAGCTTTTACACCGTCTGCACCACTTGAGATGATACCTCCTGCATAACCACTTCCTTCGCCGATGATGTATAAGTTACTAAACCCGCTACATTTGCCATTTGCCTCACGAATCACCTGTACCGGTGAAGAAGTTTTACTTTCGAGCCCTAATAATATGCCGGTTTCAAAGCCTTTCATTTTACGAATAAAGTCGCTCAAACCGGCTTTCAGTGCTGCAACAATTTGATGAGGCAGCAATTCCCAAAGTGGCGTTACAACCATCCCCATCGGGTAGCTGCCATCGAGCGAGGTTTTTGATATTTTCTGATTCAAAAAATCACTAATGGAGCAGGCAGGTGCCTGATAACTACCAGTAGAGGAATAGAAATTCCTTTCCAGTTTCTCCAGCATATCAAGAGCTAGGAGAGGCTCTACCTCTCGTCCGGCAAAATCATTAGGATTAATACCGGCCACACATGCTGCATTGGCATATTTACCATTTCGACTGTAGTAGCTCATGCCATTTACGATATTAGTTTCGGAATAAGCAGCAGCAGGGACTACAATACCGCCTGGGCACATACAGAAAGAAAACACAGGGTGGTTTCCATCAGCCGGTGAGGTAAGCCTGTATTCGGCAGCTTTCACTCCCGGCAATGATTCATCCCCCCACTGTGCCAGATTGATAATTTCCTGCGGATGTTCCATGCGACTTCCCAGAGCAAAATTTTTGGTGCGAAAAGGAACTCCGCGGCGTATCAGCATCCTGTATGTTTCGTATGCCGAATGTCCTGCTGCTATAAAAACAGCCTCTGCGTCTAAAATGCCTTTTGAGGTAACTACACCGGTTACCTGAGAATCCTTAATGATCAAATCCTCCATCAGGGTATCAAACATAACCACACCGCTAAGTTCCATAAAATGCAACCGAAGGTTTTTAACAATTTTCCGAAGATTGTCTGTCCCCAGGTGCGGATGTGCAAGATAATCAATTTCGGCCGGTGCACCTGCTTCGATATAATTTGAAAGGATAAAGTTTTTTTCTTTTGAAATATGTTTTGAGCGGGACGTTAATTTACCATCAGAAAAAGTACCGGCTCCTCCCTCCCCGAAAGCATAGTTGTTGGCAGCATTAAATTTCCCTGATTGCTCAAAACCGGCTACTGCCCTACTTCTGGTGGCGACTTCAGATCCGCGTTCAATCAGGGTAACTTTAAACCCGGACATTTGCAGTACCAATGCAGCAAAGAATCCTGCAGGACCACTACCAACCACCACTACAGAACTATCCCGTTTTTTAAATGGAATCACCGGCTGAAGCCGAACAGGAATTTCACCTCCCTTTAATTCAGGAGAATATACTCCTATACGCAACTGCCATACAACATCCGGCTTTTGCCGTGCATCGAGGCTTTTATTTTCAATCTGAATATTGAATTGCCTGATGCGCAGCATTTTTCCAATTTTATGGTTCAGCTCCTGTTCAGAATATCCGGTTTTGATTTTCAAAGAAACAGCCTTATATCCCATTGAATTCAAATAATTAATCTGCAAAAGTAAAAAATTGTAGAAAGCTGATAAAAGTACAACCTTTACTGTAACGAAACCTCATCCTGGTGCGTCAGACATCATATAACAATTAAACATTTCTCAAAAAAGTTACAGAAAGAATTCAGTCATATACACTTAAAATCCGGTCATTCATCGATAAAGTTCAAAAAAATGTAAGAAAGATCAGAATTTAATACCAATAAAAAACAAGGCATTGAAAACAGCAAACAGATAACAGCGGTAAAGAAAACAGCTATGATTCATTTAAATAATATACACAAAACGTACGGATCAGATTCCAGTCTTCTTCATGTATTGAAAGGGATAGATCTGCACATACCTCACGGAGCTTTTGTATCCATTATGGGATCTTCAGGTTCAGGTAAATCCACCTTACTCAACATCTTAGGAATTCTCGACAATTATGATGATGGATCATATTATCTGGATGGTCAACTCATAAAAGACATGTCGGAAAAGCAAGCCGCAAAACTGCGCAATGAAATGTTGGGATTTGTTTTTCAATCGTTTAATCTTATATCCTTCAAGAATGCTATGGAGAATGTTGCGCTTCCTTTATATTATAAAGGAGTGAGCCGCAAGAAACGCAATAAGATTGCCATGGAATACTTGGATAAGATGGGTTTATTGCAGTGGGCTACGCATATGCCCAATGAACTGTCGGGAGGTCAGAAACAGCGGGTGGCCATTGCCCGTTCACTTATCTCACAACCAAAAGTAATAGTAGCCGATGAGCCTACAGGAGCATTGGACACTTCAACTTCATATGAGGTCATGAATATTTTGAAAACTATCAATGAAGAAGGTATTACGGTAGTAATCGTTACCCACGAATATGACATTGCTGCCATGACACATCAGATAATCAGGCTAAAAGATGGTATCATCTCCGAAATTATCCGGAATGGTGATATGAAAGCATGGAAGCAACAATATGCACGTGAAAGAGTAACTGCCTGATGATGTTGACCCTAACAGTTCCGGCAGGTTGATCCTGAAAATAAACACCCAATTAAAATTCTTATGTAGCAAAACAGCAAACATTAATTAAAATGTTCGACATCGATAAATGGCAGGAAATTCTGGCCACCATCAGAAAAAACAAAATGCGTACTTTTCTAACAGGCTTTTCTGTAGCCTGGGGAATTTTTATGCTGATGATTTTACTAGGTGCGGGAAATGGATTAAGTAATGGGGTAGCTGAAAATTTCATGCGCGATGCAGTTAATGCTATGTGGTTATGGAGCGGCCGCACAAGTATTCCGTATCAGGGCATGAAAGAAAACCGTCAGATTGCATTCACCAACAGCGATTATGATCTGATAAAAGACCTCGACGGAGTAGAATATACTTCGGGAAGATACTTCATTACAGGAAACCGGTTTTCGTATGGCAATGAGTCGGGCGATTATACAGCCATCACCTGTCATCCGTCACTCAGGGAAGTAGAATCAATTGAAGTTATTGAAGGTAGGTTCATCAACGATGTTGATATTCAAGAGGCACGAAAAACTGTAGTATTGGGACAGGATATCTCAGATGCACTTCTGAAAGGAGAAAATGCTATAGGTGCGTATGTTCGCATCAACAACATCCCCTTCAAAGTAGTAGGTATTTGCCGTGAGGGGGGAGGAACGCGGCACCGGTATGCATATATTCCGGTATCAACAGGACAGAAAGTATTCAACGGAGCAAACCGGCTGCATAATTTCGCATTGACTATTAATGCCAACAGCGTCGAGGAGAGTAAAGCCATGGAAGATAAGATACGGGTAGCGCTGGCACGAAAACATAAGTTTGCTGAAAATGATCGTGCTGCACTGGGTTCTTATAATAAACTCGAAGACTACCTTCAAACCATGCGCATCTTTCAGGCAATCAAAATTTTTATATGGATTATTGGTGCGGGGACATTGATTGCAGGAGTAGTTGGAGTAAGCAACATCATGCTCATTGTAGTGAAAGAACGAACCAAAGAAATAGGCATACGGAAAGCCATTGGTGCCAGTCCGCAGTCGGTTGTTACACTTATTCTATTGGAGGCTATACTGATAACAACTATTGCAGGCTATATAGGATTGGTACTGGGAACGGGATTAATGGAAGGTATTGATATTATAGTGGAACAACAATATGCTGCAGCTGCAGCTACCGGTTCCAATAACGGCGAAGTAGTATTTCGTAATCCTACTGTCGAGTTAAATGCAGCCATAACTGCGACTGTATTGCTGGTGCTGGCAGGAGCATTTGCCGGATATATACCTGCAAGGCGTGCAGCTCGCATCAAACCAATTGAAGCATTACGTGAAGAATAAATTTATCACTCGATCAACTACAATGGAACGTTATAAAATATAAAATATCCGGGTATGTTTGATTTAGACCTTTGGAAAGAGATAATTGATGCGTTGAAAAAGAACAGGATGCGTAGTTTTATGACCGCCTTCGGTGTCTTCTGGGGGATCTTCATGCTCATAATTATGTCGGGTGCCGGACGGGCATTGGAGAATGGGATAATGGACGGAATCAAGGCATTTGCCACCAATTCGGCATTCTTTTGGACCGAAAGAACCAGTATGCCTCATAAGGGATTTCAACGTGGAAGGATATGGAATTTTAAAAATACAGATATCCAATATATTAAAACCAATTTAAAAGATATAGAACATCTGTCGCCGCGGCTATTTGGGCCAAATACCTATGGTGGTGACAATACCTTAAGAGGCAACAAAACAGGAGCATTCAATATCTATGGTGATTATCCTGAATTCTTCTTAATTGATCCCTGGGTACCTGTTAAAGGAAGGTTATTAAATCAGATAGATATCCTTCAAAACCGGAAGGTATGTGTAATAGGGGAACGGGTAGCCGAGGTAATGTTTGCTCCTGAAGAAGATCCGATAGGTGAATACTTGAA
>Ga0079223_10003340_pt1 | contig 10097 bp, 7 predicted proteins | sample Stecom2011_FD_75072 | JGI IMG/M metagenome (GOLD analysis project Ga0079223, IMG submission 75072) | Agricultural soil microbial communities from Utah to study Nitrogen management - Steer compost 2011 | ecosystem: Environmental > Terrestrial > Soil > Agricultural land | place: USA: Utah...
CGAAAAGAGTAAGGCTATACCACCGAGAATGCTCAACAAAATATAAACCAGTTGACGGGCAATGCCTGTGCCGGGCGCATCATCAAAGCTCAGATAAAAAAACTGGTGATTTGCCTTAAGCTTAACACTTCCGGGGGAAGAGCGGTTGCTAATACCAACCAGCGATTTTTGTTGAAAGTCTTTCTGGAAGCTATTATCGAGATATACATTCTCGTATGGGAAAGCGTTTTTAAGCAATATTGCCGCGCAGTATTCACTGATTCCATCGGTAAGGTAAAGTAGGCGATACCATCCGTTATCAAATTTATAAATTTCGGTTCCATACGATGCCGCGCGAAGCAAGCTCACCGGCGAAATCCCGTTGGCAGACCACAAAACCAGATCGTCGTTGTGAAATACAGCTATCGTGATTCCTTCATTTTCTTGCAATTCTAGAAAAAGAGGTCCGTTACTGAGCTGGGTACGCCTTGCGCCTTTGGTCCGTATTTCTAATTGCAGATCATTTATTACTCCCAATGCACGATTGGTCTTCCGATCTAGCTCACGAGCGAACACCTGGCTTTGGCTTACTTTATCAACATTTTTAACGAATAGATCAGCTGTAAAGCGGGCGCTTACTACCAATGCGATTCCCAGTATAAAAATAAAGACGCTTTGCTTGAGAGAGATATTCATAAATCACTTAAACCTATCCAAAAACGAGCCAAGAAAACACTACCCGGTTTTAGGGCATCAAGATCGTATTTTTTTGGAAATGGTTGTTTTCGAAAAGAATAGATTTTTCCTTCTTGCGTTTCTAATATACTTCAGTGAATGCCATATAGTGTGAATCAATATTGAAAAGTCTGTTGGGTGCGCATCAAACTCTTACCTTTGCGTCTTTTCAAATTCATTGTATAGCGCCTAAATGGAAACGGATTCCTCATTGGAAAATAGCGATAATCATCAAAGACCCAATAAGTTCACTCAGGGAAATATCTTCCGTTCGCTAATGAGTTTGGCTTTTCCCATTATAATGGCAAATGTATTGCAGACCATGTATCAGCTTATTGATACATTTTGGTTGGGACGGCTTGGCGCCAATGCGGTGGCAGCAGTAAGTTTGAGCTTTCCGATTTTGTTTTTAGTCCTCGCCCTGGGTGGTGGGCTTACCCTCGCCGGAACCGTACTAGTCTCGCAGTATAAAGGAGCCGGAAATCAGGAATTGGTGAATTACAGTTCTTCTCAAACTGTGTTTGTAGTGTTTTTCATTTCGATATTATTGGCTGCTGTTGGTTTTTTTGCGGCGGGGCCGATGATGACCCTTGTAGGTGCCGGGCCCGAGATTTATAATGATTCGGTTACGTATTTTAAGGTCTCATCCTTTGGATTTGTTTTTCTCTTTATGTTCTTCGTCTTCCAGTCGCTTATGCGCGGAATTGGCGATGTTATCTTCCCAATGTTTATCGTTTTAGGGACGGTGTTTTTAAATCTAATTCTCGACCCGCTTTTTATATTCGGATACGGACCTATGCCGGGCTATGGAGTTGCCGGTGCTGCGGTAGCGAGCGTCTTAACCCAAGCTATCTCAGCTGGGGTTGGGTTAATGGTTTTGTTTAAAGGAAAAAGGGGAATACGCATTCAGTTTTCTCAAATGCGGTTTGATTTTAAATGGACTAAGCGCTTGTTTGAGCTCGGTCTGCCTGCCGGACTAGACCAATCTACCCGAGCCGGAGCGATGACTGTGATGGTAATGCTCATTACGGCCTTTGGAAGCGAAGCCGTAGCCGCATACGGGGTAGGGGCGAGAATATTGAGCTTAGTGATTGTACCGGCACTTGGGTTTTCTATTGCTACCACAAGTTTGGTAGGGCAGAATATCGGGGCGCAACAAATCGATCGAGCCGAGAAAATCGGAAATCTAAGTTCGCGAATTGCATTCTTCGGACTTTCCGCAGTGGGTATAATCTTCTTTGTTTTTGCCGAACAGATTATAACATTCTTTATTCCAAACGACCCGCAGGTAATTCAGGATGGAGCATTGTTTATTAAGATTATGGCGCCGAGTTTTGGTCTGTTGGGTGTTCAGCAAGTTATGAATGGTGTTTTTAACGGCGCCGGATTTACAAAAGCTTCGATGATGTTATCGGTTTTTGGCTTGTGGATTATTCGCTTTCCACTGGCTTATATGTTGTCCCAAAAAACTCCGCTAGGTAGTGTTGGGATTTTTTGGGCATTCCCCATTTCAAACTTTATCGCTGCAGGCACCGGCTTTATTTATTATAAAATGGGGTATTGGAAAAGACGGCTCGGACCACCAACACCTGAATCTGAAAATGTTATCTATTGATTACTAAGCGGCCGTGGCCGGGCTATTGGTTATGGCATCCGGATATCTTTCTGCAAAATACATTTCAATTTTTCCTTTGCCTTTTGCCGGTACTTTTCCGCGATACTCACACTTAAAAACCGTATTTACCAGCTGGTAAGTGGTCTCGCTTATGTTCACTTTTCCCGGTTCGCCGGCCGATTCCATTCGAGCAGACACGTTTACGGTATCACCCCAAATGTCGTATGAAAACTTCTTAATACCCACAATTCCGGCCACTACCGATCCGGTATTACAACCGATGCGAATCTCAAAAAATGTCTTGCCTTCTTTTTCGCGCTTTCTTCGCTCTTCGACCATAAAGTCTCGAATCTCGAGACCGGCTTTTACAATATCAACGGCGTTGGTCTTGTTTGTCACCGGCAAACCTCCGGCACACATATAAGCATCGCCTATTGTCTTTATTTTTTCTACACCATACTTGCCAATAATGCGATCAAAGGCACTGTAGCAAAAATTTATTTCAGACACCAACTCATGCGCTGTTAGCTTTTCGCTTAACTCTGTAAAATTCTTAAAGTCAGTGAATAAAACGGTAACTTGATCAAAACTCCGCGCCTTGGCTTTACCATTTGCCTTGAGTTCTTCTGCGGTTTCTGCCGGAAGTATATTCAGTAATAAATCGTCGCTAAGTCGCTTGCCGCGCTTTATCGTATTTCGCTGGGCAAAAAACACGGATGCAAAAATCAAAACAATTAAAAACCCACCTGCCAAACTATTCCTCACCAACTTTTGTTTTTGTGCTTCTTTTGCTGCAAGTGCATCTTTTTGCGCTTGAGCTTGTTTGGCAATAGTTTGTTTTTTGTCAAATTCGTATTGCATGGATTGCTGAGTGAATTTGCGGGTCTGATCCTGGTTAAAAACGGTATCGCGTGCGGAAATATAATTTTTGTAATTTTCAAGAGCCATTTCAAAATTTCCTTCTGCACTATCGAGCGACATTAGATTTTTATATATGTCAGAAATGTCATGATAACTACCTATGTCAATGGCTAATGCGAGCGATGAGTCAAAGTGGGATTTTGCATTTTTGTAATCCTTTTGTTTGGCATACACGCTCCCCATACTCATGTAAATCAAAGTTTGTTTGCCTTTATCGCCAACTTTTTTGTTGATAACAAGTGCTTTATGGGCATTTTTAAGTGCCTCCGGATAATTGCCCAGATATTCAAAATCGAAGGCCAGGTTATTGTATGCATTGGCAATACTTTGCTGATTTCCAAGTTCAGTGTGCAGGTTTAGGGCAAGCGAATCGTATTTCAGTGCTTTTTTATACTCACCCAAATCAGATGAAACTGCTCCAATATTGGTATAGGCAAATGCTATTCCGGGTTTGAAATCCAAGGCAGTAAAAAGCTTAAGGGCCGTTTCAAAATACTTAAGTCCTTCTTCGCTTTTTCCCTGCCGTGCGTACAAAATTCCGATATTCAAATAGCAGCCTGCAAGATTGTTTGATACCTCGCCTTTTTCATAAATGCGCAGTGCGGCCAAATAATTACTTAATCCTTCGGCATAGTTACCGATGCCCTCATATACGTGACCGATGTTGAGATAACTCGCGGCCACATCTTCTTCTATACTAATCTCCTTTCGGATTTCTATCGATTTTTTGAGATAGATTATTGCTTGGTGGTGATCTCCGATATTGTCTGAAATTGTACCCATGCTGTGGTACGCCAGCGCCAATCCCCTTTGATAATTTAAAATCTCGCTTTGCCGCAAGGCTTCTTGCGCGTACTCCATTCCTGTAGCGAGGTCAAAGTTCCAATATTCTTCGCTCAGCTCTACAAGCGACTTAATGATTGAAGTATCTCCGGGGAGAACTTGGCTATCAGTAGCAATCCGACCTGCCTTCAGGCTTGCGATGTCGGCTTTTAACGAGTCAATAATAATCTGGTTTTGAGAGAAACTCGAAAAACAAATCCCGACGAATGCGAATAATACTATTAGCTTCTTCACTTATAACGAGGTTGTTGGTTGTTATAAATGTAGTTTAATTTTTTTTAAAATCTCCGGATCGAACTCAAAAATCGCGACGATGAGCCGGTAAAGGTCTGATATGAGGTTTTTTAGGCAGTATGCGCATCTCTTCTCAAATCAAAAACAGTTTTTACAGGGTTAAAGGTTTCAATCGGGACTTCCACAAAAATAGTGTTCCAGTAATGCATCGACCCATTCCACAACCCGGGAAGCTCAAGGGCTTTAATGTCTCGCCCCATATAGTTTTTGCGTACCACCATTCCCGTATTATCGTTGCGGAAATCCATTAAATCAAACTTCTTCCCATGGTAATCTTTTGTCCCCAAAACCAAATCTACCGGGTTAAAATGCGTCGCCTTTTTTGCAATTTTTACTTGAGCCGGGTTTTGAGAATCAATTTGTGCTCCTTCTACAATTTGAAGGGAAGTTTTGTCATTTCCATCATTTACGATAAATGGTCCTCCACCGGGTTCACCTTCATTTTTAACCATCCCGCATACACGTATCGGCCGGTTCAATAATGATTTAATCTCATTGTTTGTTAAATGAGCTATGTCGTAATTCAACCAATCACTTATAAAGTCAGAACATTGCTTCCTATCAAGGTTGTCATTATCAATGTCTTTCAGGTATTTGAAAATAGCATCTTGAGTTTTTAAAAGAACTCCCGCGAGAAGCTCCTTGAACTCTACAGTAATCGGTTTTAATCGATCGGGAACAACGTTGTCAATATTTTTGACAAAAATAATATCTGCATCCAGGTCATTTAAATTATCTAAAAGGGCCCCATGTCCTGCAGGTCTGAACAAAAATTTATTTGATTCGTCTCGTACCCATTCCAGACTGTCTTCATATAGCGCCGGTGTATCGGTGCTCGATTTTTGAACACTGGTTTGAACTTCAAACCTTACATCATATGCTTTTCCTAAACATGACTTCAAACTGTCTAAATGCGATTTCACCAAGTCAACATGGTCGACCGGAATTGTAAAGTGCAAGTGGCAAGTGTCGCCGCTTTTCGCATACATTGCACTTTCGTGAAAATGTTCTTCAAATGCCGTTCGCACTTCATCCACACTGTACTTGTGAAATGCAATTATTCCTTTAGGTAAATTGCCGTAGTTCATGCCTTTCGGCAAAAGGAGCGATTCTAAAATCTGTTTTTTTTCAGACGAAGTGTAATCTTGTTTTTCGGTAACTCCCGAAGCTTTAAATAATTCTTTCGCAAAAGCATAACCGCCTAATGAATTAAAAAATGCGGATACTTCAGTGCCCGAATAATTTTCTGTATCGAGGGCGGTAAACAGATCTTTAAACATGCGGCTTGCCGCTCCACTTGCCGGCACAAATTTCAGGGTTTTTAAGCCTTTGTGGCTCTTGTAAAATTCCCGATACGAGTTGTGATCTGCTCTATCAAAGCGTTTTATCTCTAATGGTAATGTGCAATTACCGGCAAGGGAAATAAACGGATATCCCGTTTTTAAAATATGGTAGTAGGTTTCAAAATCCTTTTGTCGCAAACCGCGATCTGTCAATAATTCTAAGTCTTGCGCGTTAAGTCCGTTTTTCATGGTTCAAATATTTTTCATCGGCTTTAAAAGTAGTGATAAATAACATTTTAGAAAATCGACCATGATGAAATTATATTTTTTGTCGTGGTATAACTCTTTATTCCACGCACTTGTGTGTCGCAGAATGAGCACGTGCAGCGGGTTTTGATAAGCCGAAACTTATTAATTGTTAGTGCCTACATACTTTTCGGTTTTGAGGTTTTTGGTTTTTAAAAGATTATCCCCACCTGAAATCACCCCTAACTTATCGCCAAACGTGTATATTCGCAGCAAAAGATTAATATGAAAAAGATTCTATTGACCGGTGGTGCAGGTTATATTGGTTCTCATATTGCGGTAGCTCTTGTAGATTCCGGTTTTGAACCAATCGTTCTCGATAATTTTTGTAATTCGAGCCCTTCCGTAATTCCGGCTATTGAGTCGATTGTCAACAAACCCATTCGGTTTTATGATGCAGATTGCTGCGATGTAAATGCATTGCTTAAAATTGTAGAGAAAGAAAAAACCATAGATGGGATTATTCACCTCGCAGCATACAAGGCTGTTGGAGAATCGATGGAAAAACCGCTCGAATACTACGAAAACAATATCGGGGCAATGATGGCCGTAATGCGAACCATCAAGAATTTTGATCTATCAAATTTTGTTTTTTCATCGTCGTGTACAGTTTACGGAACTCCTGAAAAGCAACCTGTTACAGAGGATTCTCCATGGCAAGATGCTTTTAGTCCTTATGGATACACCAAGCAAGTATGCGAGCGTTTAATGCAGGATTTTCAAAATGCAAACCCGGAAATGAAACAAGTTAGTCTCCGATATTTCAATCCGATTGGAGCGCACCCTTCCGGCAAAATAGGGGAGCTGCCCATCGGTAAACCCAATAATCTTGTTCCTTTCATAACCCAGGTAGCAGCCGGCATCCGTGAAAAAATCACCGTTTTTGGAGATGATTACAACACTCCGGATGGGACCTGTATTAGAGATTATATTCATGTTACTGACTTGGCAATGGCGCATGTGCGGGCTTTGAATTTTATGATGAACAAAACAGAGCCGCGACTTTCTGTTTTCAATATCGGAACGGGATTTGGTGTAAGTGTAAAAGAAATCATCAACATGTTTCAAGAAGTGAATAAGGTGCCGATCGTTGTGGAATACGGAGAGCGACGAAAGGGAGATGTTGAGGCGATATATGCCGATAGCGAAAAGGCGAACAAGGAATTGGGTTGGAAAGCGCAATACGATACGCGTGATGCCTTGAAACACGCTTGGAACTGGCAGCGAAATTTAAAACAACAATGAAAAGACTTATCCTCCTAGCGGGTTTTTTTCTTTTGGCTATTACTGCGGTTGTAGCTCAAAATGAAGATGATGAAAAAGTAATCGTGCGGGTTTATGACAGATACGACGATAAGCTTGTATTTGAAATAACCAATGACATGTGGCTCGATATGCCGGCTGGCGTAAAGTTACGCGGATTCTCGCCGGGCTTTAAAGGATACTTTTATACCGACTATACATTTGGACGTGAGTCTATCATTAGCTTCGCATGGGGTTTTGGAATAAGTGCCGACAATGTGCATAGCAATGCAGTGCTTGTACAAGAAGAGTTTCCCAACGGCGACCTTGGCGATCAAACGCTTACCCCATTTCCGGAAGAATACGAATACGAAAAAAATAAATTTGTAACCACATATTTGGAATTGCCGATTGAGTTGAGAGTGATTACAAAAGGACGAAGTCCGTTTAAATTCGCTGCGGGATTCAGGCTCGGCTACTTACTTTCTGATCACCAAAAAATTATTGACACCGACGGCAAGCGTAAGATCTACGACTTTAATGATGTAACTACTTGGCGATATGGAGTTTCTGCGCGAATTGGCGTTGGCAAAGTTCAAGTGTCGGGATTCTATTCACTGGTTCCGTTAGTCGAAGGCAGCGATAATACCATACCCTTTTCTATAGGCATCTCACTTACACCTTTTAGATAAATATACCGAGATAAACACATAGGTAAGAAGCAACAAACCCGAGCCCGGCACCCAATAGGCTTCGGCGGGGGTGTGTGCATTCAATACCAATCGCGAAGAAATAACCAGTCCGCCTACAAGCACTAAAAGGCTTAACAAGGTGATATTGCCATAACTATGCGTTTGAAATAACCCGATAACTACGCCTACAAGCCCAAAAATCCCGGCGGCATGCGCACTTATTTTCCATTTAAAATTTATAACCGCAATAAGCGCCAAAGTGAGAAGGGTTCCGGTTAAAATGGAGAATATCGCATCGGGTAATGCGCCTTTGCGGAGCATGTAATAGCCCAACGCAAAAAAGAAAATTGTCGAAATATAGGGCGCGTGTCTTTCGGCGCGGTGTGGCATTGAAAGCGAGGAGACAACACCGTACCACTTGAGTAATAAAATGTTTAATAGGGGAAAAATTAAAGTGCTAAATGCCACGATCATATAAACGATCCGTATTTGTTCGTCTGAGAGGCTCCCGTTTATAAACCAATCAAAATTGTAGGCGATGTACACAGCCGCGAGTGGAATGAAAAGCGGATGAGTTAATGCAGAAACAATTCGGGCAAGTTTGCGCATTGATTATTAAAGTTGCTTTCTGAGTCGTGCAACCGGAATGTTGAGTTGCTCCCGGTATTTGGCAACTGTTCGGCGTGCAATCTGGTAGCCCTTGTCTCTTAGCACATTCGCTAGTCTTTCGTCGGTAAGAGGCTTTTGTTTATTTTCATTATCCACGGCATCCTGAAGGATTTTTTTCACTTCGCGTGTCGATACTTCCTCACCGGTATCGGTAGTTAACGATTCACTAAAAAATGTTTTCAGCAAAAAAGTTCCATAGGGAGTTTGTACGTATTTGCTATTAGCTACTCGTGAAATAGTGGAAATATCCAGATTTACAATTTCGGCTATGTCTTTTAAAATCATGGGTCTCAGTTTGGTTTCATCTCCCGTAAGGAAATATTCCTTCTGAAACTCCATAATTGCATTCATGGTTAGCATAAGCGTTTGTTGCCTTTGTTTTATTGCATCAATAAACCACTTAGCGGAGTCTATTTTTTGCTTGACAAACATTAAAGCTTCCTTTTGCTTTTTGTTTTTGGTCGGCGACTTATCATACCCTTTTATCATTTGCTTATACGAATCACTAATTCGCAATTCCGGGGCATTTCTGCTGTTTATATTCAGTACCAGATCTTCATCATCGGTGGTAATCACAAAATCAGGCACAATGTGCTGCACCGATTTCGATGTGCTGCTCATGCTATTTCCCGGCTTTGGGTTTAGCTTTACAATTTCCGAAATAGCGATTTTCAAGTCTTCTTCGTCTACTTCCATCCGCTTGGTTATGCGATCGTAGTGCTTTTTTGTGAACGCATCAAAATTTTCATCCAATATTTCGTAGGCCATGCTTATAGATGGATAGCTGTGGTCTTTTCGTTCAAGCTGAAGCATGAGGCATTCGCGCAGGTCCCGGGCTCCTACGCCGGCAGGATCCAGGTTTTGCACAATTTTAAGGGCATCCTCCAGCTCTTCCACGTTGGTCATTATGTTTTGCGAAAAGGCCAGGTCATCGGCAATGTTTTCTACTTCCCTACGCAGGTATCCGTCATCGTCAAGATTTCCAATTATGGTCTTGGCGAGCAATTCTTGTCGCTCAGTTATCGTGCGCCACGATAACTGTTCTTTTAGATTATCACGAAATGAAGTACTCGATGCAAATGGAATAGACTTTTCATCTTCGTCGGCACTTTTATTACTGATATTTAAGCGATAAGCAGGTGTTTCATCATCGTCGAGGTAGTCAGAAAAGTCAAATTCTTCTTTCTCTTCCTTTTCGGCTTCTTCCCACTCCTCTTGTAGTTCCTCCTGCTCATCTTTTTCATCTTTCTCTAATCCCTCGTCAAGTGCCGGATTGGCTTCAAGCTCTTCCTTAATGCGTTGCTCGAGCTCAATAGTAGGTACCTGCAGCAATTTCATTAACTGAATTTGCTGCGGCGATAATTTCTGAAGTAGTTTTTGTTGTAAACTCTGCTTTAACATAGAACTAAAGATACTGACATTTAAAATACAATTCGCTGAATTGGGGTCGGGAAGATCGGAAATTTTTTCTGGTTATAATCTAACCATTATGATACGCCATTTGTTTTTTAAACGATA
>Ga0079223_10003341_pt1 | contig 10097 bp, 10 predicted proteins | sample Stecom2011_FD_75072 | JGI IMG/M metagenome (GOLD analysis project Ga0079223, IMG submission 75072) | Agricultural soil microbial communities from Utah to study Nitrogen management - Steer compost 2011 | ecosystem: Environmental > Terrestrial > Soil > Agricultural land | place: USA: Utah...
ATAGGTCGACAGCATTTTTAGTGTTATTTTACTTAACATTAGCAATGTTTTAAGAAAAATACTCTAAAAACTCTTGGAAAACACCGAAATTTACTATTTAAAGCCACCATATTGGATGGATACTGATGTCGATATATCCAAAGAACTTTAATATGTCTCCAATTTAAAGCCACCATATTGGATGGATACAGTTGTGTAAATGTCCCATACTTCATGTAATTGATGTAATTTAAAGCCACCATATTGGATGGATACAACTGTGTGGTAGAACTTACTACTATTTTCTAATATTCATTTAAAGCCACCATATTGGATGGATACATATATGCGCTTGATAAATCTAGGTCAAAATATCTTTATTTAAAGCCACCATATTGGATGGATACCCTTTTTCTTTCAGTTCTTTTACTAACATTTTTAAATCATTTAAAGCCACCATATTGGATGGATACTTCATAGGTCTTCTTCCTTAACGAAAACTCCATTCTTCATTTAAAGCCACCATATTGGATGGATACGCAACAACTTCTAAGTAATAATTCAAATCGTATGTTAAATTTAAACCTACCATATTGAATTTTAATTAATATAATATTGCCACACTTTGAATTATGTTGAAATTAATGGTATAATAAACTTGTATTTATCACAACTAAGGGGTTAAAAATAGGATGATACTAATTAGTTTCATAGGCCTTTCTGATCCTATATCAAATGATTATGAAGGCCCTATAATGCATATATCAAAATATTATAAGCCTAAAAAGGCTTACTTTTTGATGACTAACACTTTGTATAATGATGTTTTCTTTAAAAATATAATTAATGGTTTAAAATATATAAATAATAAAATCAGAGAAGAGGATATTTATTTTATTAATGCTAAAATAGATAATCCTGCAATATTCTCTGATTTTTCATTATCTAAATATGTAGATGAAATAATTGAAGAAAACAAAAATGAAGAGTTCATTTATAATTTATCTTCAGGAACACCTCAAATGCTATCAGCGTTAGCGTTAGATATTGTTTTAAATGATAGAAAAGGTAAATTTATACAAGTTCACCATCCAGAATTTAATAAAAAGATTGATAATGTTAAAGAACTCAAACTAGAGGATTTTGACAATATTTATGATAATTTAGAAAATAGAAATAGAACTCTTGAAACAAACATTTATTCATTTAAAATTAATCAAATTAAAGATTCCATTATAAATAATACAAATAAAAGGGATTATAGAACTTTGATGTCTTTATTAAATAAATATAAAAATGACTATTTAAAAGGATATGAACTTTTACACAAGTTAATTGAAGATGTTTATAACTCAGATATATTAAATAATTCTCATGAAGTTAAATATAATTCGTTAATAAGGTTTTCTAAATATAAAAATAAACAATTTCAAACAGAAAATGTTTTAATTAATTATTATTTAGCTTGGGAAAATGAAGTAATGAGAGAAAATTATATTAGTTCTATGTTAAGATTTAAACCTTTATTTTATGAAGTTCTTAAATATATTTTATTTAAGCATTATGAAAAAGAAAATATTAAATTAACATATAAATTTGAAAACGGAATTAAAAAATATGGTTTTTTATATACTGACGATATAAAAGAATTTGATGATAATATATTAAATTTAAATGGATTTAATAGAAACTCAAATAGAATATACTTAGATACTAATCAACTTTTAAATTTAATTGATTATTATAATGTAGATTTTAAATTTAAAGATAAATTAAAAGAGATTAGAGAAATCGAAAAAGATATTAGAAACAAATTAGCTCATGATATAAACAATGAAATTAAAAACCAAACAATAAAATCACAAACACTTAGAACTTATGATTTAATCAAAGAAATTATTAAAGAGTTATTTAAACAAATTGATAATTCTATAAACTATGATTATTTTAAAAAGATGAATAAACTTATAATAAAAGAAGCGAAATCTATTAGTAAGGGGGATAAAGATGGATAAGTTAAAACATAAATTGATAATCGGATCTTTACTACATGACATAGGAAAGATAAATTATCGCGCTTTTAATCTTGCGAAAATAAAATCACACTCAATAGCTGGTCATGAATGGTTAAATCAAATTGATGATGAAATATTTGCTATTGAAAATATTGGAAGCATGATTAAATATCATCATTTTAATAAAATGCCTGGTTATGGAAAAGATATGAAAAAAGACAATCTAGCATTTATTACATCCATTTCTGATCACATATCAGCAGGATCTGATAGAAGAGAAAAAAAGGATGATGAAATTATATTTGATGAAGATTATAATTTTAGTCAAACAAATGTTGTTTTAGAATCAGTTTTTAATAATATAAAACCATACAAAAAAGAAGTGTATGGTTATGAAGGAAGAGATTTAGGATACGATAATAAGATTGTATATCCTGAATTAGATAAAGTAATTACTAGTGATAATTATAATCAAATACTAGTTAGGTTAGGAAACCTTTTTTCTAATAAAGAATTATTTACAAACCCTAACAACATTAATTCATTAGTATCTATAGTAGATGTTTTGTTTAGATACTTACCGAGTGATACAAGATATCAAATGAAAAATGATATTTCATTGGGAGACCATTCTTTAACTACAACAGCATTTAGCACAGCATTATATGATTACTTTAAAGAAAACAATGTAACAGATTATTATGATAAATGGAGAAATGAAAGAAAGTTATTTAATGAAAAAACATTTGTTTTTGCCAGTTTTGATTTATCTGGAATTCAAAAATTTGTTTTTGATATTCCAGTAGAAGGAGCTTTAAGAAACTTAAGAACTAGAAGTTTTTATTTAGATATGTTATCTGAAATTTTAGTGGATCAAATATTTGATAAATCAAAATTATCGAGAGCGAACACAATCTATGTAGGTGGTGGACATGCTTATTTATTACTGCCAAATACGAAAATAGCCAAAGAATTATTTTTAGAAACAATAAAAGAATTTAATGAATTTTTACTAAATAATTTTGATTATAATGTTTATATTGCAAAATCTATGGTTGAAGTTAGTCCTAACGATTTAATAAGTATGAAAAACAATTTACCAACTAATTCATTTCAAGATGTAATGAGTAAAACTTTTGAAAAAACATCTTTAAGTAAATTAAACAAATATAATAAAGAAATTTATAAACATTTAAATAACACAAAAAGTATAGATGGAAAAAGAGAGTGTAGTATTTGTGGAAAAACATCTGATTTAAAAGATTATAACGATAAAAGCATTTGCCTTTATTGTGAATCATTTTTAAACTTTTCAAAAGAATTGATGAATGAAGAAAACAAATATTATTGCTTAATGAAAGAAAAAACAAAAAACAACCAAAACTATTTAATCTTTCCATATAAAAACAAATCATCTTATCTTTATGCGCTAAACGAAAAAGATTTCAAAAATATTGTTAAAGATGAAAACTTACTTTTTAGCTACATTAAAAATGACTTTAAAATATTTGAAAATCACTCAACTAATATATTTATAGCAGATCATTATGTTAAAGATAATAACAATAATCAACTTTCAATAGATAAAATAGCAGAATTAGATGAAAATAGTATTAAAAGAATAGCGGTAATGAAAATGGATATTGACAGCTTAGGTGAAACATTTAAAGAAGGATTTGATCCTAAACTATATACCATTAGTAGAATGACGTCACTTTCTAAACATTTATCAATGTATTTTAAATACTATATAAATCAAATTTTAAAAGATTTAAATATAACGGTAATATTTTCTGGTGGAGATGATTCATTTTTAATTGGCACTTTAAAAGATATATTAATATTTAGTAAAAAAATTAATGAAAGTTTTAGAAAATATACAATTAATAAATTAACATTTTCAGCAAGTATAGGAATCTTTCCACCAAGATATCCAATTTATAAAATAGCGAGTTATATGGAAGATTTATTACTAGAATCTAAATCTGTTGATGGAAAAAATAGTATAACTATATATGAAAAAGAAAACACTTTTAAATGGGATACATTTTTAAAAGTTTTAAACGATAACGATGAAGATAGTAAAATCTCGCTTATTACAAATGTTTTAAATGAAGGAATAATATCAAATACTCAAATGTATAACTCAATTTACAAAAAATTAAAGAATGTTAATAAAGGTGATAAAAAAACTACATATTATTTTGCATATATGTTAGGTAGGAGAAAAAAAGAATTAAATAAACTAAATAATTATCAAAATGATTTATTTGATAAACTGACAAATGAATTATTATATGTAAGCAATTATAAAAATAAAGAGGAAAGAAATAATTTATTATTAGCAATACAAACGCATATGTATTTAAATAGAAATAAATAGGAGGATAAAATGAGAAATAGAATAGTTACAAATAATGTAAATGACACATATAAAAGAATTAAAAAAGATTATAGTGTAGCTGCTGAGAAAAATATTGAACAATTATTTAACCAAGAAAAAAGAAATACAATAAAAAGTAATCAAATTAGAACTTTATATGCATTAATTTCACCATTTTTTGAAAAATTTAATTATGGAAATGTTCCAAATGTAAATGAAGCTAAAAAAATATTAAGAAAAACAAAAATCAAATTAGCATACCAAGTTGGAAGAGATTCACAAATGAGAAACGGAAATTGGAATCTTGGAGTTAAACCATTTAATGATATAACAAATGTTTTAGAATTAATTGATATTGTTTTAAAATCAAATGATTTTATTGATGATTTAAAATTATATTGTGATTATTTTGAAGCATTAGTAGCATATCATAGATATTATGAAACATTAAGAGAGGGGAGAAGATAATGAATAAAATAGTAATTAAAGGTGTTTTAGAAGTTGTAACAGGACTACATATTGGTGGGGATTCAACATTTAGTGCTATTGGAGCAATTGATACACCTATTATAAAAAATGCATCAACTGGTAAACCAATTATTCCTGGTTCTAGTTTAAAAGGAAAACTTAGAAGCTTACTTGCAAAAAATGAGCACCACGAAAATGTTGACTTTAAAGATGAAAAAATTGAACTTAAAAGACTCTTTGGTTCTGAAAATATAAGAGCGAGACTTATTTTTTCAGACTTAGATGTTTTAAACGAACAAGAAAGCTATACAGAAGGTAAATGGGAAAATACAATTAATAGAAAAAGTGGGGTTGCTAATCCCAGACAAATTGAAAGAGTTATACCAAAAACAAAATTTAGTTTCAATTTAATATATAATGTTATAAATAAAGAAGAGCTTCACGATGACTTTTTAATGATTTCAAGTGGCCTTAAACTTTTAGAATCAGATTATTTAGGTGGTGGCGGAACGAGAGGGAATGGTCGTATAATATTTACTAATTTAAAAGCAGAATCATTTAACGGAGATGATGATTTAACTTATATAAATGATCTTTTAAAAGAAGTAGTTTTATTTGGTGAGAAGTTGTACTTATGAAAGCGAGTATAATAAAATTAAAATTTAATACTGCAATACATTATGGAAATAGTGGCAAACCTGGATTGTTAAATTCTGATAACATGATTTTATCAGACACTTTATATAGTGCTTTAATTGATAATAATCCGAAAATATTAGATAAATTATTAAATCTTGTAGAAAATAATGATTTAAGAATAAGTGATTTATTTCCATATGTATCTAACCATCTTTTAATAAAGAAAAGTTTAAAGCCATTTAAATTTTCTGGTGATTTAGAAATAGACAGAACATTATATAAAAAAATGAAAAACACTCAATATATTTTGTTAAATAAAATTAATGAATATTATAATGATTGTAGTCCTAAATTAATTAATGATACATATAATATATCAAGCGAAATAGGGACATCTTATATTCAAACTAGAAACAGAGTATCAAGAAATAACGAAGATACAGTCCCTTATATAGTATCTAATTTTAGGTTTAACAAAAATAGTGGGCTTTATTTAATAGTAAAATATAGTTCAAAGAATAATTTAGACTTTTTAATTAATGAACTAAAAAAATTAGGACTAATTGGTATTGGTGGTAGAAGAAGTAGTGGATTGGGAAAATTTGAAATTTTATCAATTGAAGAATATAATGAACCAACAAATGGTAAGTTGTTATTAACTTCTACGATTTTACCTAATAAATTAGAATCTAATATTAGATTTAATGTTATAAAAAGAAGTGGTATTTATAATACTAATGAAGGTAGTTTTAAAAAACGCGATATTTATGCGATTGAGTCTGGTTTAATATTAAGTAATGAGTTAAATGGTCAAATATTAAGTGATTTAGGCAAAGAACATACAATTTATCGTATATTAATGCCTTTATATGTGAGGGTTGAAATATGAAAATAAAAACATATAAATTAAAATTAAAAACACTTTCTAATTTACATATAGGTTCTGGAGAAACACTTTTAACATTCGATTATTTAATTGATAATAACAAGTTTTATTATATTGATGAAAATTTATTAACAAGCAAATTAGTAGAAAATAATTTAGAAGATAAATTTATTAATATAATTAATAATACTAATTATAATAAATACCGAAATTTAAAATATATATTTAATCAGCTTAATATTATGGACTATAAAGAAATAACTAAAAAGATTTATAGTGGAAATATCGCTAAACAAAGAGCTAACAGAAATATCGAAAAATTTATTAGAAATGGAAATGATGAATTATATATTCCAGGATCTTCAATTAAAGGATTTATGAGTAATGTATTAAAATTAAATCAAAATAAAGCTAAAAATTTATCAATTTCTGATAGTAAAGTAATAAATGAAAAAAACATTTTTATAACAACTGTTAATTATTTTAGTGAAATATATGGAAAAAAAAGAAAGAGAAATCCTCTGCCTAAAGATGGTCAAAGCAATTATGTGGAATTTATTAAACCTAATACAGAAGTAGAATTTGTTGTTAAAATGCCTGAAGAATATTTAACAAAATTCATAAAAAACCTAAAGATATACAATAATAATTATTATGAACATTTTATTCGGCATTTCGCAGAAACAAATGAAAAGTTTGATTATACGAATTTTGAAGAACATGATTCGTATATTAATGATAACGTATTTAGAATTGGAAAATATACTAACTTTCTACTTAAAACAGAGCATCTAAATTATAAATATAAGAGCGAATATGAATTATTTGATAAACTTGTTAAGGGTAACTTAAGAAACTTTTTTGGAACAAGAATAAATAAAAGAAATAGAGAAATGTTTGAAAAATCTGATGATTTAGCTTTATATCCTATTTCTATGAAACTTAGTATAACACCTAATAATCATTATTTTGAAAATGGCGTTTGTAAGTATAGTTTCGAGGAATTAAAATGAGATTAATATTAAAATTTAAGTTAGAACATGAAAAGTTTACTAATCAATATAGAAACTTTTTAACAAGTTATTTTAAATTTGCACTTTCAAAAGAATATTATGATGAATTTTCTAAATACTATGAAAACCCACAAACTAAAAACTTTACATTTACTGTTTTTATTAAAAATTTAAAACATTATAATGGATTAATTATAAGCCCTAATAAAGAAATTATTATGACAATATCATCAAGTGATTATAAATTTATAATGCTTTTATATAATTCATTATTGATGAATAAAAATAAAAAAATGAATATAAGTCCTAATAATAAAATCAGATTAAGCCAACTTTCATTAACACATCTAAAAGAAATAAATAATAATGAAATTAAAATAAAAATGCTCTCGCCTTTATTAATTAGAGACAGAGATATAGAAAATAATATCGATAGCTATAAAACTATTAAAGATGATAACTTTATAAAATATTTAAATGACAATTTAATTTATTTAGCCAAAAGTTTAAATTTAAATATAAATAAATTAGAAATAACTCCTATTAAAACTAAAAAAGTTGTTGTTCCTATTATGCAAGTTAGGTATGATGCAACAATAGGAACATTTAAATTAAAAGGAGACTTAGAAACATTAAACACCCTTTACAAGATAGGCATAGGTTCTAGAAGAAGTTATGGCTTTGGGATGTTTGAAGTAATAAATGATTAATAATTTTTACGTTTTAAAAAAAGGCACTTTAAGTGTTAAAAGTAAAAGTATTATTTTTAAAAGTAAAGACCTAGAAACTATCTCTATACCTATTAAACAAATTACTGATTTATACTTATTTATTGATATTAATCCAACATCAAATGTATTAAAGCTAATATTAAATCATGGAATTATTATTCATTACTTTAATTTTTATGATTATTATTTAGGTTCTATTATTCCTAAAAATCACACAAACTCTGGTAAATTATTAATTAAAGAAGTCAACCTTTACAAAAATAAAAGTAAAAGACTTAATATAGCAAAAAAAATAGTTATTGCTGGTTTTAAAAACATTAATAGAGTCGTTAATTATTATAGTAGAAGAAAAGATTTTTCCAACGATTTAAAAGTAGAAAAATATATAAATCAAATTAATAAAGCTAATAATATAAATCATATTATGATAATTGAAGCAAACTATAGAAAAAAATATTATGATCATATATCTTTAATAACCAATACAAATATCTTTAATAGAATCCAAAAAGATCCAAAAGACATTGTAAATATATTAATTAACTTTATAAATTCATTATTGTATAGTTTAATTTTTAGTGAAATAAAGAAAACTAATATAAGTGGAAAGATAGGATATTTACATGAGGTTGCTAATAATAGATATCCACTTATTTATGATATATCAGAAATCTTTAAACCTATTATAGTAGATAGATTAATATTTAAATTAATTAATAGAAAACAAATCACAAAAGGATCATTAAATGAAAATTATAGACTTAAAAATGAATCAATTAAACTAATTTTTAAAGAGTGGAACAAAAGTATTACTCAAACATTTTATTATAAACCTTTAAAAAGATATATTAGTTACCGCAGATTACTTAGGGAAGAACTATATAAATTGGAAAGATACTTAAATAAAAACGTTCCTTATAAACCATATATTTCAAGGTGGTAATATGTTATTAATATTAACTTATGATATTTATAATGTTAGTGATAGAAGAAGAGTTTTAACAAGTGTATACAATATTTGTAGTAGATATTTATTTAGAATACAAAAGTCTGTATTTATTGGTAATTTAACAAAGCCTCTGTATAAAGAGTTAAGAACAGAAATAGAAAGTGTAATTGATGTAGACGTTGACTCTATTATGATTGTTAAATTAATGAATAAAAATAACGCAAAAATTGATTTTTTTGGTAAAGATGACTACTTTAACAATATTATTTTATAGGTCGACGACATGTTTAATGTCTTTACTGAGCTAAATGTATTTTTAATTTATAATTTTATGAAAATTTAATAATAAAAACAGCTAAGTCGACAGCATTTTTTACTTAAATTTACCAAATATTTGAAATATTTTAAGGAAAACTCTCAAAAACACCTAAAAACTACTAAAATTTACTATTTAAAGCCACCATATTGGATGGATACTAACTTCGTTAATTCGCTTCCTTCGAGTTCTATTTCATTTAAAGCCACCATATTGGATGGATACATTGTTATAATAGTGCTTATCAACATTGTTAATAACTCATTTAAAGCCACCATATTGGATGGATACGAACTCTAAGACTAATCTAACGATTAGTTCTACTAATTATTTAAAGCCACCATATTGGATGGATACTTACGAGCAGTTATCTTAACGTCTTTATCTCGTAGAATTTAAAGCCACCATATTGGATGGATACATATCATCACCCATCATTTCTAATTGTTTAGGTTTTAATTTAAAGCCACCATATTGGATGGATACTTTGTATATCAATTTCATTGATACACTCCTTTCTATGAATTTAAAGCCACCATATTGGATGGATACAATATTATACAACTGCTCTTAGGTTTTTAGAACTATTAAGTCCAGATAATGAGTACACAGAAAAAGCGATTGAATTTAGAAAAATGAAAAGAATTATGTTTGAATATGAATTTGCAAAATATATATTAACTTTTGAACCTTTTAAAACGATTTATTATATTGAAAC
>Ga0079223_10003342_pt1 | contig 10096 bp, 10 predicted proteins | sample Stecom2011_FD_75072 | JGI IMG/M metagenome (GOLD analysis project Ga0079223, IMG submission 75072) | Agricultural soil microbial communities from Utah to study Nitrogen management - Steer compost 2011 | ecosystem: Environmental > Terrestrial > Soil > Agricultural land | place: USA: Utah...
GGACGAATAAAAAGCCAGGCTTCTCTAAACCATAAAGGAGAGGCCACTAGTACGCTGGACCAAAAAGCGATCTGGAGTTCTGCTAAGACCTTATCGAGAAGCCCAGTAAAAACAACTTTTCCCTCCTGGCCAATGGCTTCCCGCAGGGGAATCAGAAGTATTTCAGAAATTTCAGAAGACAGAGCATAACAACCACTAAAAGCGACTATTAAAATAACGAGAATTCGAATGACTCGAACCCTAAGCTCCTCTAAATGTTCAACTAAACTCATCTCTTTCATAAGCCCAATATAGCCAGTGAAGTATTTTCTGTCTTATTTTTTCTGCAAATTGGTCATAGAATCATAAAATATGAAATTTATTTACGGAATCATCCTTTTATTTTCATTTTCCTCATGGTCTCAGTCAGAAGGGATCTTGAGATGCTTAGGGCTTGAAGAGGCCAGAATGCATGAAAATAAAGAAAGCGGGCCACTCTTTCAACTCAATCAGAGATTGATCTCTGAATTAGTCCAGATTCCGGGACTAAGAATTAACCGAGTTGATTATCGCCGCATCTGCGGGCAAGGAAATGAAAGCTTAAAGCTTTTAGAACAAATTCTTATTCAAGGGAAGTCGCTTTTTATCAATACTCAACAAGGAATGCGAAGATCCATCACTGATGGTATGATCGATGACTTTATTATCAGCTCGAAAGAGATCTTTTTAAACTTTATCTCTTCCATACAGATGATCTCTCCTACTCCTCATTGTCTTAATCAGCATATTCCTGAGCTTCCTAAGCTTTTAGAAAGAATTAAGTATTTAGAGGATGAAGTTGAGCTTCAAAAGATTTTTGGAAACAAGGACCTGGAGATCTTTAAAAAGCTCCAGGATTACCCTCTTTATTTTAAGGCCTGTGAAGAGGCCAAAAGAACTGATAAATCGGGATCTAATGATTCAAAATAATCCTGAAGAGCGAGAGTAATCTCCTCTTCTTCTTGTTGCTTCATGGTCTCTCGGGAAGAAAGAATAAGCATTCCATTCTTAAAGGATTTTATTTCTAAATCTTTAAAAGGAGATTTTTCAAGCAAAGCTTCTGCCTTGAGAATCCAATCCGCATTACTTACATCTTTAAAGCGACGAATGGTTTTACGAGAGAAATACTTCTCTAATTGCTTAATGCAGCTTCTACAACCTAATCCTGCAGCAGATTTAATAGATAAATCATTGAGAGATTCTGCTTCATGAATCTGACTCAGAATATCTTCTTCAGTGGTTCCAGAACAGCGACAAACAATTTTTGAAAGTTCACTATAAGTTCTAAGTTGTCCCTTATAGGTATCAAGGGCCAGATTCAAAAGCTCAAAGCTTGGATGAAATACTTTTTGCTCAAAGTCTTCAAAACATTCAATAAAAGTAGCATCATCCTGAAAGAAATACTTCAAAGAGTTCTTATTGAAGTTCTTCAGTTCCAGGTAGTTCTTTCCTTCCAGAAAATAACAAAGAGTATTGAACCAGATATTATCATTTCCAGCATATCTGGCTTCCAGAAGGTTCTCTTTTTTATCAAATCGTAAGGCAAGTTTATAACCAAAGCCCTCACTGACCACCGTCGGCGCTAGAAGAGGTTTTCTAAAGTCGATTTGAGAAATTTCTTTAAAGCTGATCATCCGCTTCCGTCCACTCATCAGGTGAGAATTGAGTAAGAATCTCATATCCTGACTCTGTGATAAGTATTGTATGTTCAAACTGTGCTGACCAGGATTTATCTTTTGTGACAACAGTCCACTCATCTGCAAGGACTTTACAGTGACGTTTACCAAAGTTAATCATTGGCTCAATTGTAAAAGTCATTCCTGGGCGCATCTCTACTCCCGTTCCTCTTTTACCGTAATGAACCACTTGTGGATCTTCATGGAACTTTCGTCCAATACCATGGCCGCAGTACTCGCGAACCACACTAAAACCATTATCATGGGCCATTTCTTCAGTAACGGCTCCGATATCTCCAAGTCTTCCCCCTGGACGACACTGAGCGATTCCGGCCATCATGCACTCATAAGTGACATCAACTAATTTTTTAATTTCAGGACGCACATTCCCCATTAAAAAAGTAGCATTCGTATCTCCATGGAAACCTTTCCAAATACCAGTCACATCAAGGTTGATGATATCGCCGTCTTTAATAGTTTCTTTTTCATTAGGAATCCCATGACAGATAACTTCATTACGAGACGTACATAAGGACTTAGGGAAACCATGGTATCCCAGTGTTGCAGGAATTAAGCCTCGATTGGTCATATATGTGTGACACATTTTATCAATTTCTTCAGTGCTCATCCCTATTTTGAGATTCTTTCCTAAAAAATGAAGAGTTTTAGCCGCCATTTTGCACGACTCTCTCATAATCTCAATTTCACGTTGTGATTTAATAGTGATCATATTTCTTCCTTATCTTTTAATCCCTTATACGCTAATTTAGAAGGCATGAAAAGCTTTCAGCTCATTAGATTAAATGTCTCCAGTTACCAATCTCCTGACTTTATAGAGAGAGAAAAAGAAACTTTGCAATCTCTGGAACTTAGGTACTGTCGTTCTCAAGATGAACTTGATTCAAGTCCTATAATTTTACTTACTAATACTCATACCAGACTTTCAGAAATAAGAAACCTTTTGAGTAGGACTGAACTCATCATACATCCCAACTCCGGATACGATAACTTAAGTCTGGATTATTCCCTCATTCAAAATATTCCAACAATTATTGGCCATGAAATACGTGCTCATGCTGTTGCCGATTGGATTTTAAGTTGTTTTTTTGAAGCGAGTATTAAGCGTCCTCAGAGGGATAACTGGGATCCTGGCCGGCAATGGGAGCGCACGCTCTTAAAAAACAAGGAAGTGGTTCTTTTCGGTTACGGCCATATTGGCAAAATGGTGACAGCAAGCCTTAAGGCCTTAGGTGTGATTGTTCATGTGGTTGATCCTTATGTGGAAGGCTGTATAAAAGACTATCGAGAACTTCCGAAAAAAGATTATCACGCCCTTATTTTATGTTGTGGACTTAACGACAAAAATCGACAGATGTTTAATACAGAGCTTTTCAACCATCTATCATTTCACTTTATTTTCAATAGTGCTCGGGGTGGACTGATTAATGAAGAAGATCTTAAGGCCTACCTCGTAAAAAACTCAGAAGCCCGAGCTTATTTAGATGTATTCTCTAAAGAACCTTATCAAGATGAATGGAATAGCTTCCCACAAGTCATTAAATCAAGCCATATTGCAGGAGTGTACACAGACCTAGATCAAGAAATCATTAACTTTGAATATAAAGTTCTAAAAGACTATCTCCATCTGGATGCAGATAACTTTACGAAGAAATATTTTCTTCAGTTACTTAGTTCAAAAATTAAAGAAGGAGTCATCATTTGAAAGACTTAAAGAAAATTCTAACCGTCCCAGGTAATGGGGTTTTCACTGTTCATACGGCTCAGGACAAAAAAGAAAAACTTTTTAAAGCATATTATAACAGCACTAAAATTGATTCCGTTACTAAGAAATGGGAAGCCTCACTCGATAAACTAAATGATAAAAGACCTATGCTTTTAGGGATTCCTTCAGATTGTGGTGGAGGAATTCAAAGAGGGGCAAACTGGGGACCACTCTTACTCCGTCAGGGGATTATAGACAATAAGAACTCTTTTCAAGATATTGGAGATGTCCGAGTCATCCCTCATCTTCTTCATGATAAATATCTTAATGAGAAAACAATCAAAGATTGTCAGAAAGCTCTGTATGGAAGAGTTTCCAGACTTCCTGTCTCCCCTCTAAGCATTACCGAAAAAGCGACAGCTGATATTTATAAAAAATATCCTGAAGCCAGAATCCTTGGTTTTGGTGGGGATCATTCTATCTCCTTTCCTCTCACTAAGACCTGGCTCGAAAGTAGAAAAGATAAAAAGAAAGCGGCCATTGTTCACTTTGATGCTCATACCGATCTTCTAAATACTCGTCTGGGGATTGATTTTTGTTTTGGTACTTGGACTAATCAAATTTTAAAGTACTTAAAAACAACTGATCATATTGTGCAAATTGGAATTCGTTCTTCAGGTAAAAACAAAAAACACTGGAAGAACACTCTAGGAGTTGAACAAATCTGGGCAGGAGAATTCAACAAATGGGGCGTTGAAAAAGTTTTTAATAAAATAAAAAAACAATTCAGTGCTCTTGGTGTAGAAGAAATTTATATTAGTTTTGATATTGATGCTCTTGATGAACTCTATGCCTCTGCAACGGGAACACCTGAAAAGAATGGTTTGATTCCTAGTGACTGTATAACACTGATTCATCTTCTTAAGAGTGAGTATAAAGTGACTGGTGCAGATCTTATGGAGGTTGCTCCTTTCGTTTTACCTGAAGGGGTTAATCCTCGAGATCAAAAAGCGGCCCTAGGTGTAGCATCCGATGTGGCCAATGCTCTGATTGAGGTTCTCGCTTAATGAGAGAAATTGTTTTTCCTCCCGTCGATACTGCAGATCCTGATGGTATTGTAGCCGTCGGCGGTGATTTTGAAATAGACATGCTCATGAGTGCCTACTCTCAAGGTATCTTCCCCTGGCCTGTTTCAGAAAAATATCCTCGGGTCTGGTTCTCTCCTGATCCTCGTGGAATTATTGATTTGGATGAATTTCATCTTCCTCGCTCATTCAAGAAATTTCTTAAAAAAACTCCTTTTCGTGCCACCTTTAATCAGGACTTTGAAAAAGTCATTGAACTTTGCTCAACCGTAGAAAGAAAAGATCAGACGAACACCTGGATCACTGATGAACTTAAAGAAGCCTATATTAAACTTTTTTATCATCAATTGGCCTACTCGGTAGAAGTCTGGAACCCTCAAGGGCAATTAGTAGGTGGACTCTATGGGGTTATTATGGGAGAATTCGTTTCTGCTGAGTCCATGTTTATGCTGGAAGATAACGCTTCTAAGTTTGCTCTTTACTCTCTTTGCGAGCACTTCAAGCAAACAAACATCGCTTTTATTGACACCCAGATGGTAACAAGTGTGGTGGAACTTTTTGGAGGGAAATACATTCCTCGAGAAGTCTTTATCAAACGCCTTCAAGAAATTAATTGGTATCGTGATCGGACAGAAACCTTCCCGGACTAACTGACAATAATCCTTCAGGTGCTGCTTTCACACATTCCAGGCAACCAATACAATTCTTCTCACTTATCAAGATTTTATTTTCAGTGACTTTAATCGCATTGGTAGGGCAAACGTTCTCCAGATTCTTGATATCTTTGTGAAGGAGTAAGTCTTTTTTGGTGCCAGTAAAAACTGGCATTTTATGAGTTCGTATTGAAGGACGATAGTTCTTCCAGTCGCTAGGAGAGAAGAGCTTTGCACTCTTAGAGAGATTACTCATTTGTCTATGCAACCACAGTCTTTTAAATAGCGAAGCTCTGATATAAAATTCTTTACTTAAAATCATTATCTTTCCATCTCTCTTTCTCTGATACCTAAACTTGCTAAGGCCACAGGAACTGATTTTTCCTCAACACCTGTTAAAAATTCTTTCAAGGCCTGAGCAAGAAATAAGCTAGGAGACTTTATTTTTAATCGTTTAATCTGCCCTTCTCTACCTTGAACATAAACAATACCAGTTTCTCCGTTTGGCGCTTCTAAAGAAGAGTAATGAAACTCTTTATTAAGCGAACGAAGAGAGTTCATCCAGTCCAACTCATCCACATTGGAATCAATACTCCCTAGAGGTAGATTATCTAAAACCTGAGTAATGATTCTAGAACTCTGAATCATTTCTTCATATCTAATCAGATATCTATCAAATGAGGTCCCTTTAACTCCCACAGGCACATCAAAATCAATGTCCTGATAAAAATATAAAGGTCTAGATTTTCTCAAATCATAGTTAATCCCTGCTGCCCGTAGATTCGGTCCACTTACCCCATATTGAAGAACCGAATGAGAACTGACTTGAGAGTGATTTAACAAGGTTCTAAATTTTGCATTAGAAATAAGATGCTGATGATAGACCACAATATTTTTCAAGAAAAGCTTATTGAAATCTTGAAACTCTATGATCCAGCCGGCCGGGATATCAAAATTAATACCACCGATTTTAATCATTCCTTGCCCACTACGGTGACCAGTTAAAGTTTCCAGTAACTCGCAGATTCTCTCATAGGCATCTAAATAAAATTTTGCTTCATTGAGATTAAGAAGAGAGCACATTTCATAAATCACAAAGAGATGCTCGGCTATTCGAGTCAGCTCCCATAGGACGATTCTTAGTCCCATTGCTCTCTCGGTGATATTAATATTTAAGATTTCTTCTATATTAATGGCCCATGCGCCTGAGTAAAAAGGTGAAGCCAGGTGATTAACCTGCTCTAGCAAATAGGTGATATGCTTATGATCCTTCTTACATAACTCAGCTTCAATTCCTTTGAAATAAGATCCAAGTCGGATTCTGAGATCCACCAATTTGAAAGGATCAAAGCAATAAAAAGCCTCAAACTTCCCTAAAGTACTCTGAGAGAAAAGGTCCGCATGTACCCATCTCCAACTCTCTTCAGGATAAGGAGCTTCACTTTTATTAGGGTTGAAGCGAAGTTTAGGTGCATGAAAAGGTTTAGAATCTTCCTTTAAGCTCCATTCTTCCGAGAAGATATTTTTATTTCTCTCGGTTACGAACAAAGACTCTAGCGGAGTATCAAGTTTAAAGTCGTAAAGATCGGCCTGCTCTCTAAGTGCATACCTGGAAGCAGGATAAAAGTTCACTATGCTCGGAATGATCTCACTCTTATTGAACTGAACGTGTAAATGAAGTCTTTGGTGGGATTCAAGGTTCGCCACAATAATATCTAATTCAAAATCAAACTTATTATTACCATCAGGATTAGTGACCACTAGGGCTTCAATGAAATAAAGGTAATTCAGATCTTCCTTGGCAACCCTTACCCAATTAATAAGTTCTTGAGGGCGACAAAAAATATGATGTTCATCCCAAGCAGCCACATACTGCTTGTTTACTACCGAGAATAACTTTGTTTCTTTTTGGTATGAGCTTTTATCAAACATTGGTTAATTTCTTTTTACACTCGCAGAGTGCCTGAATCATGCTTTCAGGACGTAGTTCAGATTGATTGATTTCCACATATCGTGTTTGATCAAGATTAACTAATGAGGTCGTTTTAAATTCTTCTAAAAAATCGATAAGACGAACCCAAAGTAAGATATGTCCTTCACAGGAAATCATTTTTTCTATTTTTCCAAAGGTCTTCTGAGAAGCAATATTCTTCACGCCATCCCAAATAAAAACGTGAGCTTCATTAGCATCAGGAGTAAATTCCCAATTAAAGTCGAATGCTCCCGCATACTTTGTACTTTTTAAAATGGCCCATTCGTTATGAGTTGCTGGATTTGCAACCACAAATACTTTCAGTGTATTCATTCTAATAAATCACTTTGTCATCATAATCTTTTTTAGGAGTTCTTGCTTCCCAACTTACATCATCTACAAAAACATTGAGGCTTTGTAGGAAACGATCATGCTGATCATTACTACAAGTAAGTTTTATGTGAGGGAAATGAACCCAGTTATAAATTTTTTCATGGGTTCCCATGGCCTGATTATCGTAATCGATAAATCTTAAAAACTCTGAGGTCTTACCTTTCTCCGCTCGGATGAAGTTAGGAATATAGTTCATGGCCATATCAATCTGATCAATTTTACACTCTTTCAGAGTGTCCTGAACAGAATAGAAATAATCACCATTCTCTTTAAGGATATTTCTTCTCCAGGCGTTTCCTCCACAGTGGTAATAGTACCCTTGCTGATAAAGGAGGTAAAATGCTTTTACGTAATTGATGAACCAGAACTTCTCAGGATTTTGATTAATATTTCCCGAGTAAATAAATTTTGAGCAGGTCAAGACGTCTTTATAATACTTCTCGGTGAAATCGGTAAATCTGGCAAGAAAGCCAACCGGTTCATTATTGGCCCTAAGAAGGCTAATAACTTCTAATTTTTGTTTAACAGCTTCAGCACTTTCAGCAGCTAAATCCTCTAATCTTACCTCTCCTACTTTCGTCCAAAGATTATCATAAAGTTCATGACAGCTTTTCTGAACGCTTAGAAGCTCTTTGCCTTTGAAAAACTTTGCTCTCTTTCTAAAAAAACTCAGTGTTTCTTTTAAATTAATCGGCTCACTTGCTTTCCAACGAGGGAAAGTATCATTACCTAAAAAGTTTTTTCCTTCGATATTCTCAATATGCCCTTTAACTTTTGGCCAATTGAGCTTTTCTTTAATTTGAGGAATTCTATACTCATGAAGATCTGGATCTTCAGGGTCAACACCAATTAATACTAAGCGAGAGTGCCACTCTCCTAGCTTCTGACAATCCATAACTGGACACAAGCTTTCAACATAACCTCCGATGATTCTTGCTTCATATTGCTCAAAGGCTCTCGGTACAGATTTCCTAGAGAAATAAATAATTTTTTGAGGAGTTCCTAATTGATCCAAAACTCTTGGAACAAACCCTTGGGTATAAGGAGGACGATGAACATTTCCTGAGTACTGACCCCAAACATCCTTTTGCTGACAATACTCATGCTGTGTAAACGGTTGCCCTGAAGCCAAATCCATTCCATAGCTGTATCGAGAATCTTGGGGTGTAAGGGCGACAAACTTTACAGTCCCCTCACCCCAATCAATTCTTGATTGAGCGTCAAAAAATAAATGTCTTTTGGGCCCAAGGGTATCTTCCAAAGCATGTTCTTGGTTAATTCTAAACCACTTAACTTTGGGCTTAACTCCTTCAGCTGCGATTTTTTCTCTCCCCCAAGTACAACTATTTAAAATAACCAGACCCAATACGAGGGTTTTCAATTGACATAATCTCAAGAACATAACATCATCATCTCTACTTTTTCTTGTGCCCTGGTGGTGGAATGGTAGACACAAGGGATTTAAAATCCCTCGGACGTAAAACCGGCCGTACGAGTTCGAGTCTCGTCTAGGGCACCAAATTTCCAATAAAAATATTCTACACAATATTTCCTGACTTTAATTAAATAAAGATTCAGATATCAATGATTTATCTTGCGCCTTAAGAAAGTGGCCACGGCTGTAGGCAGTTTACCTAAGGATCCTTTCTTCCCAATCCTCTGAATTCATCCTAACTGTTTGAAAATAGATTAAGTCTGAGCTTTTGAATCAACTAAGTAGTAAAATCTCCGATAAGGAAAAACTAAAAGGTTGTTTTATGAAAATGGTACTTGGCTTATCTCTCTTACTCATTGGGCAGGATGCCTTCGCAGGTAATATCTGGGAGCACCTATTCAAAAAACTGAAAAGACACCCTAACGGGATAACTCTAACTGCTAAGATTCAAGCAAGACCACTATCCATTCAACCGGGCAAGGCTAACTTCTACGGTGTTATTAAAATTCCTCAATATGTTTCCGTTACTCAGGGAAGTATTAAAACTCAATCGAATGCGGCTCAAATAACTTTTGATAACAGCATTGTCTGTTATTACTCCCCATCCACTATTATCTCGAGAACTTTAAGTTTTAGAGGTTGTAGTGATGGATCAAGGTACGGTGATGAATTAAGCGTTGCCGAAAGTATTACTCTCACACTCAATACAACACTGAGTAACAAGTCTGCTGTAAGTGTGAGTATTGAAGTCTTAGAAAGAAATCACTCTGAATATGGTTTAATTCTTCCTTATCTTGATGCTCAAGAAGGACAAGTTCTAATCTTTAATGGAGAAGCTTGGGTTCCATCTGATATTCCTCACTCTGGTGAAGGAGTTGAAGGGCCAGAAGGTCCAATGGGTCCACCAGGAGTTCAAGGTCCTAAAGGAGATCAAGGAGAGCCAGGTCTTCCAGGTCCGCAGGGTCCTCAAGGCCCAGCAGGTCCTAAAGGTGATAAGGGTGAGAAAGGCGATAAGGGAGACAAAGGTGATCCTGGCGTAGCTGGAGCACCAGGCCCTCAAGGACCACAAGGTCCGAAAGGAGAACCTGGAGTAGCAGGTGCTATTGGTCCACAGGGTCCTGCAGGTCCAGTAGGTCCTCAA
>Ga0079223_10003343_pt1 | contig 10095 bp, 5 predicted proteins | sample Stecom2011_FD_75072 | JGI IMG/M metagenome (GOLD analysis project Ga0079223, IMG submission 75072) | Agricultural soil microbial communities from Utah to study Nitrogen management - Steer compost 2011 | ecosystem: Environmental > Terrestrial > Soil > Agricultural land | place: USA: Utah...
ACCCGTATGGTGATAATGTCCATCATGCAGAAAATCAGGGGTGTCGATGTCTGGCGGAAGATGATTGCGTAAGCCTATTTGACAACTGTTTTTGTCGTATTCAAATCGATCTGCATTATAATCGCCTCCTAAAATTACTTTCTCGGTTCCGTTGGTTGGTCCAGTTGGGTTGGTCGATTCAGCAGGAGGACGGTTGGCCTCGGTCCACTCCTCATACCAGTCGCTACACCATTCGCTTACATTGCCACTCATGTCGTACAACCCTAACTCGTTAGGTTTTTTTGATGCTACATTATGTTTTTTTCCCTCGGCATTATTCCAGTACCAAGCCACTTCATCAATATATATACCTCCAGCATAACTTGTGTTTTTGCTTTTCTTCCCACCACGAGCAGCCACCTCCCATTCTTTTTCGGTGGGTAGGCGGAACTTATATTCAGATAAGGTGTTGATTTTAGGAATAAAATTATTCGTTATGTTCTTCCAATTTACCACTACTGGAAGGTTGGGAGAGTTGTTTTCTGTTTCGTAGGGTAAGCTGCCCATTACAGCTTTCCATTGGGCATTGGTGATTTCTGTTTCAGAGATAAAATAACTGTCGAGATAAACTTTAGGGGTAGCCAAATAATGACCTCCAGTCAAATAAAAACTGAAATCTGCATCTACTGGCAAAAGGGTGAAATTTACCCCATTTATTTCAAAACTCACCTTGGAAACTCCTGTCTGTTTTATTTTTATCTCTTTGGTTTTGTTGTTTCCAGTAATAGTTACCGTTGTTTCGCGCACAAACTTTTTATTGGCAGATGCACCTATAATAAACCCTGTGGATTCGTTGCCATTGTATGCAGAGAGTGAAATCCAATCAGCAGGGCAGGTGGCATCCCATTTCTCATCCGTACGAACCACCACTAAGCTGGCATCTTTATCAGCTTTGAAATTAATGGTTGTCATCGAAAGATCAAGAAAACTTACTACCACAGGAGGTGGATCGGGTTCTGAAGCGTCTTTTTTCCCACAAGCCTCTAATAAAGTGAGAAGCATCAAAAGAAAGGCTAATTTTGTTTTCATAAGAAGGATTGAGGTGGAAGTTGAAATTTTTTAATATTTATTCAGATTGTCCGTTGATGTAATTTTTTAGTTATTTAAATTCTGGTTTTCTTCACTTTAGATTAGATTAAATTTATTGATTTTTTGTATAAATACGTACTTTAATCCAATTATTTCATCAAATTATTTTCTCTCGTAAAGCTCTATGATTAGGGGGGAGTTTTAGTTTCAATTACACAAAACATAAAGGTCTTTACGTGGGTTGATGCAAAAGATGGGCACATTTGCATTGTTTTTAATGAGCAGTAATTCTCTAGGACTTATAAAGAGATGCTTTACGCTATAATATTTTGTAGTTGTAATAGCGACCAAACTGTTTTTTAGTTCTGCAGCTCTCTTAACAGCCGCATCGCCAATTTTATAGGATGAACAATTCTCTTCTATAACTTGATAACTAATATTTAAGTTTTTAAACAGCTTGTCGATGAATCTAACGTTAAGGTTAATATTTGAGGTTGCAGAACTGTCTTTATCTTGAGCTGTTAGCAGAATGATCCTACTTTGATTAAACCGTGCCCAATAAGAGACCCATATAGCAGCCTCTTTATCGCTTCGATTATGACTGATGGGCATGATTATATTTTGTGGTATCCACTTCTCAGATGATTGTTGTGGAAGGACTATAAAGGGTAAGCGAAGTTTTCGACTGCGGCTAATGAATTTTCGTTGTGATAAATAGGAAGTTGGCAGTTCTGGGAAAATGACCATGATCACCTCTTCATCTAGATGGTTTTTCACCATTACCTCTTGAGCATTAAACAAAGTGTCTATTTGCAAAAATCGAAAGTGGTTTTGAATCTTTTCTTTCTTTAATTTTTGTTGAATAGCTGATTGCAGCTCTTCCATCAATTTTTCGCTACCCATTGCAAAAATTGTGAGGGAGGCATCAAAAGCACAAGAAATGGGAAGAGCAAAAGCAATAATGGCATCTACCCCAAAAGTACTGTTGCAGGGTAGAAGTATCGTAGTATTGTTAGGGCGTTGTGCCATTGGAATTTCTTAATTCAGAAATAGTGCGATGATATTAAAAACTCATTAAGTTCTGCAATCAAAGGAAAGCTTAATGAACTCTTCAAAAAGCATGAAAGCTAAAACCTAATAAGTTGCTTACCCCCTAAATTAGTATGTTTTTGTCAGATATTATTGATTCAACCACTCTTTAAAGCTTCTTGCCCTTTCACGGCTCACCACAATTTTTTCTGATGATTCGGGTTGAGCTTTAATTACTAGTTTACCATTAAACCAGTTCTCTATGCGATGGATGGCTGCAATATTGAGGATAAATTGTCGGTTGGCTCTAAAGAATTTTTTAGGATCCAATTCACTCTCCAGTTTTTCAAGAGTCATATCTAAAATATGAGGATTTCCTTGAAGTGTGTAGGCAGTAGTTACTTTTTGAGAGCTGTGAAACCAGGCTACATCATTTACATTTAGCTTTAAATAGCCATCTATCAAAGTAACGAGAATTCTTGTTCGATAGCTTTTATTACCCTGACTAACAGCAGAAGCAAGGGCTTTTATCTCACTTTTTTCAAGTAAGTAAGAAGAGGAATTGAACTTTTCAAATTTTATGATCGCTCCTTCTAAATCCTCCAATCTCATAGGTTTTAACAGATAATCGATACTGTTTACCTTAAATGCCTGTAGTGCATACTCGTCATAGGCGGTGGTAAATATGATGAAAGAGGTGACTTGGACATGATCAAATATCTCGAAACTCAGACCGTCAGATAATTGAATATCTAAAAAAATAAGATCTGGTTGAACGTTATTTTTCAACCACTCCACTGTTTCTTCCACTCCTGCGGTTGCGCCCAATATATTCCATTGTGGTCGAATTCTTTCAATCAAATCCTTCATCAGACGTTGCGTGGGTATCTCATCTTCCACGATTAAAACTGAAATTTCTTTTTGCATGTGTATCTATTTAATAGTGAACTTCGCGAACAGAAAGTAAAGGTATAGTTACTGTAAACTCATTATTAGAAGGGGCGATAATAACAGGATCGCTGGTCAATAGCTTATATCTTTGCGTAATATTTTTTAAGCCTGTACCTGTAGAATAGGAGGTGGTTTTCGGGTTTACATTATTGATGATCGATAAAGTTTGATCATCATTACTTTTGATAAGAATTTGTAATGGGTTTTTGGTTGAAGCCCTATTGTGCTTTATGGCATTTTCAATCAACACTTGGAGGGTCATAGGAGGTATATGAAGATTATAATGTTGCGGTACAATATCTGTCTTCAGCTGAAGGGACTCGCCCATTCTAATCTGATGAAGATACATAAAATCCTCAATAAAGCCCAGCTCTTTTTTGAGTGATATGGTGGTGAAATCACGTTGCTGCAACACATATCTATATACATCTGACATTTTGAGAGCAAACTCAATGGCATTATCTGGATTGTATTTTATTTCTGAAATTAGAACGCTAAAGCTGTTAAACAAAAAATGTGGGTTGAGTTGATTTTGTAACACCATGTAATCTGCATGGAGTTTATCCCTTTGTAGTTGTTCGTTTTTTATTAATGATTGACGCCAATTGAAAGCAAAACTTCGTAAAAACAGTACGCTGTTAAAAACAATGATGAAAAAACTACCAAAGATGAATGCAAAAGTGAAGTCTCTAGAATGAGAGTCGGATGTTAAAAACGCAAACAGTGTTGTAATAGTAACCAACCAAATGAAACTGAAGATGAGTTGAATGGAGACTCTTTTTTTTAAATTATCGAACCAGGGTTTTTTTTTGTCAAGCAAACGGTTGATAATTATATTTCCCTCGCTTAGCAAATTGATTCCCAGTACCGATAAGATAAGGGATCTAGTCTTAGGGTAGATGTTGTTTAAGTCGAGTATTTCGCTTAAAATAAACATGGCTAGAATACCAACAAAAGAAACAAGGAATATTCTCTTGATAGTGGCTTTTATGGTATTACGTAAAATGGGTTCATGGATAGTCAAAAACTCATCAGGGTGCTCAAACTTCATCTCTCTATGGTTTGATTTTTATTTATTAGATGGTATTCACCATCTTTGTTCTTCTTAATTGCCTGTTGGCACCAATATTGTTTGGTAGACTGCTAAAGTCTTATCTCAACTCTATTTAGCGAAGTTTAAATATAGAAACATCTTGTTTTATAATCTAAATTTAAAGGTGTGAATCGTTTATAATAAGGTCTAAAGCAAATGAATGAGCGGTTTTAGGGAAGCGCTTTTCCTTGTATTGTAGACTTGATTGTCTTGAATGGTTTTTTATTGGTCTGCTTCGTCTCTTTTTATGCAAGTTTTTGATTCTTTCTGAAACACTTATAAACACTCCTAATCTAAGGATTGTATTAACATTTAACAACTCCATTTACATAACCTTAACGCGCTATTTCCTGTAAGAGAGAAAGTTGTTCTAACTTTGTAATCACATAATATTTAGCTATTTGTATTGAAAAAACATCTGTTTTTTCAGTAGGGTAGAAGATTTGCGGATGAAAATACAATATGTTTTTTTACTGATCTCAACAGTTATAATTGTTTTCATTGATTGGTTTTTGGCCAAACAGTGGAAGTTGATCAAGTTTGGGAATACATTTACGGGGAAAAAACTGGCTCAGTTTTGGTTTATTTTGATTCCTGGCATCTCCATTATAGGATTTGTTATTTCTGTTTTTAGAATATTTTGGGCTGAACAGCCAGGGGTGTTTCTTCAGGTAAGTTGGTTCTTTCTTATTGTTCTTTTAATTTATCTACCCAAACTTGTTTATGCGTTCTTCCTTTTTTTAGATTTCTTGGGTGAAAGAATTTTGGATTGGATTCCCAAGAAAGAGAAGAATCATCATTATCCGAAGATTACCCGTCGTAAGTTTATGAGTCAAGTGGGAATTATTGTTGCTACTGCACCATTTTTCTCATTACTTTTTGGCGTACTAAAAGGAAGGTATGCTTTTTATACACGCCGAGTAAAACTCTCATTTCCCAATCTCCCTAAAGAATTTGAAGGCTTGAAAATAGTTCAGATATCTGATTTGCATTTGGGTAGTTTTGGTGCAAATCGAGAACCTTTGTCCGAAGCTGTTGATCTTATCAATGCAGAAAAGCCCGATGTTATTTTATTCACTGGAGATATTGTAAATAATTTTTCAGGTGAGTTAAAAGGATGGGAGAGTTGTTTTGCCCCCTTAAAGGCACCCATGGGCAAGTTCTCTATCTTAGGCAATCATGATTATGGCAACTATAGCAATTGGCCATCAAAAGAAGCTAAAGCCAAAAATTTCGAAGAGATAGTGCAAGGCAATAAAAAGCTGGGTTTTACTTTGTTGCGCAATCAGAACATACTTTTAACACGCAACGGCGCATCCATCGGATTGGCGGGAGTAGAGAACTGGGGCTTGGGACGTCATCCTCGAAAAGGTGATTTATTGGCAGCTACTCAAGGATTAGAAGATCAACCTTTTAATATTTTGATGTCGCATGATCCTGCACATTGGGATGCGAAAGTGTTGCCACAAGATTTCTACGACTTAACCCTTTCGGGTCATACGCACGGTATGCAGTTCGGTCTCGAGAAGGGTAATTTTAGATGGAGTCCCGCTCAATATGTGAATAAACGATGGGCAGGTCTTTACCGAGAGGGCGATAAATTTTTATATGTAAATCGTGGTTTGGGTTATTTGGGGATGCCAGCCAGGGTGGGGATGCCTCCTGAAATTACTGTTTTTGAATTACATAAAGGCTCTATAATTTGAGTGATTATTATCGCTTTATCGAAGAAACCAGAAATCCTGATAAACTGTTGCTGATCACCAACTCATGAAACAGTTTTTGATCAATGCTTCTTAATCCCACACGATATCCAACGCTAAAAGCCATAATAAACCGAAAGAAGTGTGTGTCTGCATGAACTTCCATTCCCGTTGAATAGAGGGAGGTTTTATACTTTTCTTTTGGTTGTCCATCGCTTCTTGATAATGCGTAAGATCCAATTGCTTGATCATAAAAAAGCATAAGTCGCAACCGTTTCAAATAGATCAAGCCTCCCAATGCTACATCAGGATTCCAAAGCGGCAAATGGTAATTTCCTCTAAAAATATAGAGATCATCGCTGTAAAGAGAGTTGTATCCTCGTGGATAGCTCAAAAGTTGACTGTTTCTGAAAAAATGATTTGTATTATTGTTGATATGGCTTAATTCTCCATTTGTGATATGTTGATATTCATTGTTTAGAGAAATGGAGTGATACCTGCCTATGCCAGGGAAATAGAGCTTGGTCGTTGCTCCCACAATCGAACCATTGTTATAAGTCCCAAGAGGAGTATGACGATAAATTAGGCTCACAACTTGCCCTATGCGTGTTCCCACATCGCGTGAAGTGCCACGTCTCAAATTGTGAAAATAGAGGTTATACTCCAATCCTTGGAAATTTATCTTTTTCAGACTTTGCTCAGTAGTATCATTAGTCGACGTTAATTTGTTGTTGATCATTCGATACTCTATGGTGGGAAAAGTTATTCCAGTTCTGCTTTCAAAAGTAAACCTTGAAGAGAATTGTAAATTCCTATAAAAATTGTTTCTACTAATATCCAATGGAAGTCTTAATCCAGCTTTCAGTTTTAAATAATCTATCCGTTGATTGGTCTGAACTTCGAAATACCCTTCTTGATTTTCATAAACTCCTTCCATCACAAATCTATCATCTCCCATGCGAGCAATTATATCAATAATGGGAAACCATCCTCTATAAGAGAAATTCAGATTGTATTTTTCGCTCTTTTTAGCTGGGTCGGCATTGTATCCAGCCGATAAAACCATTGTACTTAGCAGGTTTTGTGACATAATGGATAAGCCAGTATACATGCTGTTATTATCAAAATCAACATAAGCGGGTGCCCAGCTGTGCACATTAAAAAGATTCCATTTACTATATTTTTCTACCGAATAGTTGAGAGAATCCCTTTTTGGCAATATTTTTTTTTGGAGTGGCTGTTCTTGCTGTGTCAGTTCTTTTGCCAATTGATCAACCAGCGATAGATCCTTTTTCTTTTTGTTGGAAGCTGCTTTATCTTCAAAGAGCACAGGTCTCCATCCGTTGCTGGTGCGATTGCTGTATATCACCTTTCCATCGGGTAATAATGTCGGATAATTTGCACCAAATTCAGACGATGTAAGTTGTTGTGTAATGCCCGAATTCAAATCTTTTAAAAATAGCTCATCACTGATTTCTCCTTTCGCCACATACCATAGTTTACTTTCATTTTGGATGGGAAATCTTATTTCATCGTACGATGGTTTCGTGATTTCTTGCCATTGCTCGGTTTCAGGATAATAGCTGTATATGGCTTTGCCTTCCTCTGTTAAAAGAACGCAGACGATATTTTCCCCGTTTTTGTTCCACGACGGAGTAATGAGATAGTAATTTTTGGGCGTTGGAATTCTTTGGATGAATTTCCCAGTTTCACTATTTAAAATAGTGAGATAATTTTTATAATCGGTGGTAGCTTCTACTGCAACCAATAGATCTTTTTTCGGGTGTAGCGAAGGAGAGAAATATTGATTTTCCTGTGTGAGCGTCTTTACTTTTTTGCTCGATCGATCGTAACTTTTAATCACAGATTGTGCTTTGTGTTCCCAACGTGGATGGTTTTGCTGTTCCGTCCATACAATTAACTTTTCATTGGCAGAGAGTGGCTCATCAGCACGATAACCAGTATAAATTAGCGGAGTGATTTCTCCTGTAGAATTGTGAATGGAAATAATCTGTGAGCGAATTCCTGGCCCAGCTAACTCAGCAATGAGGGTTGAGTCATCAATAGCAACCAAATGTTTGTAATTGAGGAACTCATTTTGAGTATTAAGAAGTGGGCGGTAGGAGGAAAACTCCAGAGAGTCGTTCTCTTTTTGCCAATTCTCTTTTAATTGTTTAAAAAGATGATTGTAGAGATTTCTTTTTCTAAGACCCGTTTGATTTTTTATGCTTTTGTTAAAGGGATTGAATAGAGAGTTGTTACGTCCAGTTTTCGTTATGGCATTTTCCCAAAGCTCAGTACCATATTCTTGCCGTGCCAAAGCCGTAAACATATAACCCATTTTGTAATAATTAGGCACTTGATCGCGGTATGATCCCATATAAGCTTTGTCATAAGAGTAAACCCCCTTTTCTAACAATTGTGCTTTCAGTTCGCTGTTGAAATCGAAAGAACGGCCACGTCCGCTTTTGGTTAAGGTTGTTTCTGTAACTACCGCATCCCCTTCGAGCCACCAAAGAGGTAGATAAAGTCCCAAAGTGATGCCTACTGCTTGTTGTCCTAAGAGATATCCTGCATATTTCGTAAACCCACTATTGAGTTTTCCAATTTGTACCACATGCCGATATTCATGTATCGCCAAATGTTCCAGCCAGTCGGTGGACACGTTGTTTTGTGCAGGAATGGTGAAAAATTCACTGCGTCGGGGTGCCCAAGTTACAAAGCCATTTGCCGTAGGTGTTTGATTATGTAGAAGAAGATCAATCCGTTTGGGCGTATAATTTAATGAGGAGGAAATATGAGGAGCCATACTATCCATATAGGCAGCCAGTTGAAGTGCATATTCTTGCAAGCTCTCTTCAAATACCAATCTTACTACAGGTGTTTTTATCTGTCTCCATTTTAGCCCAGCAGGATCATTCCCAGCAATATAATATTGTGAAGAAGCGTGGATACTGATAAAAAAAAGAATAAAAGAAAAAATCTTCTTCATGTTGACATGGCTATTGAATAGACGAAGATATAAAAAAGAGAGTTGTAGTCATAGTTAGAGAGTGTGGTTATTCATGTTGGTCATGGCTTTGTGGATGTTGAAGAGATGCTTGTTTATATTTATCGAATCAGAAGTCTTCTCTTTATCTGTTTTTTAAAGATTGTAGATCCTTACAACTGGTAAAGTGATTTAAATAGATAATAGTTGTATTTTAACCCTCTGTTTAACTCTGTTTTTATCACTTGACTAGAAGTTAATTAACACCACGAAATTTATGAGAAAGATATGGTTTGTAACGTTGTTTCTAATTCCTATAATTGTTGGGATTGCCCAGATAGATAGCCTAAGCTCTGAAGCTGATTCTCTTTATACAGACAAAATGCATGAATTGAATCTGAAGATGAAAGAGTTGGAAACTCTTCGATTGGCAGAGTCTTCTGAAAAAGAACAACTTCAGGCTCAATTGGAAGAGCTATCTACTTCTGAAAAACGAAAAAACGCAGAATTAGTTGAGCGTTTGGAAGAGATAGATAAAGAGCAAAAAGAGAGGTTGCACACTCAAAAAACTCGTATCGACTCGTTGAGAAAAGTGGCTATAGGTTTTCCTGTTAGGGGGCGACTACAAGACACTCTTTTTTATATTTACAATAGAGTGGGGGCTTTTTCACCAGCCCAACGTGCACTTTCCATCAGCAAACGTATAGAGTTAATTACCGAAGCCGACCGTTTTTATTCGGATTCACTCAAAGTTGTAAAAGCTGAAAGTAGCTTCGACATTGTATACGACGACTTGATAATTGTCTCTATTTCAGAAGTGGATGCACTTTGGGAAGGAACGACTGCAAAACTTCTAAGTGATCGTTTGAGTGAAACCATTAAAGACTCTATTGTTAAAACACGAAAGGAGACTTCATGGATAAAAATCTTGATCCGAATCGGATTAATGTTCTTGGTTTTTGGTGTGGCCTGGGGCGCTGTGTGGGGTATTAGGAAGGGATATAAAAAGCTAAACCTTTTTATAAGTAATAGCAAATGGGTGAAAGATCTTCGGTATAAAGATTATACTTTTTTGAGCGCAGAGCAAGAACTGAAGCTACTTCTTTTGCTGGTACGATTTTTAAAATGGTTTGTTTTTATTTTGTTGGGTTATATTACGCTACCCATCGTATTCAGTATTTTCCCTTTCTCACGCGATTGGGCAGATGCTCTTTTTAAACTGATTTGGTCTCCATTTAGAGGTCTCCTTATTGCTGTTTGGA
>Ga0079223_10003344_pt1 | contig 10095 bp, 8 predicted proteins | sample Stecom2011_FD_75072 | JGI IMG/M metagenome (GOLD analysis project Ga0079223, IMG submission 75072) | Agricultural soil microbial communities from Utah to study Nitrogen management - Steer compost 2011 | ecosystem: Environmental > Terrestrial > Soil > Agricultural land | place: USA: Utah...
CACACTCTATAATTATATATTTACTCCACCCCCCGCTTTTTTAGGAGTAACTTTTAAATTGGGACAAACTCCGCACCTTGGACATTCTCCGGTCCGGCAGTCCTCGGTGGTAAGCGCCTCCTCCGCCCGGCGGTTCTCTGCCTCCAGGAATTTTGAATCCACTCCGGGACTCAGGTGAGACCAAGGCAAAACTTCATCATAAGGGCGGGAACGAATATTATAAAACTCCGGGTTAATCCCACAAATTTCAAAAGCCTTTAGCCATTTATCCCAGACAAAATAGTCATCCCAAGAATCAAATTTACAGCCCAGGGCGGAGGCTTCCAGCAGAACTTTACCCAAGCGTCGGTCTCCCCGGGCAAATACCCCCTCTAATTGACTGGATTTCGCCTCATGCCATGAAAACTGTAGCCCCTTACCTCTCCCTTTCAATCCATCCCGTAAATAACCTTGTTTACGCAGAGTCTCTTCTAGAGTAATCTGTGGTCGCCACTGAAACGGGGTATGTGCCTTAGGAACAAAAGTCGAGACACTTACAGTCACCCGCACCTGTCCGCTTCGTTTTTTATGAACACTCTTCCCTATTCTGAAAACCTCTTGGGCTAAATTTACTATACCCTCCAGGTCCTGATCGGTCTCTGTGGGCAAGCCGATCATAAAGTATAATTTTAACTTTTGCCAACCCGCCTCAAAGGCGGCTCGGGTTGAATCGATGATCTCCGTATGGGTAAGGTTCTTATTGATCACCCGACGCAAACGCTCAGTTCCGGCTTCCGGAGCAAAGGTTAAACTGGCTTTCCTCCCCCCTTGAAATCTTTCCACCAATTCCGGGGAAAAAGCGTCAATGCGCATGGAAGGCAACGAAATATTGACACCCTGCGGAGAATAACAATCAGTTAACGCGCCGATCATCCCCTGAATCTGTGTATGATCCGTGCTGCTGAGGGAGGTTAAGGAAACCTCCTCATAACCGGTGTTCTTTATAATCCTTGCCAGACTCTCCTCAAGTAGTTCTTTTTTTCTCTCCCTCACCGGCCGGTAAATCATGCCAGCCTGACAAAAGCGACACCCCCGACTGCATCCTCTTAAAATTTCCAACATTAACCGGTCGTGAACGGGTTCAATATAGGGAACAATCTCGGTATCTGGAATAAAGCCCTGGTTAAAATCGGAAATAACTCTTTTCTTCACTACAGTGGGCGCCCCCGGTTGCGGAGTGATTTTTTTCACCCGACCGTCTGGCTCATAATCAACGTCGTAGAATTCTGGGAGATAAACGCCGGGTATCTTCAACAGGGCCTGCTTCAACCAGTCTTTTCTTCGCCCGTGCGCTTTGGCATCTGCGTAAAGGGCTAAGATCTCGGGAACGGCTTCTTCTCCCTCTCCCAGTAAAAAAAGATCAAAAAAATCCCCCACCGGTTCAGGATTAAAACTTCCGGGGCCACCACCGATGATCAAGGGAGCATCTTCCCCCCGCTCCACACGGTTGACTGGAATATTCGCCAGCTTTAACATGGAGATGATATTCGTAAAACTCAACTCATATTGCAGAGTAAAACCGACCAGGTCAAAATCAGCCAAGGGACGCCGGGTCTCCAGGGAAAACAAAGGAACTCCGGCCTTTGTTAGTTTATCTTCCATATCCTGAGCCGGAGCGTAAACTCGTTCGGCCAAATAATTATGGTGTTCATTAATCAAATGGTACAGAAGTCGAAATCCCAGGTGTGACAGGCCGATTTCATAAATATCCGGAAAAGCCAAGGCGATCCGAACTGGTGTTTCATCCCAATTTTTTATAATGGAATTAAATTCTCCCCCACAATAACGACCGGGCTTTTCTACTTCGGTCAAGAGTTTTTCGTAAATGGCCTGCCGCTCAGTAATGCTCTTTCTTCCCACTTTCGTATATGCATCCTCTCTATGCCGATTAGTACTGTTTCTTATTTAGTATTATCATCGTTTTCTTGCACTCATGAATGTGAAACCATCTGCAACACCTGCACTTTATGGCTTTTTCAATCATTGCCGCGGCACGGGCGCGAAATAATCTTTATACGAAACAGCAATTCTATCTGTCTTCTCTAGTATGTAATAATATCCTTTTTTTTCTCATTTGCCAACCATCTGTATGCATGATACACTAGATAATTTATCTTTACATCTTTTTTCTATTTTCTATGTGGTACTCGTTCTTTAGTGATCAAAAATCCCAGAGCGCCTACGGACCTCAGCCAGAAAAGTGGTATAAGGTTTTTCCGAGAATGCAGAGAGTAAATCCGCTTCCTTCAGGAGTCCGACAATTTTACCGGCTTTATTTTGCACAAAAAAAAGATGATACTCTTTTCCCATCAGCAAAGGAATAACTTCATTCATTCTGCGTTCTCCTTCAACCAACCAGATTTTGGCCTTAATCACGCCTGACTTGGCAAAACTCTTCTCTTTTAAGCCCTGTTGTCGCCAAAATGCGTAGTACATATTCTCCTCTTTGGCGGCAATGAATAAAAAAAACAAAACCAAGACCGGATAGACCGCTCCCTGGCGAAAAGTAAAAAAATAAACAGTAAAAGGCATAGCGGCCATGGTTAATACCTTGGTCAAAAGCACCACAAATTTACCCACCTGTTTTGGACTTATGCCCCACTTGGAAATAGCCAAAGCCCGAAGAATCCTTCCCCCGTCTAAAGGAAATAACGGCAATAGATTAAAAAAGGCCAACCCCAGGTTTATTTTGTACATCTCCCGCGCCCAGGAGTGGCTACCCATAAACATATCAAAACAGACGGAAAGCAGAGCCAAGATCAAACTTTGGACCGGTCCGGCCAGCGCTGTTACGCCTTCGGCAACCGGATCGTTATAAAGAGCATAGTCAAGTTTTGCCACCCCGCCGAAAGGAAACAGCTCAATCACAGCGGAGCGGTAACCAAATCCAAAAGCCGTCAACATGTGAGCGACTTCGTGAATTAAAACAGATATGAAGGCTAGAATCAGGCTACGGGCGTTACCGGTAAAACCGGCCAGAAACATCAGAAAGTAGAACAAAGGATGAATCTTCAGCTTAATCATTACTCAATGAATAAATCCCTCCTGTCCCGAGAGTTCCAAAGGATCAACGGAAACTCCTTTATAGCTCACCTCCCAAAAAAAAGCCGCGTTTATCCGGCGATGATCCAGAAGCCCAGTCCGTTTAATAAGCTCCTTCCCCTTTACCCACTGGCCTTGTACCACATATGGCACGGAGAGCGGATAATATACTGTGGACCAATCGCCACTGTGGTCCAGTTGAATCCTCCACCCTCCCGCACAGACTGCCACCTCCCTGACAACCCCAGCCGCAGATGAATAAAGATCCGTACCTTTCGGGATCAGCAGTCCTAAGCGTACCACCCCGGATTCATCCCGATCAACTATAAATTGTGGCCTACCCTTAACCGGTAAGAGCAGCGTACGATCATGAGTCGGAGGGGCCAGGGCCTCCTTAACCTCTCTCGTAAACCAGGTAGAAACGATCCGCCATGAATTATCAGCAAAACCCTTGGTTTTGCTCCAACCATTTACAAAAAAGGGTTCGATTTTATCTTTGGCGTCATAGACCAGAACCTGCCGGTACCTTTCTAAGAAAAAAGACCCAATCTGGGGTATCCTGCCAATCCCATTCAAAAACAGCACTAAAAGAAGACAGACCATTCCTTGATAGAATAAGTTTGAACGCCAAAAACTCTCAAACCTGGATTTGGGTTCGAACTTCTTCATCTTTATCCCCTCATTTTTCTCTTTACCAAAGATATATGGAAACTTAAAACTGAATAGAACAAGCCAGGAAAGAAGGATGGAAAGTTCTTTACATTGAGTCAAACCATAGGTAAAACAAGAATAAGGAGGAAAATTCAGATTTTAAGCGAAATCAGTAATAATGAAGAGCACAAAAAACAAAATTTTGTCATAAATTCATACATCGTACTGAACGCACAGCGCTTATTAGTATTGGAGAGGTGCTAGTCTTGTCTATAAAAATCGGCATCCTAAATCCCGGAGGAGTGCAACGGGGAACCCAAAGAGCCCTGGAAAGCTTGATGGTAAACCTGGAAAAGCAGAATATCTTTGTGAATTTCTGCCTTTATTCCGACCGGATTCCCTCCGCGGATATTATGATCGGTGCCTATAACAAAAGCGAACTGATCCAAAAATTAGTGGACGAAGGCACGCTAAGGTTAGCCCGGGCCCCCCAGGCCCTCTGCATTCAGGAAGCGGAATTTGAGGGTTCAAAAGTCCTGTTTGTTTGTGGCTACGACGCGGAAGGACTGACTTATGCCTTGTATGAACTAGCGGAACGGGTTAGTTCTCAATCAGTAATCAACATTGTTGATCCTCTTTCCGAAGAACCTGCGCTGGTAATAAGGGAAATATTTACTTTTTTCAATAATTTTGCCCTGGACTCCGTAAAGTTCTATTCTCCCGAATACTGGGAAAAGTACTTCTCCTTAATGGCCAAAAACCGCCTAAATACCTTTACCTTAATATTTGGGTATCATAACTCAAACTTTATCCCTTTTCTACCGCAATTCGTCGAAGTGCCCGAATTAGAAGAGGTGGAAGTCACAGGAATCACTAAGGAAGATTTGACAAAGAACCAAACAGCCTTAAAAATTATTTCTGAAACAGCGCTCGATTACGGAATTGATTTTAACTTGGGAATCTGGAAAATAAAACCCTGCGTCCAGATTCATCCTCTAGAGTTTCTGGAACCAAGGGTGCGTTTGACTGGATTGGCTGAAGAGGATTATCCCTACTATACCTACTTGGCGCTTAAAAAAGTAATTGCGTTTTTTCCGGGAATTAAGGGATTTGCACTCCGGAAGACAGATACCGGTCAGTCATGTCTGAGTGATCAGTTCCTCCTGGATACATTCGGGAAAGCCCTTGCTGAAAACGGTCATACATTAAAGCTAAAGCTGTATGAGGGGGATTTCCTCCCGGAAACTATTGAAAAACTAATCTCCGATAACGTTAAGGTCCATATCTCCACAAAATATGAACAGAGTGCTCCGGAGACAAAACTTTCCGGCAGTCCTCCGGTATTGCCCATAGAGAGCAGGATTACCCAGACAGTACCATATCATGAAATTTGGGACTGCGGCTCCCATCGAATTTTACTCTGGGGAGATCCCGATTACCTCCGGTCTGTGACCCAAAACCTAAAATCTTTAAAGAGTAAGGGCTTAGCGCTTACACCCCACCTTGCCTTGAAGGGTTTTGACAATGGGAAAGGCCTCTGGGACCTGCTCTGTCCCTTACGCCACTACTACACCTGGGAATTTGAAAGATATTGGTATTTTTACCTTCTCTGTGGGAGGATTTTATATAACCCCGGAACCTCTGGCCAGGTTTTACTGAGAGAGTTCAACAGACGTTTTGGTAATAAAGGTTCTGCCTTGGCTGAAATCTATCATCTGGCCAGCCAAGTCTTGAGTACCTATGTAAAATTCCATACCAGCGGTGAGCCACTGGAATCCTGGACTGAGATAGATACTGGTGGAGTGCTTGATGTTTATTATCAAACTCCGACGGCGAACAATCAGATTTTCAGCAATTGTCAAGAGTATGTAGAAGAATTTGTAGAGAACAAACCCAGTGGAAGAGTCAGTCCAAGGCTGGTTGCCCTCCGCCTAAAAAGTTTAGGCCAGGAGATATTGGATAAAGTCCACACAAATCAGGCAGCGCCACACAGGGAAGAAACCGCCATTGTTCAGGAGTGGAAAATATCCCTGAATGACTTCTTAGTCTTAGGCCATCTGGCTTTATATCATAGCGCAAAAATCCAAGCCGCCATCAATTTGGGACTTTTTTATCAAACTGAGGATTTGACACCGTTACTCACAGCGGCTACTCACCTACAATCTGCTCGCAGGCACTGGGAAAAAATCGTCTCTGCCACAGACGAAGTTTACTACCACTGGATGGTTACCGGTCCTCTTGACTCCGGGCATTGGCGAACGAAGCTGCCTTTAATCAGAGAAGACGAAAACAGAATATATGCTTTAATCAATGAACGTTTACGTAGCGGCCATCTGAAGCTGGGATTTGATTTTGGCGGTTTTCCGCCGCTGAAAAATCCTCAGAACCCAGACGTTAATCCAGCCTTAACCGAGTATCATGTGGAAAAAGGCTATATCTTCGTAGATGACCGCATGAAGTATAATTCGACTCAGGGGTATGGGTGGGAAAAATCCGGCGGCTTAATCGGACTATCGCCGCCGTCGGTCCGGCTAATTGATGGGGATCTTAATCCAATGTGCCAAAACCATAATTGGGATAAGCAAGGCTCTCGCCGACGTCCCTATGGAAATCAGCTCTACAATGATCTGGTCATGGGGTATAATGCGGCCACCTTCCGAGTTGATCTACAACCCGGAACCTACCGGATTCAAGTTATCCTTTGCGATCAAAGTCCGGAAGGCGCTTACCACGGTCCAATGTCAATCACCCTGAATGACCGATTATTAGCGGAGAATCTGACGGCGCCCACTGGAAAAAAAATCACCCTATCCGAAACAATAGAGCTGAACGAAGGGTTGTTACTCGGGTTTAACTCTCCCCCAGAGGGAGATTGGTTTATCTCCGCTTTAGAAATCAATGAAATGGGTCCGATAATTAAACACTCACCTTCCCACTGGATTCCAGAAGAAGAACTGGTTATAAAGACGTCTGTTTTTGCGATAAATCAGATTGAACAGGTCAACTTATATTGGCGTACAGAGAGCGAAACGCAATACAAAATGTTACCGATGCTCCCAGGTTCCGCCTGGGTCTATGAAACAAAAGTCGAACCAAAACCGGTTTGGGGCGAAGAACAAATCTACTACTACATCACTGCTTCCGATGGGAAAAATAAAGCAGTACTTGGTTCCGCAGAAAAACCCTATGTGGTCCGTTGGGGCCGGGAGGATAATCAAATCCCCTATTGTTACCATACTCCTCCCTCACGTATAGAAAATTCAACTGATTTAACCCTTGAGTTAAATGCCTCGGAACCCGATTTAATTAATAGGGTAAACTTATGTTGCAGACGAATAGATTTCGAAGGCCAGCAAGACAAGGAATATTTAGTGATGCCCATGGAGGCGGCAGGAGAGAATTTCCAGATCGAAATTTCCCATGAGTACCTGGACGGGGCCGATGCTTTTGTCTATTACTTTCAGATAATTACAAGGTATAATACGGGATTTGTTTTTCCAGATCCTTTTCAGTCCGGTCCCGGTTATCTCATCCGGATCAATAAACCTGCTGATACACCTGTCTGAACTAAGCTTAATTTTTAACCGGCCTGTTCATGAAGGAGCGCTATTCGATTTTTATAGCCTCCGTGGGACATCCCTCGGCGGCTTCTTGAGCAGAGGCTTCTAACTCGGAAGGGATCGTCTCGTCTTTAGCCCTGGCTTTACCATCATCATCCCAATCGAATACTTCCGGGCAGGTGCTGACGCATAACCCGCAGGCTATACAAAGATCCGGATCTACTTGCGCTTTCATGGGGAACAACTCCATTTCATTATTAATCTTATACAACGGGGGGGATCTACATGGGCTCGTTACTTTCCTTCAACGAGCAGGAAACTATGAAAAACAGAGGCGTTCTCATTGTAGACGATATGCGAATGATGAGAATGATTATCGCCTCGATCTTACGTGATGCGGGAATCAGAGTACTAGGAGAGGCAAAAAACGGTCAGGAAGCTCTCCAGCTTTATACGGAATTAAATCCCGCAGTAGTGACGCTTGATCTCCTCATGCCTGTGATGGACGGCTTTGTTGCTATGGAAAAACTCTTGGCTTATGACCCCAACGCCAGAATCATTGTGTGTTCCACCCTCCAGCACAAGGTGACAATCGCCAAAGCCTTGCGGATGGGAGCCAGAGATTTCCTGGTGAAACCTTTCCGCCCGGACAAAGTCCGGACGATCATCTATGCCCTCTTGCAAGAAGCCACCTTTCAGCAGCACACAATCTTTAAGTATAAAGGAAAGGAAAACAACCTACTGACTTAAGGTGGGCTGAGGTTCCGCTGTCACCAGTTCCCCCTGTTTACCGTTTTTCCCCAGGGCGCCTTGGATCTTCTCAATGAGTTGCGGGGCGGCGTCAATAATTCTGTCCACTAAGATATTACCATCGATCGGCAAAAGTTTTGTCTGCTCTTTACCTACCACTAAAAAGGCTACCGGATTCAAAGTAATTCCGGCGCCACTACCCCCACCGAACGGCAGTTTTGCGTTGTCCGCCTCCTCGTTGCTTTTCTTCTCCTTCTTGTTAGTCATATTCATGAACTCACTACCACCGGCCGCAAACCCAAAGGTAACTCTGGAAATTGGAATAATCACATTACCGTCCGGTGTCTCTACTGGATCCCCCAAAATCGTGTTCACATCAACCATATCTTTGATACTGTCCATTGCGGTTTTCATCAAGCCTTCTATGGGGTGTTCCATCATTCTTCTAATCCTCCTGTTTTGGCCTGTTTAGTGTGGAAATTCTTAATAAAGCCTTGGAAACCTGCAAAAATAATATGTCCTAACTTGATGGTAAATATGCAATCCAAGAGAGTCTCAAACTCGTCCGTATTAAAAGACGGTGTAATTTTAATCCGTGGCTGGCTAACAAATTTGTATCCGCTTTGGAGCAAACCCATAATCACTCCTTTTAAGTCCCAGGCCAGACCATAACTGACCCCGGTTAAAGCCGGATCCGAAAACCCCAACCTAGAAAACCAGACGAACCTGGTAAATCTCCCTTTTTTCTCCATTCTCTGCACCACAGTGATCAAATGTCGGTATTTTTCCGGAAGAAACAGATAGAACATGGTTCCACCTAACCCATACTTTTCTAGAGCGGAATAAACCTGGCTAAACTGTGAAAACAAATCCATGATCCCGGTTACCTTTACCTCGTCATTCCGTTGCTCTGATAAAAGCGGTCCCTGCTCGGACAAGATCTCCCCTCGTTCTTCACCTCTCCAGGGAATCGGTTTCTCAAAAGGAACCTCATATCCCCAACGAAAGACCTTTAAAAAATTCATCTTCAACAAAAAAAAATCATCCTGGCCTATCCTGTGCAGATGCAGGTGAAAACGGACGGGGAAAAGCAAAGCCAGACAAAGCAGGACAAGGTAAACAACAGTGTTCAATTTGATCCACCCATCTTGTATGAAAGCCTAGAATGACTATCAACTAATGCTGGGAATAGTTTTCCATATTTTTTAATTGAAATTCACTTAATATGTAATCCGTACCTTATTGACCAACGAAAGCCAAGAAAATCCCTATACATTAATGCCGGACCACGCGCTTTAGGATCCGTCCACACCATCGAACCGTCTCCGCCATCAACACTGAGGTAACGGCCGAGGCGAAAACCAATAGCCACCCTCTCATGGTCAGGGCGGAGGTTTGGAAGATGCTCTGCAAAACTGGGGTATAAATGACGAACAATTGCATGAGAGCAGAGATGAAAACAGCGCCCAACAAAAACGGATTCTCCCAGGCGCTGATCTTCCGCAGAGCACGGGTTTCCGACCGGCAGGCAAAAACATAACTCAACTGCGAAAAAACTAAAGAGGAAAAGGCGATGGTTCTTGCTTCCCGCAGGTCTGCGCCTAACCACATGGCCAAGAAGAAAAGGGTGACAGTCATAATTCCGATCGTAATCCCCTGGAACAAGATTTTCCAACCCAAACCTCTGCTGAAAACACCCTCATCCGGCGGACGAGGAGATTGCCCCATTAATTCCTTTTCGGTTGGCTCTACGCCTAAAGCCACCGCGGGTAAACCGTCTGTCACCAAATTCGTCCAGAGGATTTGAATGGGTAGGAGAGGAATGGGCATCCCCGCCAACGACGCCAGAAACATAGTGAGAATCTCTCCGATATTACAACCCAATAAGTATCTGATGAATTTTCTTATGTTGCTGTAAATTCCCCTCCCTTCTTCCACAGCCGCCACGATCGTGGCAAAATTATCATCAGCAATAACCATGTCCGAGGCTTCCTTGGTCACATCCGTACCGCTTATCCCCATAGCAACGCCGATATCCGCTTCTTTAACCGCA
>Ga0079223_10003346_pt1 | contig 10092 bp, 5 predicted proteins | sample Stecom2011_FD_75072 | JGI IMG/M metagenome (GOLD analysis project Ga0079223, IMG submission 75072) | Agricultural soil microbial communities from Utah to study Nitrogen management - Steer compost 2011 | ecosystem: Environmental > Terrestrial > Soil > Agricultural land | place: USA: Utah...
GTCGATCCAGCAAGCCAGAATTTTGATCTCATTCTCTGAAAGATTGACACCTTTATGGCCTTCCAGAACATTTTTTATCATCCCGCTTTGTGTTGAACCGAATGACTTCGGAGGCATCTGTTCAGCCTGGGAGAAAATAGTAGCAAGACGAATAGCTTTATTTCCGTATGAACTGCTAACCCCTCTCATCAGGGACTTGTAGGATTTTGTCCAGTATTTTTTTGCACTATTATCGTATTCCATATCTCCACGCAAATCAAAACCGGATTGATGATTTGATCCGTGACAACTCACACAATGCTCATCAAGAATCGGTTGGACAAATTCTCCGAAATCAAATGGTTTGTCTTCAACCCCCAAAGGTTTTTCAAGTGGCTTGGCCTGGCCAGCCATTGCAATACCAGATGGTGGAATACCCTCACGTTTGTTTTCATGACATCCGTAGCAGGAAAATGTTTCACCCGGCATAAGCGTAGCCCAACTGCGCATACTTGAAATACAACATCCATTTGAATCAAGCACCTGCAAATAAACAGGCCTTCTCGCCGGTACTTTGAATGCGGCAGAACCATCCTCATAAATTTTTGCTTCACCCAAAACCTCCTTTGCATCCCATGAACCACCATAAATAGCAACAGGGCAAAGAGTTGGAGCACTAAAGATAACTCCTCTTGGAGCAGAACCAGAAACCTGACCGAGTCCCTGAGATTGATCGCACGATCCCGCAACACGATAATTAAGTGCAATGACACGGATTGACTTGGCTACGCCACTTTCTTTATCAATGCCTTTCATGCCTTCACCATAATAGACATCCTGCATAGTAAAGATTCCCATGCTGTCGTTGTAATTTGCCTGTTCCACAATTGGAAATGGGTCAGATCCCCAGATATCTTTCCAGGGTGCAACCACAACAGGATGATGCAAAGACCCGTCTCCCCAGGCAAGAAGCTCCCTGCTGTTTCCATCAACATGCTTTAAATAGATCCTGTACTTTTTCGTGCTTATACCTCCAAAAATACTCTCCTGTCCTTCATCGCGATAGGAAACAAGATACCACTCTTCGTTAAGAGGATACGGGTACTCTGAATTCCTATACACACCTCCCATTGCCCAGGTGTCGTTTTTATCCAAGGTTTCTGTTTTACGCGGTGGGCTTACCATCGTGATATGTTCCACACCATTGGTATTCAAGGTATTATCAATCACGCAAACTTCACCCGCATAAGAACCATGGTGTCCACTTGCAATCGCGAAAAACTTGTTATTATTACCTGGAACAGGTCGGGCATGAATCAGGTTCATCGGCCATGTGGTCTGGTTTCCGAAAACCTCAGTCTGCTGGCAGCCATCTGGATTCATCCTGAATAATCCCATAATATTTGCGATATCTCGATCGTTATACTCCCAGCGACAGTAAAGAACAGTACCATTGCCACACAAAGCCGGACCACATGTATGTACCTGATCGAATCCGACCTGACGCATATATCTCCCGACGCTGTCCATAATGAACATGTTCGAAGTAGCCTGCCATCCACAATCAATCGTACCAAAACAGCGGGTGGAAGAAAACATAATATCACCATTGGGTAGATAACATGGTTCGAAATCAGCTACAGTCAAACCGGCAGGATTTTCAGTGAGTTGTTTGATTGATCCCGGATTATCAATTTCCATTTCATAAAGCCTGTATCCTGTACCCTTACGGTTCCCAGACATTGCAAAAACAACTTTTTTACCATCAAGAGAAATACAGGGATCCTTTACACACGCATCTCTTTTTGATAAAATTTCTTCATATTGTGAATAGTAATTTTCGAATTTCTGAAGACAGAGGGCACCTTCAGCTTTAAAATTTGCATCAGTAACATCAGAGGAACCAACATTAACCCAGAATCCTATAGCTGTGCTACCTAAATTGTGATGTCTGGCAAACATGATGGTTTCCATCTGAGGAAATTGTTTCATTCGATACACCCGTCGCCAGTGACAGGCGCTCTCGAATGAACCGTCACATTTGGCGGCATATTCTGCAGGAAGAGATGCTTTAATTTGATCTGCTGTTTCGCCCTGATCTCTCCAGTCATCAATGATTTCTCTGGGAATATTGGACGGCATTGTTTCGTCAATAGCAGCATTTATGACAGGTACCAGAAACAGACCTGTAATAATTGCAGTGAATAAAACCTTCTGCATAAAAGATGTCTTCAGATAGAAAAAATCTTTTTTATTCATTATCCCCCCCCGGGTAAGGTGATGTAAATTATTATGTATTTTCAGATATTTAAAATAAGCGATTAAATAAATCGTAATCTGTCACTTTACCTATATTTAGATATATTATATATAATATAAACAATTTGTTCTTAAATTGTTTTATCTGGTAATATTTAGCACATGGTTTTTGTGGATCTAATATTCCACATAAAGATGCGATTTAATAAATGAATGGTATTGTTATGCCTCTATTTGCCCCGAAAAACATAACAAATTCCTGCATATACTAACCAGCAATTAAGAGAAAACGATCATCAATATTTTGCATTATCATTTTAATCCATTGCTGCATCAAGTTGGCAGCCATGTATAAAACGGCGTTATGAAACTTTAATTGTCCCATTACAATAACACCGGATCCGCTGCGATCAATTAGTCGCCATAATTTTACCTGTATAAAGCGGCAACCGATCGGCTGTCTCAATCCGCACAATGCAGCAGTATGAGGAGGAAGGAGTAATCTGGTACTTTCTGTTTTTTATGCTCACCGGAGAACGGGACAACTGCTTTCCAGACAGTGAATAGGTAGTCAGAAACAATTGTCCGTTGTATCGTAAAGGCAGCTTGACTGGTATTGCTGTTCCATTGATCATGATTTCGGTTGTTTTAATACTTGCCGATTTATATTCTACAATAAAATTTGGAAAATATCCCACTTCTATTGTTGCCGGTCCTTCACCTGGTTCAAGATAGAAAGAGTCAAGAAAACAACTGACAATTATCAGGTATTTACCCTGAAAACCATTGAAACTGAACTTACCGGATTCATCGGTATAACCACTTGCTTCGGTTTTCCACTCAGCCCGAACTTCACGCCAACGCTGACCAGCAGGGGTTTCGCTGTTCATGGAATCAACAAAGTAACTGGTAAGATTACTACGCGTCATAGAATGTTTGTACCAGTTTCCCATAATGAGACCACCAACATTGGGATTAGCAAAACAGGTACGCATCAACTCCTCTACTTTATCCGGTGCCTGATTTATATCCAAACTGAAATCAGCATCAGTCAACAATACAGGTTTTTCGAGTTGCTCTGCAAGATAGTTTATTTTGGATTCATAGGAATCTTTATCCATACTTTCACCAAAATGAACCTCAGTACCTATGATTTCAAACTTACTGCTTATTGGTTTAACCTTGTTTATATATTGGTTGACAATGGTCATATCATTGGAGTTGATCAAATTTTGGTTGCTGATGACAAAATCGGTAACAGTGTCTATTTTGCGAGCTTCATCCAATATCCAGTTGAAAATATCCTGATCACCGCTTTTATTTTCAAGCATGCCACTGGTTGAAAATGAACCGTCCATCGCGTGGCAAATATCGCTGATGAGATCCCACTGAAGTACCTTTCCTTTGTAATGCTCCATTGCAGAACTTATACGCTCCAGCATAGCCTGCTTGAATGCAGCGTTTTCAAGATTGCGTGTCCATTCCGGAATCAGGTCTTCTCTTTCATTACAGAAAAGATTGTGACCACGGACAGCTATGTTATTTTTAAACAGCCAGTCGACAAGAAAATCCGCTTTTGAAAAATCCGGATCGCACTTTTCAGAACATTTCATTACATAATCCCACTTCATCTCATTTTCAGGAGTGCCGACATCAAAATAATCTGGAAATTTTTCTCCGTAAGAATCACCAAGGGTATCGAATGCCTCGCTACTTATCGTTCCCCCGAATACAAAATCGTTACGTATTTGTGCAATACCGATCAAAACTTCAGAAACCGGCTGTCCATCAGAGTTAACAAGCGTTATTTCACAATCACGTTTTCTGTGGCTGTAATCATAATCTTTCGCAGATGTGTCAGCTATTATTTCCTTAAAAAAACAAGTTTGAATCAACAGCAAAACAATGCAAAAAAACTGTTTAGGTATGGTTTGAATCATATTCTCCCATTTTTAGCCCAAATCAGACAACGGCTTTATATAAAGATTCAAATAATGTAACAAAATGAAGATAACATCCGAGAGAACCGGAAGCAAGATCAGCGGCATAATTACCCGTTGATACATTTCACAACCAAAGTGGTTCAGTTTTCAATACACGGTATCACAAATATTGAATCACCCACTTTATTATTTGGAAAACTATTGTAATTAATTCATAATCAGTCGTTTACTCCTTGCAAATATCAGGGAATTAAAATCCTGTGATGAATAATTCCATGCCTGTGTTTGATCTGTAAAAGATAAAGTCCGGGGCAAACATCCCGATCGAAAAAAAGTTCGTATTTTGAATCTCTTTTATCAGGAATGATCCATCTATTAATAATTCTCCCAGTTATATCCAGAAGATTAACAGTTTCTGCTTCTTTTTGGGAAAACAATCGTATTCTGCCTGAACCGGTATTTAAATTGTAAATAACAGAACGATTCTTATTAGATGTTAATTTGGTTTTCTTTTCTGAAATATTTGTAATTACCTTTCCACTATTCCACCTGATCTGTGCCGGAATAACATTTACAGCAATAGAAGATCCTGTTGAAGGCCAGCTCAGATTGCCATAAAAAGAGGGAACGGAATCCAGATAAAACGACTCCGGGATTTGGTATGTCAATCTACTATCCCAAATAAACTCATCCTTAATCTTTTCTCCATGCCTTAGTGTACCAACCGATGTACCGTCATCCCCCCAGGAATAAAATGTATTTCCAATCAAGTTTTGATAATCACTATGGTCATTTAGAAACACCCCCTCCCCTTCAATGAGATTTCTTAAAAAAGTGTTACCCGGCCCCATAGGTCCCCAGTGATCACTAATTCCAATTTCCTGAACAATATTCCCTTCAAACAGATTCATTCGTGCATAGTGGCCATGAAGAGAAATATCGGGCGGATTCCATACATCATTAAGATTCTCCTTACTCTCACCCTGGACTGGATTAATTGAATAGTTGTAACCAAAAACGCAACCTGCAGCTCCTAAATGTACCATCATCGAATGTCGTAAAGAATCAAAAATGTTATTCTCGCATAACCCATCTGTTGCATGAAAACCAAATTCAACTCCATACCCACATCCACCTCCACCGTATGAAAATGAATTATGAAAATAACTGTCACGATATTCACACCCCAGAGTGGTAGAATTGTTTACATGAGCTTTATATGTGTTTTTACTTTCTATTTCTTTTATCCAGCAATAAGCAGCATTCTTGAACTGAAATGTACTGTTCCCGCTTTTCAATCTTTCAATGTAGAACTTTTCAAAACCTACTTCGGTTACAAATTTCTGTGGCCGAATGACAGGCAACAAATCTTTTCTGAATCCATGGTGAATCCGGTTTTGAAAATAGATAGTATCCTTATCAATATTTACGATTTCAAATAATTGTCCGACTGCATTTTGGGCCCAGTCTGTTACCCATTCCGGATCTGTATACATGAGAGCAGAATCGTTGTTCTGTTGAACCTCTGCAAACTCTCCGGCATGAAATTTACTTCCATCCTCTACTACTACTGAAAATGAGCCTTTGTCATATCCGCTAATAAGATTCTGCCATTCTCCTCTTTTATAAGTAATGACTTCAAAACACAGATCTTCATGATTGCATAGAATTTTGATTTTATTATAGCCGTCACCTCGAAAAACAACTTTACTCTTCCCTGTTTCAATTTTACCAGTTAATAAATATGTTCCTTCAGGAAAGTAAACAACACCACCCTCATCCGGAACAGAATTTATTGCAGCAATAACGGCATTTTTACAATCCGATACTCCCTTGTTGTCGGCACCATAATTCAACACATTTTTAACCGGCGCAGATATAAATGGGACGCCTCCGGGTATTCCCGGATTCCACTCTGTAATCCTTTCATGAATTTCCAATTCACAATTTGCTATACGTATAAAAATTACGAGATTTAAAAATGCAACTAATCTCTTATCAATACTCACCTTTACATCTCCTGTTACTGCCTTGAACCCACCTTTTCATAATCCCCCAACATCACAGGAAAAAGCTACAATAATAATTTAATTTTTCCTTCTGATCATCAGAGACCCGGCCAAAAGAAGAAAAGGAAGGGTTCCGATACCGACCATAACTGACAATTACTGCAGGTTCAGTAATTTAAGCAAATCTGTAAAAAAACATTCTGCAATTTAGTATATTATAGCTATTCTCCTTTTTCTTTAAAAATAATGGCAAATCTCTGTAGTGTCCTGTAAAAATCAGATAATTCACGACCAGAAACGTCTTTTGAGCAATATAGGGATGATATATCACCATTAGTTAGCGTAAAGAAATAGTTATTATTCAGGTAATTGTTACGCTGATTTTAACACAATATATCAGGAGCACAAAACACATGAATACACTTATTAATCATGCACTGGTATTAAATCTTCATCAGCCCTCTGGAAATCTTGAATATCTTTTAGAAAACAAGCAGTGGGAAGCAAAAGAAATTCTATGGGCAATGGACCGTATGCCACGTTCTTTGTGGGGTTATGAGGATATCGCAAGGGTTCATCTCTCTTTATCCGGAACACTTCTTGAAACTTTGATCAACCCGGATTTTCAGGAAAAGGTTTATGGAATTACAAAAGTTGGTGATCTTTTATGGTTCCTGCAAAACACAAATCTTTTCCACATACTCGGTACTGGTTACTATCATCCTGTTTTCCCTCTTATCCCGGAAAATGACTGGAAAGAACAGTGTACCAGATGGCTCGGTATTGGGAAACACGTTTTCTGGCGCTCTTTTTCAGGTTTCTGGCCGCCAGAAATGGGATTTTGTATGGAAATGATTCCTCTGTTAAAAAATTTGGGTTACAGATATGTACTTGTAGACAGCAAACATATAGAACCCCTCGAAAAAATGAGTTGGGAAGAGATCCATTATCGCCCGCATTTTGCGAAATTTGGCAATGATGAAATCATAGTAATCGTACGTGACAGAGAACTTTCTGATGCTCAGGAAGCCGGGATGGACTGGGGATGGTTTTCTTATGAAGTAAACCAACGTACGAAATTCTGCAATTTTGTACCGCTTGTAACGACTTGTACTGATGGTGAAAATGGAGGGTGGTTCAGAAATACAAACGATAAAAGTAATTTCTGGCAATACTTCTACAGAGAATTCATGAATAAAACAAGATCTGGATTATGCAATATCAAACCTGTATTTATAGATAATTATCTGGATACTCATGGAGCACACGGATACGTGAATGTTAAAACCGGGGCATGGAATACCGGATGGCATCATGGTGAAGGGTTTGTTCAGTGGACCGGTTCACAGGAACAGAAAAATACACTTGATCGGATAAAAAAAGTGAGTGGTAAATTTCATCAATTGTCAGATTCAAATAATAAAATTGTTAAAAATGACCTCGAAGAAGCCTACTGGCGAATTTTGCGCTCAGAAACAAGCTGCAATGTTTTCTGGGGAGAAGCGTGGGTCCACAGATGCCATCAGGACCTGGATCTGGCAGAAGACATAATAGATTCTGCAATCCACAATGTCAGCATTTCCTGAGCTCTTGCATTGACAAGTTTTCAGGATATATTACAGAAAGAATAAGATTCAATGACACTTATTCTTGTAAGTTAATCCAAGATGAACTTCTGCAGAAAAATGTATTATTTGATTCGTTACTTTCCATGTTATATCAACCATAAATGAGTTCAGTTTGTGTTACTACCTGTTCTTTTTGAGGCAATGAGGTAGATTCCCGTTTTCACGATGATAAGCAACACACTGACAACAGGCACCATAACGTTTACAGGTAGCCTCTGGACATGTACATTTTTTCCGATTCTCATTTAATTTACATTCAATATCCACACATACTCCTTTTATAAACTGTTAAGATCTGAACCCGAATTCACCATCTTCAATTTTATATCCTCTTGAATATAAACCTTTTCAATATTCTACAGTCAGAGTATAAAAACAACCAGATTAATCAAACCAGACAAATATTCTGAGAACCCAATAAATCAAATTACCTGAATAGTGATTACAATCCAGCCGTTAAAAAAATACCGGCTGGAGAATTCTTTCGCTGTTAAATTCTCTTCTTGCAAAGATACTCATAACAATACCCCCGCATATCAGAACAGCAGGCAACAGATACTGTGGCAGATAAAGAAACCCGGAAACTGCCATATAAACGATTACGACTACTGCAGTAATTAGAATATTTGCAAAATGAAGCAGCCGGGGATTAGCCATTTTAACAGAAAGAAAAGCGCTGCTTCCAATATTTAAAACCACTGAGGATAAATATACAATTATTTCATAAATCCCAATTGATGTAATCCCGAATTCCGCAAATCTATACTGCCATATTATTCCAAGCATAATGCATAATAATCCCATGAAAGAACTCATCAGGAATACAAATACCATTTTTCCAAACAGGATACTGTCTCTGGAAATTCCTGATGTCATAAAAATTTCCAGTGCTCCAGTGACCCGTTCTGATATAAAAACCGTATTTGAAAAATTGGCAGCTACAATTACTGAAAAAAAAACCAGCCACAACGACCCGGTATTTATCTGTGTGTTACTATTCGCAATAAGGAAACTCCATGATACTACAAGAATCATATATAGTATAAACACAGAGCGGTCAGACCCCACAAAACATTTCCATTCTTTAATTAAAACAGTCCTGACCCCGTTAATATCAATCATTAAAGTCCTCTTTTTTGCTGTTATAATAGTTTCTGATTGTGTTACTGAATCCGTCCCCCAACCGCTTTACTTCATAAATATTACAACCCGCAGCAACAAGATTTTTTATAATCAAAGGAATTGTTTGTGGAGTGTTGATTTTGAAATTAAATCCGTTATCATACACGACCTCTTCACCACCGGCATCTTTAATAATATTTCCATATTGCTCAAGGTTATCTGTAACAAGCAGCCAGCCTGAAACCGAGTCCGGTTTCTCTTTTACCAATTCCTCAATTCGTTTATCCTGAAGAATACCCACTCTGTCACAAAGTTTATCTATTGTATCAAGTTGATGTGAACTTATAATTATTGCAGCTCCTCTTTTTTGAGCATGCCTTATTATTGAACACATGTGCTCATAGGCTGTCATATCAAGAGCCAATGCCGGTTCATCCAGAAAATAAACTTCAGGCCATCCCATAAAAGCTCTGCACAAAGCGCATTGCATTCTCTGGCCTCTGGAGAGAGTTTTTACTTTCCTGGTATTGCTATGGATTTCAGAATTTTTCCAGTACTCATCAATATATTTTTCAACTTCAGAACTATTCAACCCTTTGGCAGAAGCATAAATTGCAAGATTATCCTTAACACTTAAGTTGCCCCAGAAACCGTCATTTTCAAGTACTACTCCAATTTTCTGATAGTATTCTCTTTTATGTTCCCATGGATCAAAGTTTAAAACCGAAACATTTCCATTATCCGGTTTCAATAATCCTGTCAATAAACGTAACAGAGTGGTTTTTCCAGCTCCATTAAGTCCTACGAGACCATATACAGTACCCGGTTCAATTTGAATTGAAATATTATCCAGAATCGAATATTCAGAAAACGATTTGTTTAATTTAGCTACATTAATTACCGGAGGCATTATATAAAAATGCGTTTTGGTACATTGAAATTTCAATAAAGTTCAAATCTTTAAGGCCACAACATATAATCATGCTGATATTGGCGAAGCGAACCAGACAAAGTCATGTCGATAGATTTCGTGTTATTCAACATAATTGAACTGATTTTCGGTTTTTTTTTATAACATATAACACTAAAAACCCAGTAAACATGATTTCATGTAGAACCATAGTTCAACATTTTCAACATAAATCTTACTAA
>Ga0079223_10003349_pt1 | contig 10090 bp, 5 predicted proteins | sample Stecom2011_FD_75072 | JGI IMG/M metagenome (GOLD analysis project Ga0079223, IMG submission 75072) | Agricultural soil microbial communities from Utah to study Nitrogen management - Steer compost 2011 | ecosystem: Environmental > Terrestrial > Soil > Agricultural land | place: USA: Utah...
GTATGATTCACTTGTACAAGGAAAAAACGGTGGTCAAAAAGAACGTTCCTGAAGCAGAAGCTGTGGAAGCATTGATTGAATTGATTAAAGAAAATGGAGATTGGGTAGAGCCGAGGAAAGAGGACTAAAACTTTGTAATTAAAAAAATAAATATTTTTGAAAACAAAAAAACACGAGCATTAACTCGTGTTTTTTTGTTTTCTATTGAAGAATAACTACTCCGATAAAACAAAGTTAATTGGCAAGGTAGCGTAAGATCTTACTTTTTCGCCATCAACATCTGCTGGTGTCCATTTCGGCATGTTTTTCACAATCCTAACTGCCTCATTGTCTATTTCCTTAGAAACTCCTCTTAACACTTTTATATCGCTGAGAGTTCCATTTGTATTCACTACAAACTGGACAAATACCTTCCCTTGTTCTCCATTTTCCATTGAGATTTCAGGATATTTTACCGAGTTGCCAATGTATCTCATCATTTCAGAAGCTCCACCCGGAAAAGTAGCTTCTGTATCTACCTCTTCATATACTTTCTCTTTTGATGTTTCAACCTTTGCTTCAGTCAGACCATGCTGAGAAAAAAGCACCATTGGCATCAATAAGAGTATACTTAAAATTACTTTCATTTTGTGTTATTTTATTAAGTTAATTAATGACGTTAGCTAACCAATGCGAGTGTTTTTAGGTAAGCTTAAAAAGCTCATTTCGTATGAGAAAACAAATCCATACCATTGTTTTTCAAGCATAAACATATAAATATTTTTTCGTATTAAAGAATTTAATTTGATTAATGCGAAATAAAATAAACAACTCTATGAAGTGAATTTTTTGAATTACTGCTTGCTTATTTTTCTACTTCGTTCTGGTTTTCCTGCTTGAATTTTCTATCATAAAGTTGATAGGAACTCAACGTTTTGCTCTAACTTTCTCACCTTGATTTCCTGCAGGAATCCAATTGGGCTCAGATTTGTCGTAAGGGTGATTTGAAAATCACTACCCAATTCAATTACTTAAGATGTTGTAGGGACGATTTACAAATCGCCCTTACAGCCCCTACAACATTCATAACACCACCTTTCCATAATTTGCCCCTATTCCTTTACACGATTCAACGATAATTACCCCTATTCTTTTACAAAAACCGATCAAAATTACCCCCATTCTATTACAAATCATCATTATATTGGATGCCGTACGGACGGTTTACAAATCGTCCATAGGTCAATCCATAAAGAATCTTCTTCATTAACTTGCAAATCGCCCCTACAACCAAACAACATTCATAGCACCATTTTTCCATAATTTACCCCCATTCCTTTACAAGAATCGATTAAAATTACCCCCATTCTGTTACAAATGTTTAAAAATAAGTCTATATTTATAACAAATATGACTTTTAAAGTATGGTAATCGAAAGAAAACATAATCAATTTTTATTGGATTGGAAGAACCAAAAAAATCGTAAACCCCTTATATTAAGAGGTGCGCGTCAAGTTGGAAAAACAACTTTAATAAAACAGTTTTCGGAAAACTATACTCAATTCATCTCTCTGAATTTAGAAAAGCAACAAGATGCAGAGTATTTTAATCAATATACCGATGCAAAAACACTATTGAACGCTTTGCTTTTGGAGCGAAATATGAACAGCATAACTACGCATGAAACATTGCTTTTTATTGATGAAATCCAAGAAGTTCCAAAAGTCATTGCTTTGTTGCGTTATTTTTATGAAGAAATTCCAAATCTACATGTTGTTGCCGCCGGTTCGCTGCTAGAACATAGCTTAAGTAAAGTAAAATCGTTTCCTGTTGGAAGGGTACAATACCTCTATATATTTCCTTTGAATTTTCCTGAATTTTTGAGCGCCAATGGAATGTCGAGTTTATTGGAAAGGCTAGATATTATTCCAATAGACAAAGCAGCACATAATGTCGCAAAAGATTGGTTTCACAGGTATGCATTATATGGCGGAATGCCAGAAATAGTGAAAACATCATTGGAAGAGGAAAACATTCCATTACTTCCTAAAATTTATGAAGGTATTTGGTCAAGCTATGTTGATGATGTTCCTAAATATGCAAAAAATGATACATCACAAAAGGTCATTAAGCACATTATGCAAACCGCGCCAAGATATGTTGATCAAAGGATTACTTTTCAAGGTTTTGGAGGTAGTAACTATAAATCAAGAGAAGTTGGGGAAAGCTTTCGGGCTTTAGATGATGCCAAAGTAATTCAGTTGATTTACCCATGTACATCTGTTGAATACCCAATCATGGAAGATTTTAAAAAAAGCCCAAGAATGCAATTTTTAGATACAGGATTATTAAATCATGTCTTAGGAATTCATCCACAACTCCTTTCAATAACAGATTTGAGCACAAGTTATAAAGGTGCGTTATTACCGCATTTAATTACACAAGAATTTATTTCTGTTCAAGAATATAAATTCAAAAAACCTAACTTTTGGGTGAGACAAAAACAAGGTGCTCAATCTGAAGTTGACCTAGTTTATTCATTTCAAGGACTTATTATTCCGATAGAGGTTAAGTCAGGAAAAATTGGGAAATTACGCTCGTTGCATCAATTTATTGAAAAAGCGCCGCATCCTTATGCTGTGAGAATGTATGGTGGAGAATTTAGCATTGAGGAACACAAAACACCTAAAGGAAAGAATTTTGTTTTAATGAATTTGCCTTACTATTTAGGCACATATCTAGATGAATATTTGGAGTATTTAATTAATAATTTCGAAAAAGAGAGTTGATTATTTTGTCAAAAATCATGATTATTGCGAACGATGTACGTATGGTTTTGGTTATACGCTTTGTAGGGACGATTTACAAATCTCCCTTACAAACCAACCCAACCAATCAAAGCCCAAACAACATCTCAACATCTTTCTTATCAAATGATTTCTTCTCTGTATCTACGCGAATAATATCGGCGGCAACGGTTTTCTTTTTGTCTTGCAATTGAACAATTTTTTCTTCGATGGTATCTTTACAAATCATGCGGTAGGCCATCACTTTTTTGTCTTGACCTATACGGTAACAACGGTCGATGGCTTGACTTTCAACAGCTGGATTCCACCAAGGATCGATTAAATAGACATAATCTGCTTCGGTGAGGTTTAATTCTGTTCCTCCGGCTTTTAAACTGATCAGGAATACACGAATTTCATCGTTGTTTTGAAAATTATTGACCCTTTCCTCACGGTTTCGGGTTTGTCCATCCAAATACTCGAAAAGAATCCCTTCTTGCTCTAATCGCTCTTTAACGAGCTGTAACATTCCTACGAATTGTGAAAAGACCAATATTTTGTGATTACTCACACGTTCTGTTAAATGTCGCACCAATTCGTCTAGCTTGGTAGATTCATTTCCATAATCTTTTTCTTTATCCGCAAGCGCAGTAGAATTACAAATCTGACGTAGTTTTGTTAATCCTTGGAGAATGTACATCTGAGATTTATTGATTCCCTCTTCTTTAATTTGATCCTGTAATTTTTGTCTGAAATGATCTTTAAAGTGATCATAAACCTTACGTTGTGCTTTCCCCATTTCACAGTAAATCACTACTTCAGTTTTTATTGGAAGCTCTTTGGCTACTTGTGCTTTTGTTCGCCTCAGTAGGAAAGGATTTATCATTCTTGCCAACAAATCAGAAGTATATTCATCCTGGTCTTTGTCAATGGCTTCTGAAAATGTTGATTTGAAATGCTTGATGCTTCCGAAAATCCCTGGATTCAAAAAACTAAATTGACTGTACAAGTCGAAAGTGTTGTTTTCAATTGGAGTTCCTGTGAGTGCCAGTCTGTTTTTACTTTTCAATAATCTTACCGCTTTAAAACGCTGCGATTGAGGGTTTTTAATGGCCTGACTTTCATCGAGAACAACATAATTGTATTCAATCTCTTGATGTGTTTCCACATCTTTAATAATTGATCCATAAGTAGTTAAAACCACATCATGTTTTGGAATTTCTGTAATTAATTCATGTCTATTTGGACCAATAAAACTCAACACCTTTAAACCTGGAGCAAATTTTTCTAGTTCAGCAAGCCAGTTAAACATCAATGAAGTCGGAGCGACCACTAAATGGGGGAGGACTGACTCTTTGTTTTCTAAGTTCTTTAAATACTGGAAGAAGGCAATCGTTTGAATGGTTTTACCCAATCCCATATCGTCCGCCAGACATCCGCCCAACTGATTTTCATGTAAGAAAACTAACCAATTCAATCCTTCTTTTTGGTAATCACGAAGCGTTGCTTTTATTCCTTTAGGTTTAGGAACAGATTTTAAGTCTTTTAGATTTTCTAAGCGCTTCTTTTTTTCATATAATTCTTGTAGAAACTTGGGTGTATTTGTTTCCTGTTCATACAATTCATCGATGATGTTAAACTGAAAATTTGAAATTTCTATCTTGTCTTTTTTAACTTGACCCAATTTAAAGTACTTCTTATACTTTTCAATCCATTCTTTGGGCAAAATTCCAATGGATCCGTCTTTCAATTCAACGTAATTACTTTGTTTGAGTATCGATTTTTGAATTTGCCTTAAATCTACAGATTGTCCACCAAATGAAACATCAATACTCATGTCAAACCAGTCAGTTCCAGAGCTTAAGCCAATTGAAAAAGTAGGTTTATTTAAATTATAACGAATTGATTGTAAGTTATTTAATCCGAATACACGGATGTTTTCATCCTTAAACTGATCGATTACATCCATTAGCCACATAGAATGCAAAGCCTCATCAATTGTTAGATAGAAATAGTTGGATTGATGTTCAAATTTTGGATGCAAAGCTTTAAATCCTTCAAGGAAATTGCTTTCCAGAACTTCATCCCTTTCAATATAGGTCATATTGGACTTATCTGCCCAAATTTTCTCTTTACTTTCTGGAGCAACAAGTGTTTCACCATATTGAACTAAGGGTTGCAAAACAACATAATCTCCATCCTCATCCGAGAGGTAAACATGCATTTCAATACTCGGTTTCTCAAGGGTTTTTGTCGATTTAATTCCAGAAAAATCTATTTCAAACACCTTAGAAAAAGGCTCAATGATGTTTGTTCTCAGTTCATCCAAACCATTATTGATAATATTCAATTGTGGTTTATTCACTGCACGCAACAAAGCAAATGCAATTTCTGGATTTTTAAGCACATAAAAAGAGTCATTAACTGCTATCCCAAAAGGTGTAATTAATAATTTATTTGAAGCTATACAATAGGTGTGATTATCTATATTTATCTTAAAATCAAGTTGATAGAACGGTTTTTTACTCACTATTTTTAGCACCGGTACAAGATCTTGATTATTGATTATCAACTCTTTAGTGTGTTTCTTAACGAGGGTTTTTCGACTTTTATGTAAATATATTGGTTGATAAGGGTGACTTTCTAAAATAGAAGAAAAGACCAGTATCATTTTTTTAATATTCTCTAAACTAAAATCAGAATTAGCTTCCTGAGCATAGAGCGCAGACAATTGAATACCCTTAGTGATTAAAGTCTGATATTTACTATCCTTAACAATAGATAGCGCATCGGTAAGATTATCTTCATCAACATGTCTAAACTTAGTCGTTAACTTAGTCTTCGTTTTATCTAATTTCCCAGTGAAAGGAAAAACATCAACAATCTTGTTTTTAAACTTTTCCATCCCAATTCCCACACCAAAATCAGCATTTTCTTCATTCATATTAGGCAAGAAGAAATCCTTTCTATCCTCCTTAAAAAACTGGAATACCGCATCATCAGTACCAACAATGTTGGACACCTTTTCTTTTACTTTAATTCCTTCTGTGGATATTTCCATTTCATAGAGCTCATCAAAATCAATCATTCCATTGAATTTAGAGGCTTCCATGGTGCGTTGTTTAAAGCGTTCCTCAAAATTTTCAGTGAAATAATCTTTACCAAATCGTTTAAAAAAACCTTTAAGAAACACCGTTTTATGGGCACATGGAAAAGGACTCTTACAAGAACATTTTAAAGCCAGTTTATCCGCTATTCTATCATATATAAGAGATAGTTCGAGCGCATCTCTAAAGTCGTCATACACCCCTTCAATTTTGTTTTTATTGATAGAAGAGAAGACCATAGGACTATAATAGTGCGATCGGTTACTAAATTCCATAGTATTTAACTCTTCAACATCTATAACACCTTTGTTATGAGGTATATAAGTAATTGAAGAAATAAAAGGAACCTTCTCTACTTTCGGTGGTAGTTGAATCTTTTCATACTTAATCAATTCAATTAAATGCTTTATGGAAGCCACTTGATGTTTACAAATTCCAGAACCGTTATACGGACAACTACATGAGGTTTTGATGCTGTAATAGTTTCTTATATCTATAAAAACATCATAAGGTTCTACTTGAGAACCATTGCACTCAAACAAAAAGGTATGGTCTTTATTTAAGATTAAATGTGGAAAATAACTCGAGGCACGACTAATTACGTTCATGTCGGCATTATCGATAATAAAAGTTCTGAGTTTTTCTTTAATCATGGAAGGAAAGCTAAGCACCAGTTTAAATTAATAAGTGCTATAATTATTATACTTAATCTACGAAAATAGTTTCCAATTAAGATTTTTTTTGATAAATGAAGTGAAAATAATAATCAAAGGTACAAATTGATTTTTGTGGTGAGCTGATGTATTTTGTCAAAATCTGGGTCAAAATTAAAATTTCAGTGAATTTGTCAAAAAACACACTAAAAACATCCCTTTAAAATCTTCACATCTCCGTTTTTTGAATACCAATATTCACAACAGACAAAAAGAGGGCTAAAAAAGGCCTTAAAACACAAAAAACGAAGCTCTGTTCGTTTTTTTATCAATAAATAACCCTGAAACCTTTAAATATTCAATTTTGTATTATTTCTAGCTGTTTTTTTCAAAAACATAAACCTGACTTGAGTAGCCATATTTTTTCGCTTTTAAATTTGAAACCAAACCACGAAAAACACCCAATAAAGAAAAACGCTTTTTATATTTTTCAGAAAGCATGGAAACATAATAAGCATCATATTTCATAGGTATGACTTTTTTCAGATCGAAACCAAAATCCATAAGTAAACGAGATATATCGTTTTGTTTAAAATGATAGAGGTGACGCGGTACATCATAAGCAGCCCAATATTCTTTATAATAACGGGCATCATGTGAATTCATATTTGGAACAGCAATAAAAAGCTTTCCATTACTTTTTAGAATATCATGGATAACCTGCAAGTCTTTTCTTAGATCATAAACATGTTCTAAAACATGCCACATCGTAATTACATCGAAACTATTTTCTTCGATATTATAAAGTTCTTCTTGTGAACTGCTTCTTACATGGTTGTTTTTATGTGCAAAATCTCTAGCATCAGCATCAGGTTCTAAACCGATTCCTTTAAATCCATTTTCATTTGCTGTTTTGAGAAAGTGACCTGTACCAGAACCAATATCCAATAAGCTTTTTCCATCAGTTTCATTGCGGATCCATTTCACTTTTACTTTTAAAGTAATTCCACGAACAGTATTATAAAGGTAATTGATCAATCCTTTATTGTTTGAACTGTGTGAAATATACTCATCAGATTTATAATATTCACCAATTTTATCAAGTGCTGGAATAGGATTCGTAAAATGAAATCCGCAGGAGTTACATTCAACAATCATAAATTTCTCCTTTGTAATCATGTGGTCTGTTACCTCAAGAAAATCTTTAAAATAAGTCTCCTTGCAAACTGGACAATTTCTAATGGTGTTCATTTTATATTTCTTTAAACTGTTTCACGTGAAACTATCGCCCCAAATATATCAAAAGTACATTCACATCACTGGGAGAAATCCCACTGATTCTAGATGCTTGTCCTATAGTACTTGGAGTAATAACAGAAAGTTTGTTCACTGCTTCAGCGCTTAAACTGCTCAATTTATCATATTCGATGTCGCTCGGTATTATAACATCCTCTAAACGATTCAGTTTATTAGCTACATCTTGTTCTCGGCTAATGTATCCTTCATATTTCAATTGAATCTCAACTTGTTCTAATACCGCTTTACTATAATCAGCGGTTAACTCAACTAACTTAGAGCTCATTTCCAACATCTCATTCATCCCTAAGTTAGGTCTAGTGATCAACTGAACTAATTTCACTTGTTGGGTAATAGGCGCTGATCCTAAATTAAGCAATACAGGATTAGCCTCTTCAGGCGTTACACCAATTTTAGTTAATTGTTTCTTCAAAAGCTTAACATCATCCATTTTTTTCTTGACCAATTCCATACGTTCGTCAGAAATCATTCCAATAACATGTGCAATAGGAGAGAGCCTTAAATCGGCGTTGTCTTGACGCAATAATATTCTATATTCAGCGCGAGATGTAAACATTCTGTATGGTTCTTCAGTCCCTTTTGTAATTAAATCATCAATTAAAACGGCAATATAGGCATCAGAACGATTCAAAATAAAAACTTCCTTTCCTTGAACCTTTCTTGCTGCATTTATTCCCGCCATTAAACCTTGACAAGCTGCTTCTTCATATCCAGTCGTCCCGTTAATTTGTCCAGCAAAATACAAACCTGATATTAACTTAGTTTCTAAAGTATGCTTTAATTGAGTAGGAGGGAAGTAATCATATTCTATGGCATAACCTGGTCTAAACATCTTCACGTTTTCAAAACCAGGAATGGTTTTCATGGCTTCCAATTGAACTTCTTCGGGTAGACTCGTGCTGAAACCATTCACATAGATTTCAATTGTTTTCCAACCTTCAGGCTCAACAAAAATCTGGTGTCTTTCACGCTCAGCAAATCGAGAAATTTTATCTTCTATACTCGGACAATATCTTGGACCTTTTGATTTAATAGAACCATTAAACATAGGACTGCGATCAAAACCTGTTCTTAAAATAGCATGTGTTTCCTCATTAGTATAAGTAACATGACAAGGTCTTTGGGTTTTTAAAGGCTGTGTTTCATCTGTAAAACTAAACTTACTGGTTACCTCATCACCAGCTTGAACTTCCATTTTAGTATAATCTAAAGAACGCCCATCGACTCTCGGAGGTGTACCTGTTTTCATTCGTCCAGACTCAAAACCCAGCTTCACCAAGTCTTCTGTAATCCCAGTTGAAGCACCTTCACCAGCACGACCACCGCCATACTGTTTTTCCCCTAAATGAATCATTCCATTCAAGAAAGTACCACTGGTTAATACAACTGTCTTACCAGTTATTTCCATTCCCATGCGGGTTTTAACACCAGTTACCACACCATCCTTGGTCGTGATTCCAACAACCATATCTTGCCAAAAATCAACATTAGGATTAGACTCTAACATTAATCTCCATTCCTCAGCAAAACGCATACGGTCATTCTGCGTTCGTGGAGACCACATCGCAGGACCTTTGCTCATATTGAGCATGCGGAACTGTATAGCCGTTTTGTCTGAAATAATTCCAGACCCTCCGCCTAAAGCATCAATTTCTCGTAGGATTTGTCCTTTGGCAACACCACCCATTGCGGGATTACAGGACATTTGGGCAATCGTATTCATATTCATTGTAACCACTAGGGTAGAAGCCCCAAGCTTCCCTGCTGAATTTGCGGCTTCACAACCAGCATGTCCAGCACCTACAACAATAACATCATAATCTCTTAGCATAACACTTTTGTTTCACGTGGAACAAAATTACAACAGTGAAAGGTAGTAATCCTCCTTTTTTCGCATTATTTCGATTTCTTTCTCGGATTTATCTCCATAACCACATAAATGAAGTAAACCGTGTACTAAAACACGGTTCAATTCTGTTTCACGTGAAACATTATATTGCTTAGCATTATCATCAACACGATCTATGCTAATCAATAAATCCCCACTAATAAAATTCATTTCGCTATAATCGAAAGTGATAATATCAGTATAGTAATCATGTTGTAAAAAAGATTTATTTTGCTCTAAAAGCCACTCGTCAGTTCCTAAAACTATGGTCAAATTACCGAGCGTTTTTTGCTCTTCACGAGCTACTTGTTCATACCAATTTTGAACATAATAAAGCTTAAGTTCGGGTACGTCTAAAAA
>Ga0079223_10003350_pt1 | contig 10089 bp, 1 predicted proteins | sample Stecom2011_FD_75072 | JGI IMG/M metagenome (GOLD analysis project Ga0079223, IMG submission 75072) | Agricultural soil microbial communities from Utah to study Nitrogen management - Steer compost 2011 | ecosystem: Environmental > Terrestrial > Soil > Agricultural land | place: USA: Utah...
GGTCCACTATCTCGCTGTGGGACGCGAGGTGATAGAACGAGGCATAAGCCCGGATGGTTGACAGGTCGGGCAACAGCTCCTTCAAAAAGAGGTTGATCCCGGGTTCGGCCATCGCCCGGGGTGTTTGCCCGGGGACCACCGGCGCGTCGGCTTTCAGGTGAATGCCCACCCGGTGCGTCAGGTTCACCCCGCCGCGGGGTGTCTGCACCACGTCGGGCAGTTGCGGGTAATTGCCCGAACTGTAGGCGTCGAGGGTGCCGGCCGCGCGCTCGATGTTCCCCTGCGCCACTTGGTGGACGCTCTCGGCAAACGCCAGGTCGGCCACCGCGTCGTTGATATCACGAATGGTGTTGATCTCGTTGACAATTATTTCTTTTACTTGCGCGGAAACGGCACCCAGCCCCAGGCCGTCGAAATAGAGCGGCTCGTCGTTGCTCCCGAGGTTCTCTTCGGCAAATTCGATCATCTCCAAGCCGTCCACCACGTTGCGGGCCTCCAGCTGTTCGATGGGCACGTTCTGGTCACTTTCGGCGGTAGAGCGGATCCGGTTCCCGGCGAGCGGGAATTTCCTTCGCAGCTTAAACACGTACTGATCCACGTTTGCCAGGTGGTTATTATCGTGGATGCCCCGTTCAAACTCGTACCCCAGCAGGGCGGCCAAACTTTGTCCCTGCTGGATTCCCTCGACAATCTTCAGGGCTTTGCGCACCCTTTCGGAAGAGAGGTTCACGTTGAACATATTAGCATGTTCCCGGCCCGCGTGCGCCTCGTATCCATTGCGCAGGATGGCACTCGTCACGGCGTGGTTTTGCGAGGGCGCGTTGATAAAGCCCAGGTTCGTGCTGTCCTCGTGAACGGGATACTTCCCGTCCGGGTTAAAGATGTTGTTCAGTTCGCTATCCAGCCTCTTTTCCGTGAGCCGTTTGTTTTCGGGGCGTATGTTCTCAAGCCACCCGTACGCGCCCATGTACAGCCCTTTGTTGGATGGGGCGCCCTCCTGATCGTCGTTGACCTGTTCCGGTTGATTTCGCAGCGCTTTGAGCTGGTAGTTTACCAAGCCGTACTTCCACGCGTCGAAGCGGTATGACGCGCAATCGATGTGTTCCGTGAACGCCCGCTCCAACCGCGCGGTAGGCGTGTTGGACAACAGCCGCAGGCTTTGCGTTTGCTCGTACAGGTACCGCGTGGCCACGTGCCTCTCGCGCAGGGCGTGGGTTATAAACTCGTGCAGCGGGCTGTTCGGCGAGCCGGTGATCTCCGCCTGCTTTTCGTAAAGCAGGGTGTACCGGCTTTCGCTTTTAAACGGCGAGTCGAGGGGATTAATGGCATTCAGGCGGGTGAAGTCCGGATTAACGGGACCTGTCCGCGCCTGCCCCACATCCCGGATATGTACAAAATTGGCTTCTGCCAGGGCCAAGTGCTCCAGATCGGGCGTGATCAGTTCGCGGTCGCGAAACAACCGGAGGCTCGTCAGGAAGTAACTCTGCTCGAGCGCGTACTTCAGCATCAGGTAGAGCAGGGCGTTGGGGCGCAGGTTATCAATAAATCCTTCCTCCCGGCGCAACATTTCAAACGAGGTCTCGGACACCCGAACCAGCCATTGCAGGTAATTCTCCGGCGTGGCTCCATCCGGGCCATTGCTATATACCCGTATCGCGTCAAGCTCCGAGAGCGCCCGGTCGTCAATCAGCGGGCCGGTCAATTTTTCGGCATTTAGCACGAACAGTTTTTCGAGTATCTTCGGGTCCTTCTCGCCCATGTACCCCAGTTCTTTCAGCAACATCCTTCCCCCGATGGAGTTGCTGACCGCTTGCAGCACGTCTGTCAGCGTCGCGGATTGGGATGGAGTAGCCGTTTCTCCCGTTTCTTTCGTGTCCGCGTTCCTGTTCGAGCCGCTGTTCGATCTCGATGCCAGGTAGAGGTTATAGATATGCTCAAAGCTTTCCCCCAGCCGGTTATGAAACTCTACCGATCCCCCGTGCAGGCCAAGGATGTCGAGCATGACCTGATGCGGGTCGCCGTCCGATCCGGTATGCGCCACTTTTCGCGCCATTCGTTTCCAGTCGTCCTGAATGATGGAGAACAGATGGTTCAGGCGCGGCAGGAACCGTGAAAAATCGGGAGGGATATCGTTGGCAATGTCGTTGGGCACGATCAACTGCTTCTCGTCGATCCACCGTATGCGGGAGAAAGCCGTCGTGGGGAGTATGCCGTACGGCTGGTCGTCGATACGTATGGAGGGGATGTTGCCGCGGCCGACCACGAAATGATTAAAGTACCACCGCACAGCGTGCAATTCCCGGTCGGTGAGCGCGCCTTGCAGCATGGTTTCAAAGAAATACCCCCAAGTAGCCGGCCACAGGGCGGTATTGATGGCCCGGGCCTCAAGCTGGTCACGACCGTCGGTGTGGATCATATCGTTCAACGTGTCGTCTGAAATACCCAGCAATTCACAAAACCATTCCCGGTCGCCCTTGCTCCACCAAAGTCGCTCCCTCTCAGCGCCGCCATCGGCATCGGTTTCTCCGGGTTTGAAAACATGGGTATACGACACGTCGGCATCTTCGCTCCTGGTAAAGGCCGAGGCCGATTCGCCGGTGTTGTTGGTGGGGGTGCCCACCGGCAGGAAGCTAAACCCGGAGTTTCCCGAGTAATGGTGTTTAACAAGCTCCTCAAACGCGGCTTTGCCCTCGCTCTTGGTGGCACTCATTTTCACGCCTGCCACGAAAAGCCGGTCGAACCCGTTTGTCACCTGTTCGCCCGAGAGATCGATCCTAAACCCCATTCCTTTCTGAACGGCCTCTTCAAAGTCGACCATCCAGCGGGTATCACGGGTAATCCGGATACCGGTGCCGGGTACCTGTATCATATCCTCCTCTTCCATTTTCGGGTCAGGCCCCACAATCAACGGGAAAGGGATCGGGTTACCCATCTCCTCCACGACCTTCTCTTCGCCATTGTAGGCGATAAGGCAGAGGCGTTCGGGCATCACATTGACCCTGGGTGCCCGGGACCAGGTCTGTTTCTGCAAGTCGGGATCGGGATCAAACTCCATAAAGTGAACCGTTACTTCCGGCGAGGCTCCAGACGGTAATCCTCCACCCGGGAGATCATCATCCGGCTCCCCTTCACCCGGTACCGGAGGCGGTTGGTTGATGTTGCGGGGCGCAAATTCAGTCGCCAGTACCGCGGCCCTTTCTTCGCCCAACGCGTCGGCAAGTTCTCCAAAAGCGGCATCCATCGCTTCCGTGTCGCCCGCGTATTTTGCCCGGTAGTGCTTCTGCCAGAAGGGGGTAAGCACTTCTTTCTCTTCGGTAGTGACGCGGGCTTTTCCATTGATGACGAGTACGGTCGTGCTGTCGGAGATATCGTCGGAATGAATGATTTCCTCGGAATTATCCGGGCGGTGGGTATTCATCATGTACTGGGCCCTGCCATGTCCGTGCCCATCGGCCAGGTAGCGCCACGCGGCACGGCGTTTCGACTCATTGCCGGCCGCCGCCGCGAAGTCCATCCAGAATGCTTCGGCATCCCTTGCTTCCGATTCCGACAGCGTCTCCTCGAAGGTATCTATCGAACAGTCGTCCGGGTACGCGCGCACCCATAGTTGATGCCGGGTGGTTCCCCCTTCGGGTATGCTTTTGAAGCGGGTTTCGAGGCGTAGCGGCAGCAAGAGGATGGGTGTTTTGTCGTCGAGCCGCTGCATGTTGCCACGCGGGTCGGTATAGCCTAAAAAGTTATTCCAAGCGGAGGCCACTCCCCTGTCGATCTCCTTCAGCTGATCATGGGCTGCCTTCAGGGCGCTTTCTTCCTGCCGGATACGCGCTTCGATGGCGCTCAGCTCGCCCAATTGCCGCGCGTCCTCCGGGTTGATGGATCGTTTTAACCGGTCGCGTTCCGCGATGAGACGGTTTTGTTTTTCCCGCGCGAGAAGCAGCTCCTTCTCTTTTGAAGCTTTGTCGCTGCGGGCACTGTTCAACGCGTTTGTATCAAGTTCTTTTACTGCCATTGTGTTCGTTATTTATTGAACTTTCGTATGTATTACGTATACAGCTAAATCTTTCGACTGACAATGTTTCGCGCCCCGTGCCTGTCCGCGATCGCTAAAAGAGTAGAACTTGCTTTGCCGCGAACAGCTCCTCTTTTTGACGCTCTTCGCGGACAACGGGTGCCCCGCGAAACATTGAAAGATCTTATATTTAACCGCGTACGAACTTTCCGGACATATGCGAAAGTTGAATTATTATTCCTTGGGTAACATTTCCGCTCCATGTATCGCGACCATTGCCGGCGATTGAAAAAGGATGTACGCGAGCTCGGCCGCGTTCATATCCCCGTGCCAGTCGAACTGCACATCTTCCGCCCGCTGCACCCGCTTCTCATCGTCATCGTCCTCGAGCGCGTTATCGGACAGCCGTATGGCGGTGGTGGCGGCTGTTACCTGCAAGTTTTTCGCCGCACCCGAATCGTCCCCATTGACAGCCGGGGTAGCGTTTCCCCAGGCCATATCGTTCCAAACTTCAATTTCGCCCGCTTCGGTGGTACCGATATCGAGCCCGAAACGGGGCTCGCCGGGGCGTTCTTGGATCACGAAGAACCATCCGGCCCTGTCCTCCAAATTGTTTGGCTGCCCTTCCGTGAGTCCCTGTACTTCGGAAACGTCCAAGTTAAAGCCAAAGAAGTGGATGTCGGGATTCACCTTGGCCTCGTATAACGGTGTTTTTACCGTGTCGGCCGGCGGGTTATCCTCCATGTCGGCCGGCAACGGAACCAGCTCGCGTTCCTGATTGCGATCGGGAGTGGCATCCTCCGCGCTTTTGGGCTTCCATTTAGCGCGGTGCGCGTAAATTACGGCATTGGGGTATTTTTTCAGCAACTCGCCCCGGATCACCAGCACCACCTCTTCCTCATTTTCACCCGGTGACGCGCGGTGGTCGTGATCCCCCAGGCTCGAGTACTTGGACCAGCGGTGTAATTTAGGTATATCCCGCAGTTTCTCTTTCACGGCCTCCTGCAATCCCCGGTCGATCGCTTCGGGGGCAGCCCCCGCGCCCAACTCGGTTTTCACCCGGTTTGCCATTGCCTCCAGCTCATTTTGCGGTAAGATGTAGTCGCTGACATCCCAAAATTGCCTGAAATAGCTTCCCCGCTGGTCGGTAGGATACTCCCTCCAGAGCAACTCGCGGGCAAACTCGTGGTTCAGTCCCACCATGTACGCTTCTATAAATCGCTGGTTTGTCTCCAATAACGAGATGGAATTCTGCGCGATAAAGTTGATGTTGGGCAGGAACAGATCGGAGGAGATATCGATCAACGGCTTGTACATGGGGGTGTCGATTTCGGGGTATGCCATGGCCTCCCTGAACACTTCCCTGATCCTTTCTGCCTGGATCCGGCCGGGGATATAGATTTTATTGTTCAGGACATAGCCCGGGATGGCCTTTGCCGGGTGAATGGCGTCCAACGTGGCGGTGGCGATAGCTTCAAGGTCAAGCCGCGGGCGGACCGGCTCGACCGAGCGCGCGAGGTGCGCTTGCAAAAGTCCGGCCGCGTCTTTCTGTGCCTGTTTAAAGTTCTCTCCTTCCCGGCTATCCGAGCTGCCTCGGGTGAAGTTCACCGGTTCACCCACCGGCACCAACCGAAAGTCGCTGTAGGTCGGGAAGCCATCCACGGCATCGGGTGTTTGGCCGGCTTCCGACAGGTTGCCGGCATCTTTGGATCCCCTTCGCCGGACCAGTAACCGGATATACATGGCCAGCAGGATCAAGGCAATCAACAGGACGATTCCCGTGGCCGTTTTCAACACGGGGTACGCTTCTAACACGCCGGTTCGTGAAAACAGGATAGACAGGATGATAACCAGGATGGCTATAATCGGGATAAGGTAGTTGAGCCAGGGATACTTTTCTATCCAGCGTTCCATGATCCCCGGGGTCCCTGAAGGTCCGATCCCCTCGCTCACACTCCCGATCGTGGGTAACCCTTCGGGGATTTTCTTGGGTGGGGCGGGAAGCACTTCCCCGTTATTTATCCGGCCGGCAAGCGAGGATGGCTCTATGTTTTTTTCTTTGAAAGGCAGCTTTTGCACCAGTCGTCCGCGCGGGCGGGTGAGTTGCTTCATGTTGGGCGAAAAGGCGACCGCCGGCACCACGCTCTCTTTTACCAAGTGGTGAACGGTAAGCAGTTCCTCTTTCCCCCCGATGGACAGGCCGCGCGACAGCACCCTTGCCTGTACCGGTTGGGTGAGGTTAAGAAATGCCCCGGTATTGTTTTGCCGTAGCTGCCGCGCGTTCTTTTTGTGCCATATCTTGCTTGCCCAGGTACCCAGCTGCGCGAATCTAATCTGCCGGTTGGCTTCCAGCACATCCCCCACCTGTTCCCAAGCCGCTTCCATGTATTGTTCCTGTTTGTCCTGTATCACCCGGGTGCCAAAACCGGCCGGCACCCGGAAGCGGGGATCAAGGTTGAGCTCGTGAACCCAGTTATTGTCCGGAATGGAATCCGAGCTGTCGAGCAGGCGGTTGGCAAGCGCGTGCCAACGGCCATAAAGCGGCGCGGTAATAAGTGGATCCGGATCGTCTTGACTTTCAGAATTGATTGTAATTCTATCCGGCAGTTCCGGGTTCAGGTGCGCGTCAGCCGGTGTTTTTTTCGCGTAATCATCGGCCAGGTTGATAAAAGCCGCCAGTTGTTTTTGGAACTTCCTTGGATAAGGCGCCTTCGCCCAGGCATCGTACTTCTCGAATTCCTCCCGGTCGGCGCCGGACATGGCCGATACCGGGATACGGAGCGCCCCGCCGAGCCGAAGGACACCACCGAGCTGGCTCACCTCGGCACCGTCTTCCGGATCATCGCTGATGCCGTCGATATTAGACCCCGGATTGGTCACATCCATATCCCTGTTTCCCACGCGGCTGTCCACGGGCTTAGGCTCCAGCAAACGCACCAGGTATTCGAAGTCTCCCGCCGGCCCGGTCTGGAACGACCAGTGATGGTAATAAGGGAAATTCATGGGCTCCGATTTCCCGCTGTAATCGCCCCAGGACGAGAATGTGGCATGGAGCGCGGTAACGTTTTCAAAAATGGCCTCCACATCCAGTCCCAAGCCTGCCAACCGCCCGCTTTCGAAGGTTGGCACCAGAAAAGCGTGGTAACCGGTATTCTCCTGCAATTGCCGCGGGCACAGGATACGCGAATACGCTTTGTCGGGGTTCTGCTTTACCAGTTTTTCGTACGCACCGACAATCTCGTTGGTGGGATCGGAGACCACCCGCTGCACGCCGGGCCCGGTTAAATCGTCATCGATTAAATCGTCATTCACGTGCACGTGTGCCCACGCCCATAGCTGCGCTGCCGGGGGAAAAATATCCGCGGCGGCGCTCGCCATTTTTATGAAGGGCGACGGCTTGCCCGACCCGCCTTTCCCGAAGGTAAACTCATCTTCCTTCAGTACCACCAGGGCAAGCCATGGACGAAGCCTGCCCTTGGCATCCGGTTTCGCGGGGGTGTATCGCCACGGGAGGTCTTCCTCGTAAAAATCGATTGCCGCGAGGTAGTTCGGCTCGAAGTTACTGATGGAGTCAAGCGGCTCGGTTTTAATGATGGCACGCTTGTCGATACCCACGATGTCGCCGGGACCGTATAAATCTACCCGCTTTGAAACCGGCGGAGCCGCGTTGGCCCCATCGGCCTTTATCTGCAACCGTACTTCGATGGGTGCCCGTAGTTTCACCGAGCTGTCGTTATCGGCGGCGTCCACCTGGTTGGCGATACCCAGCCTAAGCCAGGGGAGGAACGAATAAGATGACAGGATTTTGCTCATACCAAATAATTTACTTCGTTGTTAGGGATCACGTGCACGGCGCCGGCCATTGCCGGGTTCCCCGCGACAAGGGCGTTCATGTATTCATCGGCGCTTGCCTGGCTGGCAAAATTGATCGCCTCGGGCCGCAAGGGAGTATTGTCGCGGGTAGTTGCCACGGTGAACTTACCGCTCGTCACGTTGATTTTATCCTCAAAGGGTTGGAACTCTTTCTTCACTTTATACGACACGTTGGCTTTTGCCACCGCGCTGTTGGCAAGGAAGTGAACAAACAGCACCTGCATCACGCCAAAGAAACGCTTGCGGAACCGTTTATAGGCGCCATCGATGGTGATCAGCTCGTACCGCACGTGCCGCACGGTGAGCTTTCCGAATCGCGTTTGGTTATCGTTTACCGAAAGCTCATAGCCTCCCGTTTCTTTCTCGTAAGCCGGGCTGCTCAGCTTCTTGCTGTCTTTCATCTCCTGGTACTGCGCGCGGGCGAAGTTTTCCTTCGCTTCCCGTTGCGCCGCGAAAGAGCCCACGGGGACAAAGTCGAGCAAGCTGGCATCGTCCGGCTTCTTGCTGCCCACTTTGTCGAGGGTAATCTTAAGCGGCAAGGCTCGCTGGCTGACGCGCATGCTTCCCAGTGGATGCAACACCAGCGCGTCCGCTCCCCCCTCGTTGGATTGGGATAGATCGCGCAGCGTGACCAGCAGCTTCTTGGAGGAAGGAGTAACGACCTGCCAGTTTTGTGATTTCTCCAGCTCTTCCCGCAGCATGGGGATGACCTGGATGGGCGGCAACAAGGTGTCTTTTTTCTCGCCCCATGTTTCGTCGAAACGGGCTTTGAAAGAGAAGAACAGGATTTTAATTTTGCCGTAGCCCTTGGCCCTCCATGGCGATGTCCCCTCGAGCGAGAACTGGATGCTGATCGAGAACAGGCCGGCACCAAACACCTTAAGCGACACCGTGCCGGAAATCTCTACGATAAAGTAGAAGGGATCGAACTGGAATAACGCGTCAAAGGCAAGGTGCCCTTCAATTTTAAACTCACTGAACCCGAACTTCAATTCGACCTTGCTGCCGAACTGCACGGTGTTGGTGGTAACGGCAAAGTAGCCTTCCACACGAATCTTACCCCACGACTCGTTCAGGATGTTCAACGATACCCTTTTGGGCACCGGGAAAGGCAGGGGAGGCGGGTTAAACCGCGGGTGGAAGCCCCCCACGCTTACCAGGAAGTTGGCATCTTCTCCCCAGGCGACCAGTACGCCCATCTCTCCTTCGATGGTGATAAAGAGCACGCGTGAATCAAAGATAGACGCGAAGAAGAACGCCTGTTTCTTTTGAAAATCGATGGCGCCGATAAAGTTCACCTGCAACTTGAGCAGGGCCGCCTTTTCATCGGGCAGAATGCATTTCAACACGCCGAGGATGGCGACGCGTTCGATCCCCCCGCCATTGTTGGTGCGTATTTCAATGATGATCCCCAGTGAAATGCTGATCAGGGTAGGTGTTCCCCACCCCAGCTTGGCCATGGGCCCGATCAGGAATTTATTTTGTTCGATGGGGAAAAACACCTTTAGGTCGCTGATGATGCGCGGCGCGTTTTCCACGATATTGGTCGGGAATAGGATGTTGGCTGCCGCTCCCGTACGAATGCCTTCCGCAAGCGGTTCGAGTTTCATGGTACGATGCAGACCCAACAAGCCCCCCGCGCCCAGAAATACGAAGCCGTAACCCAGCTGGAGGGTAAATTCGGCGGTAATGACTACAAGCAGCGAGAACCCGTCGGAGCCATCGGGCATCTTGGTAGAAATGAGCCCGATCGCCTTCAGCGACAAGAAATCCTGGAAGGTGAGTTCAAGCATGCCCGCGTACTCGCCGCGCTCGGTATCGATAAATAGGTAGCCGGCCCCTTTTATCACGCCGGCATCAATGGAGAGTCCAATCCCGTTGGGCGGCTTAAAAGCAAAATTGAGGTCGAACTTGCCCAACAACCCGTTGTTAGAGACGTTCTCGCTTACCAACGCTTTAATGCCCACATTCTCTATGCTGGCCGCGACGGGCCCCAAGCTAAAGCCGCCGGAAATGGCAAGCGACAGGCTGGTTTCATTTACCAGTCCCAGTTCAAGGTTGATCTTGCTTATTTGTATCGGACCCAGGTCGAGGTGAATCGGAATGGATATGGCTACATTATTCCCACCGTCGATATACACCCCTTTGCCATATTTCCATGTGGCCGTGATATCGCCCACCATGATTTCGATCGGTTCGGTAATGAA
>Ga0079223_10003351_pt1 | contig 10088 bp, 10 predicted proteins | sample Stecom2011_FD_75072 | JGI IMG/M metagenome (GOLD analysis project Ga0079223, IMG submission 75072) | Agricultural soil microbial communities from Utah to study Nitrogen management - Steer compost 2011 | ecosystem: Environmental > Terrestrial > Soil > Agricultural land | place: USA: Utah...
AATAATAATAACATCATTTAAATAATCATTATCTTTAATATAATTATATAAAGACTTTAATTCTTCTTTAGTAAATAAAGGTGTAATTTCAATAACTGCCTTTTTATTATACTGTTTACAAATATTTAAATACTCATAAAGTTCTGGTATATAGATAGGTAGCTCTCTTAACTCTTCAAGCGTTTTTTCTTTAACTAAATAATTAATTTTAGTTAATCTTTTTGTATCATAATCATGAAAAACGATAAATTTATTATCTTTAGTTAAATGAATATCACATTCAATTCCATAAAAAGGTAGTTTAGCAGCTAATTCAAATGCTTCAAGGGTATTTTCTAAAGCTTTACTTGATAGTCCACGGTGTGCTATCCAATTAACATTTCTTAAAAATAATTCTTTTTTCATTTAGTTATCCTTTATTGTTATTTTCTTAAATTTATTAGATATAAACTAATATCTTTTAATTATTTTAATTCTTCGGGTTTAATAATATTTAAATTAATATGACAATAACCCGTCGGATTTTTAATTAAATAGTCTTGATGATAGTTTTCAGCTAGATAGTAGTTTTTTAATGGTTTCACTTCTACAGCAAACGGCTTTTTATATTTACTTTGTTCTGTTTTTAAAAACTTATCAATAACTAGTTTATCTTCTAAGTTTTCATAATAAATACCACTTCTATATTGAATACCAATATCATTGCCTTGTTTATTAAGGGCGAACGGGTCAATCATTCTAAAGAAATGTTCTAAAACCTTTTCTAAACTTATTTCACTATCATTATAAATAACTTCAACAACTTCAGCGTGAGTTGCTACACCACTACAAACTTGTTCATAAGTCGGATTTTCAATATTACCGTTAGCATAACCAACATTAGTTGTTAATATACCTTTAAGGCGTTGGTAATAAGCTTCAACACCCCAAAAACAACCGCCAGCTAATATAATTCTTCTCTTCATTTTAATTCCTGCTTTCTATAATAATAAAAGGCTTAAAACCTCTTATTACCATTCGTGATGGAAACTACCATCTTCATCAATTCTTTCAAATGTGTGGGCTCCAAATAAGTCTCTTTGAGCTTGAATTAAGTTAGCATTTGAGTTTTCAGTTCTGTAAGCATCAAAGTAGCTAATTGCCGCACTAAAGGCGGGAATACTTATTCCTTGCGTAACTGCAAGAGCAATCACTTCTCTTAAATCACTTTGGTAGTCCATTAAGACTTTTTTAAATTCTTGGTCTAACATTAAGTTAACTAAGTTAGAATCTTTACTATAAGCATCACTAATTCTATTTAAGAATTTAGCTCTAATAATACAACCAGCTCTAAATATTTTCGCAATACTTTCAAAGTTTAACTGCCAGTTATGCTCTTTCGCAGCATTTTTCATTAAATCAAAGCCTTGTGCATAAGCAATAATTTTAGAAGCATATAAAGCTCTTCTAACCTTTTCAATTAAGGCTTTTTTATCTAAGTTTATTTTAGGTGCATCATAAGTTAAAACTTTAGATGCATTAATTCTCTCAGCTTTGTTAGCTGACATAAAGCGAGCGTAAACTGCACTTGTTAAAAGTGAAGCATCAGTCCCGGTATTTAGCGCTTCTTCAGTCGTCCACTTACCAGTCCCTTTTTGAGCTGCTCTATCTAAAATCATATCAATTAAATCTTGATTAGTTTTAGGATCTTTAGTTTTGAAAATTGTTTCGGTAATTTCAATTAAATATGAATCTAATTCGCCTTTATTCCAATTTCCAAAAACTTCACTTAATTCTACATTAGTTAAACTACCTAGATGTTTAAGTAGTGAATAACTCTCAGCAATCAATTGCATATCAGCATATTCAATACCGTTATGAACCATTTTAACGTAATGGCCAGCACCATCACTACCGATATAAGCAACACATGGAAGTCCGTCATCAGCTTTAGCAGCGATCGCTTCAAAAATAGCTTCAACTTGTTTGTATGACTCTAATTTACCACCAGGCATAATGGCTGGACCAAATCTCGCACCTTCTTCACCACCACTAATACCAACACCTAAAAAGTTTAAACCTACTTCTTTTAAAGCTTTAGTTCTTTTAATAGTGTCATTAAAGTTAGAATTACCACCATCAATAATAATGTCTTCCTGATCTAGTAATGGTTTTAAATCTTCAATTACATAATCAACAGGTTTACCGGCTTGCACCATTAAAATAATTTTTCTTGGTTTAGTTAAACTATTAACAAAATCTTTTAATTCTTTATATAAAGTTAACTTACTATTAGGATTATCTTTAATGACTTGTTCACCAATCGCGTATGTTCGGTTATATACTGAAACACTATAACCGTGGTCGTCCATATTAAGAGCTAAGTTTGAACCCATCACTCTTAATCCAATTAATCCAATATCATGTTTTTTCATCTTTATTCGCCTCAATTCTTTAATATCTTCTTTATTTTACCACTAAATTTATCATTCCTCAACTTTGTAACATAAAAGTAAACTATTTATTAATCTTATCGCTAATTATATGTTAAAATAGTGTAAATAAAAGGAGTTGATTGAATAATGTTACTTGTTGTTGGTGGAATGATTGGATTAGGTAAAACAACTTTAGCGGAATATTTAGCTGAAGCTTTAAAGGGGAAAATTTATTATGAGGCTGTTGATGATAATCCAATTTTGCCACTTTATTATACTTCTAGCCCTGAAGAGATTGCTAAACATAGATATCCTTTCTTGTTACAACTATTTTTTTTGAATTCAAGATTTAAAACTATTAAAGAAGCAGCCGAAAATTCTGTTAAAGGGATTAGTGTTATTGACCGTTCTATTTATGAAGATTGGTATTTTGCAGAAGTTAATTATAAGTTAGGAAGAATGAGCGATTTAGAGTTTTCTATTTATGATGCTATTAGTACTAATATGATGGGAGAGTTAGCTGATATTCCTAAAAAAGCTCCCGATTTAATGGTTTACTTAGACGGCTCCTTTGAAACTGTATTAAATCGGATTAAACGTCGTGGGCGTTCTTATGAATTAGCCGATGATTTAGTTGATTATTACCGTCTTCTTTGGGAAGGTTATGGTAACTGGTTAAAAACTAAATATAGTGCAAGTGAAGTTTTAGTTATTAATACTGATAATTTAAATGTTGTTGATAATTTAGATGATAGAAAAAAAGTCATTGATATGGTTAAAGATAAAATTGATAAAATAAACAATAAAAAATAAGGCGCGAGCCTTATTTTTATTAGTAAAAGATGAACTTATCATTTTCTTTATTATCTAAATAAAATTGATTAGAAATATTACTAGTATCAACAAACCTAATAATTTCTTTATTTTCTAAATCTAACTCTTCAATATAATCAATAACATATGCAATGTCTGCCACTACATAGTAAGTGATTATTAAATCATCTTTTTTGAGAGTTTTTTTAATTCCCCCGCTAATAACATTGTTATATAGTTTATATACTTTAGTCTTTGTTACAAAGACGTGATAACTTGCTTGTAAGTCGTTTTTAAATTTGGACTTTTTAAAAAAGGGATATTCAAAAGGGAAAATTAAAATATAAAAGATACTATATCCTAAAAAGATAACAATTGTAAATGGCAAACTTAAAATAAATAAAAATATTAAAGTAATTTTCTCTTGAATACTTTTAGCAGTTTTCATCAGCTTAACCCGCTAAGATTTCATCCTTTAAATTCGGATTAAAAACTTTTTCTCTAATCATCTTAATTTCATGTAAGTATGGTGGGTTATTTTCAACATATGGTGTTTCTAAGATTTTAGGAACATCTTTAAAGCTTTCATGATAAATAACACTCATTAAAGCATCAAAGCCAATATGACCAAAACCAATATTTTCGTGGCGGTCTTTTCTAGCACCCATCTCATTTTTAGAGTCATTAACATGAACTACATTAATTTTTTTTAAGCCAACTAATTCATCAAACTCTTTTAAAACGCCTTCTAAATCATTGACAATATCATAGCCTGCATCATGAACGTGACAAGTATCAAAACAAACACTTACTCTTGATTTATCCTCTACTAAAGCGATTATTTCTTTTAACTCATCGAAACTTCTGCCAACTTCATTACCTTTACCAGCCATCGTTTCTAAAGCAATTCTCACTTTAGAGTCTTTAGTATTATTAATAACTTCATTTAAGCCTTCAGCAATCCATTTAATTGCTTGTGGTCGATCAAGACCAACAGCGCTCCCAGGATGTAAAACTATTTGAGTTGCTTGCATCGCGTCCGTTCTTAGTATTTCTTTTGTTAAAAACTCAACCGCAAACTCTCTTTTTACTGGATCAGAATTAGCCATATTCATAATATATGGTGCGTGAACTACGACATTTGAAAAGTCTAAGTTAGCATCCTTCATTTGTTCTATAGCTTCTGCTATTTGTAACTTGTCGATATCACTTCTTCTAGTATTTTGAGGTGCACCAGTATAAATCATAAAGGAGTTAGCTGCATAGCTAATTGCTTCTAATACTGAACCTTCATACATTTTTGGAGCTTTCATACTCACATGACTACCTATTTTTAACATTATCTCTTACCTCTTACTTTCTGTTTAGCTGCTTTAATTAACTTCTTATTTTTCTTTTTGTAATTAGGTTTAACTTTTTTAGGTTTCGGAATTGACTTAATAGCTTCAACCTCTTTTTTTGTTAATTTCCGTTCCTTTTTCTCATGTTTTACTAAAGAATCACTAGTTAATCGATATTCTTCAAGGTTGAATCCCATTTCAATTAATCTTGTTACTTTATGACGTTCATCATTAGTTACAAGTGTAATAACTTCCCCTGATTTTTCCATTCTTCCAGTTCTACCACTACGGTGCTTGAAAAACTCTAACTGATAAGGTAAATTATAATTAATAACTAAACTTGCGTCAAAGTCGATCCCACGGGCTGCAAGATCACTTGCGACTACCCATTGATATTTAAGATCGTGAATTTCACTAATAACTTGTTTTCTTTTATGTTGACTCATTTTACCTGAAAGTAACGCAACATTTAAACCACTATCTAAAAGTTTTGAATAAACTTCTTCTTGTTCTTCTTTACGGCTAACAAAAATCAAAGCTAAATAAGGATTTAGAATGTTAGTCAATTTCTCTAAATTTTTAAAACGATCAGTTTCATTAACCTTAATTAGTTTATGAGTTATTTTTAACTCATGCTCATCCGTTGTATCAATTAAGTCATAATTACCAAAATAGCTTTTTATAAACGTATACATATTTTCATTAATAGAAGCTGAAAATAGTAAAAACTTAGTATGATCAAGACCACTAATAATTTGATCTATTAATGTTAAAAAGTCTTGGTCAAACATCATATCAGCTTCATCTAATATTAAATATTTTAAATGATTAATATTAAGTCCGTTCTTACGCATTTCAATTAAACGTTCCGGAGTTGAAATAACTACATTTGGTTGTTTATTTTTCAACCATTGACTCTCTCTTTGTTTATCAGTTTTAAAATGATAAGCTTTAACACTAATATTTTCATCTAATGGTTTTAACATTTCTCTTACTTGGATTACTAACTCATTGGTTGGTACTAAAATAAGTGCTTCTACATCTTTAGTTAGTTTTAAATTCGCAACCAAAGGTATTAAGTAAGCGTGCGTTTTACCAGTTCCAGTAGGAGCAATACCAACTAAGTTTTTATGACTACCAAATTGTTTAATGACTGCCTCCTGAATTGGGGTCAGTTTTTGATAGTTTAAGTTTTTTAATAAGTTTTCCATTTAAATTTGCTCCCTCCTTTTCTTATTATATCATTTTTTATTTTTTAAATGTTTCTGGTACGTAAAAAGATTATATTCATCTTCATACATACTTTCTAAAATAATGTTGGAAAAACCAACACCAATTAACCTAATTGGTACATCGTTAAAGTTTTCATAAAAGAGATCATCAACAATCACTTTAAAAGTTTCATAATCTTTAGAGTAGTCATTAATTGTTTTTGACCTTGTTATCGTATTAAAGTTAGAATCTCTCAACTTTATACTAACAGTTTTAGCCAACGCATTTTCCTTTAAAAGCCGTTGATAAGACTCATTAAAAACTAAATCAATTTCACCTACTAATACATCATATACTTCGATATTATAATTAAAAGTAGTTTCATTACTTATCGATTTAGGAATCTCATATTTAGTCGGATCAACAACATTACTACTCTCTCCATAAATATGCGCTTTTAAATTAAGGTAATGTTCATATTTCATTACTTTTAAAACTTTTTCCAAATTTTCTCTTAAAACAAAATCACCAATTGTTTTTATTCCTTGTTTTTCTAAAAGTGGATAAGTTTTAATTCCGACACCAAAAAGTCTTGAAATTGGTAGCGGTAAAATTTTATCGCTTATTTCTTTTTTTCTAATCACAGTAATACCTAGCGGTTTTTTCATATCACTACCCATTTTCGCTAAAAACAAAGTTGGAGCAATTCCAATTGAAGAAGGCAAAAGGTATTTGTTATTTAGCGTATCTTGAATCTCTTTAGCAATTTCAAGCGGATGTCTAGTTTCAGATAATTTTGTAACGTCAAGATAAGCTTCATCGATTGAGGCTTTTAAAACTCGATCAGAATAAGTTTTTAAAAACTCAAAAAATAAATTACTTTGTTTTCTAATAAAATCAAAATCAGCAGGTACAATTAAAAGTCTGGGATAAATGTTTTGAGCCGCGGCAATTGCCATTCCTGATTTAATGCCATATTTACGTGCTTTATAGGACGCGGTTGTTATAACACCGCGGTTTGAAACCGATTTTCCGCCAACAACAAAAACCTCATTTTTTAAATAAGGGTCTTTAATGATTGCCACTTGAGCATAAAATGCATTCATATCAATGTGAAAAATTACTTTTGGACTCTTTTTCATCTTTAATCCTTTATCTTTTTTTGATTTTGTGTTAATATAGATATTGATAATATGAGGTGGTAACATGGCAAAGAAAGAAACAGCTAAAAAGCAAACAAACAAACCTAACAATCAAATAATTAAAGATTATAAAAACCCAACTGATACCTTATTAGGTAAAATCATTATTTGGGGGCTAATCGTTGCGATGGTTGGCGGGATTGTCTTAGCACTTATTTTAGCACTAGTTGCAGTTCTTTAAAATTTTAAAAGGCTTTGAAAGCCTTTTTTATTTTTTCAGCAACATTTTTGCTTGATTAATAGCATGACTACTTATTTCTTCATCAGATAACATTAAAGCAATTTTTTCAATTCGTTCATCGAATGATAGTTTATGAATTGTTGTTTGCATCCGTTTAGAAACTAATTCTTTAGTAATGCCAAAATGAGTATTTGCTTTTGCTGCTACTTGCGGTAAATGGGTAATAACAATTAATTGCATTTCCGCACTTAAACTACTCATCTTATTAGCCATCTTAGCAGCTGTCTTACCACTAATACCAATATCTATTTCATCTAAAACTAATAGTTTTAAATCATTTTGTTTTGCATAAATACTTTTAATTGCAAACATAAATCTAGCGCGTTCTCCACCACTAGCAACTTTTGATAGTGATTTTAGTGGCTCGCCTTCATTAAGTGATATTAAAAACTCAATTTCATCGATACCGTCTTCTCTTAAGACGGTATTTTCTTCATTAAATAGTACTTCGAACTTAGTATCTTCTAAATCTAAGTCTTTTAGTTCTAAAATAACTTCACGCTCTAACTTCTTAGCAAGCTTCATTCTGATCTTTCTAAGTTCTAAACCAATATTAATAGTTTCCTCTTTTAAATCTGCCACTTTTTTAGCATACTTTTCTAAGTATGAGTCATAGTTTTTAATTAAATTAATTTTTTCATCAATTTCTTCAATATATATAATTAATTCATTAATTGGTTTTTGATATTTCTTCTCAATTCTTTCTAACTCATACAACCTCTCACTAATTACCTCAAACTCATTTTGGTCAAAGTCAAGGGCATAACGTTTATCACTAATGATTGATTTTAATTCTGTTAGTTCGTAATAACTATTATTCAATTTTTCTTCAACATCCTTAAAATCACTGTCAAAGGGTTGAAGTTTAATCGCTGTCTTTGCGGCATCATAAATATTTTCAAGGTTTGCTAATTCGATTGATTCAATTAAATTGTTTAAATTTAACGCAATCTTATCAAAGTTCGCTAAGACCTCATGTTTCTTAGTGAGTTCATCATATTCATCTTTAACTAAATTTAAGTTAGATAACTCTTTTAACTGATACTCATAAAACTCTAATCTTTGTAAATCCTCGGCTTCCTTTTTAAGTAAATTATCATAATGACTTTTTGCTTCTAAATAACTTGATCTTTTAATTAAATATTTAGATAAGTGTTTGCCAATTAAATCTTTATCAATTTGATCAACAAAACTTAAATAGAGACTAGGATCTAATAGTTGGTATAAGTCATCTTGGGAATGAATATTACCAATTTTATCAGTTAAACTCCGTAAATAGGTTAAAGTAATTACTTTACCATTTAAAGTAATTTTATGACGACCCTTTAAATCAATTTGACGAATGACAGTAATCTCTTCTTCCAAATCAAAAAAGGTTCTCAAACTCTCATCAAGATAAAATGTCGCTTCTACAAAGGCTTGTTCACTTCCATGTCTAATCATTTCTGCATCACTTCTTTTAGCAAAAATTAAACTAAGTGATTCTAAAATAATTGACTTACCACTACCAGTCTCACCAGTTAAGACTGTTAATCCCTTATCAAAGCTAATTTCAATATCTTCAATTAAAGCGAAGTCTTTAACTTTTAAATACTTTAGCATTAATCCTCTTCCTTAACTAAGACGCTTTCAGCATCTTTTAACATTTGATGTGCTTTAGTTGTTAATTCTAAACCTAGTTTATATTTTTTAACCGCATCATCTAATGCTATTTCTTTATTTTCTAATGCTTTAACAACTTCTTCTAATTCTTTTAAAATTTGTTCAAAACTTTTTTCAGCCATTATTTTTCCTCCTTCTTAATAACTTTAGTAATTAAACTACCGTCATGGTAAATTACTTTTAATTCTTCCCCGGTAGTAACATCTTTTGCACTTTTAATAATTTTACCGTCTATTTCAGTGAAAGTATAACCACGTTTCATAATCGCAAGTGGATTTACTTTTTCTAAGATGTTTAAGTTATTAGTAAACTGATATTTTTTACTGTCTACTATATACTTATAATTATTTGTTAAATTTACTAATAAATTATTAATTTTATCATTATTTCGGTTAATTAATTGACTTGGTTCAAACTTTTTAATTTTCAAGTTTAAACTTTCCAACTTACTTAAATTACTATTAAGTAAATGATTAAAGTAAGTGTTTAGTAAGTTTTTGTTAGTCTTTAATTTATCATGCATTTGGTTTAGTTTGTTTTTAGGACTAGAAACTTCAAGTCTATTTAAGTGATTTAATAAAACATTTTGGTAATTGTTTATTAAATTAGTTAACGAGTTAGTTAATGACTCCTCGCTCTTTTTTAAAGAAAGTAAAATATCGATTGTATTTGGGGTTGCAAGTTCAGCAGCAGCTGTTGGTGTTGGCGCTCTAAGATCTGATACAAGATCGGAAATTGTATCATCAGTCTCATGACCAATAGCAGTTATAATTGGTAAGTTAGAATGATAAATAGCAGTTATAGTTTCTAATTCATTAAAAGCCCATAAATCTTCAATGGAACCACCACCACGACCAACAATTAATAAATCAACTTTATTATCTTCATTAGCCTTTTTAATTTGTCTAGCAATCGTTTCACTAGCACCACTACCTTGAACACTTGCAGGATATAAAATAACTTCAGCAAGTTTATAACGTCTGTTTACAGTATTTCTAATATCTTGAATAACCGCACCGGTTGCACTTGTTACTACCCCAATGCTTTTAGGGTATTTAGGAATTACTTTTTTAGGTTTGTCAAACCAACCTAGTTTTTTCAAATCATCTTTTAATTTTAAATACTTCTCATAAAGCTCACCAGTACCATCTAACTTCATTGAAGATACCGAGACATTATAAGACCCTTGGGGTGCATAAAGACT
>Ga0079223_10003352_pt1 | contig 10087 bp, 9 predicted proteins | sample Stecom2011_FD_75072 | JGI IMG/M metagenome (GOLD analysis project Ga0079223, IMG submission 75072) | Agricultural soil microbial communities from Utah to study Nitrogen management - Steer compost 2011 | ecosystem: Environmental > Terrestrial > Soil > Agricultural land | place: USA: Utah...
AAATTGAAGAAAGCAAATTCGATCCAAAGGTTGCCGCAACGTTTATTCGCGGTTATCTCAAGTCGTTTGCGAAATACGTCGGCGCTTCAGAAGCTGAAGTATTAGCCGCATATAATGATCTTGTTGCGGAAAAGCCAAAGCTTGATGATATGCAAAGCTTTTCGCGTAAAAAAACCATTGAAACGCAAGACAGCCGCTTAATGCTGATTACCTATATTATCATTGCGGTCTTAGTGGCGTCTTTTATTTTATTTATTTGGCAGCAGTTGGGTAGTGACACTGAGCTAAGTAACGGTAATGAGCAAACAAGCACAGTTGTAACAAGTAAAAACACCGAACCAGCCCAGGACATTGTTACTGAGAGTAACAAGTTAGATAACGAGATACTCGAAGAAGCAGCGCAAGCGAATAATGAACATGTTATTCCTGTTACCGAGCGAGAGCGTTCAACGCAGCCTACTACTGCACCTAGCGAAGCAACGGTAGCTGAAACCAATTCAGCCGTGGCGCAAACAGTTACGGCAACAGAAGAGCAAAACGCGGCAACAATGCAAAGCGAGCAAACTGCGGAAACGTTACCGCCTGCCGCTGAAGCTGCAGAGGTAATTCCAGCAGTTACTCGCACGGGTACATTTTTAGATGAAGCAGATCCTTCAGCCGGTGAGTTAGTACTCTATTTCTTAGCACCGAGTTGGGTGGAAGTATTAAATGCTAACGACTTTAACAACCGTTTAGCCTATGGCATTAAACGCCGAGGTTATAATATGCCTCTTGGTGGTGCTGAAGCATACACCATTGCTATTGATGTACCTTATGCCGTTGAAGTGTATTACCGTGGCGAACCCGTCGATTTAACGGCGTTATATGAAGGTCAGATAGGTTTAATTCGTATACCTAGTTTACAACCATAAATATTTGAGTAGTTATTCATGAGTACCACAGTGGATATTCCAAGACGTAAAAGCCGTCGCATTTATGTAGGTAATGTACCTATTGGTGACGGTGCTCCTATTGCTGTCCAATCAATGACCAACACGTCTACTACAGACGTTGCAGCGACTGTCGCCCAAGTTAACGCAATAGCTGCCGCTGGTGCTGATATCGTGCGCATTTCTGTTCCTACCATGGACGCAGCAGAAGCCTTTAAATTAATTAAACAACAAACCACTGTGCCTTTAGTGGCCGATATACATTTCGATTACCGTATCGCCCTAAAAGTAGCTGAGTATGGCGTTGACTGCCTGCGTATTAACCCTGGCAATATAGGCAATGAAGACCGTATTCGTGCTGTGGTAGACGCTGCTCGTGAGCGCAATATTCCTATTCGTATAGGGGTAAATGCGGGCTCGTTGGAGCGCGACATTCAAGAGAAATATGGCGAGCCAAATGGCGCCGCGCTGGTTGAATCAGCTATGCGCCATGTAAGTATTTTACAGCGGCTCGACTTCCACGACTTCAAAGTCAGTGTAAAAGCTTCTGATGTGTTTCTTGCCGTTGAGGCCTATCGCTTATTGGCTAAAGAAATTGAACAACCATTACATTTAGGTATTACTGAAGCCGGCGGCGCACGAAGCGGTGCAGTTAAGTCTGCCGTTGGCCTAGGTATGTTATTGGCCGAAGGTATTGGCGACACCATGCGCGTGTCTTTAGCCGCAGACCCGGTGGAAGAAGTTAAAGTAGCCTTCGATATTTTGAAGTCTCTGCGTATTCGCTCCCGGGGTATCAACTTTATTGCGTGCCCAAGTTGCTCGCGCCAAGAGTTCGACGTTATAGCTACTGTTAACGCGCTTGAGCAACGGTTAGAAGACATCACCACTTCTCTCGACGTATCAATAATCGGCTGTGTAGTTAATGGCCCAGGCGAAGCGCATATTTCGCATATTGGCCTTGCTGGGGCAAAAACCCGCAGTGGTTTTTATGTCGACGGTGAACGGCAGCGTGAACGCTTGGATAATAGCGACTTAGTTGATCAACTCGAAGCACGTATTCGTTCTTATGTGGCTCGAAGCGACGAGAGTAATAAAATATCGGTAGTTGATACGACAAATGTAGGTTAACCGCGCGCTCGACGTTTTACCTCCCCGTCTAAACACCCTATAATGCCGACACTTTAAAATAGGAAGGCTGCTGCAGTGGCAAAGCAAATTCAAGCAATTCGTGGAATGAATGATATTCTGCCCGACCAAACCGGTCGCTGGCAGGCTATAGAGTCGGTTATTCGCCGCCTCGTAGCTAGTTATGGGTATAGCGAAATACGCATGCCTATCGTAGAGCAAACGGAACTATTTAAGCGCTCTATTGGTGAAGTAACCGACATTGTTGAAAAAGAAATGTACACCTTCGACGACCGGAATGGTGAAAGCCTAACGCTGCGCCCTGAAGGCACAGCAAGTTGTGTGCGGGCAGGCAACCAACATGGCTTACTGTACAACCAACAACAGCGGTTATGGTATATGGGGCCAATGTTTCGTTACGAACGGCCGCAAAAAGGGCGTTACCGCCAGTTCCACCAAGTGGGTGTGGAAAGCTTTGGTATAGCGAGCCCCGATATAGACGCTGAACTCATTATTATGACCGCACGGTTATGGCGTGAGCTCGGTATTGCGAAACACTTAACCCTTGAGCTTAATTCATTAGCTTCAAACGAAGCCCGCTTAGATTATCGTAATGCGCTCACCGCATACCTACGCGAACATATCGATCAACTAGACGCAGACAGTGTGCGTCGGCTTGAATCGAACCCGCTGCGCATTCTTGATTCAAAAAATCCAGCAATGGCCGACATGCTAAATGCAGCGCCGAAACTTTCTGAATATTGGGACGACGAGTCGCGAAAGCACTTTACTAGTTTATGTGAACGCTTAGACGCCGCAGGCGTAGCATATACCCTCAATGAACGTTTAGTGCGTGGTCTGGACTATTATAACCGTACAGTATTTGAGTGGGTTACCGACAGCTTAGGTGCCCAAGGCACCGTATGCGCGGGTGGGCGTTACGACGGCCTAGTAGGGCAATTAGGTGGTAAAGACACCCCAGCGGTTGGCTTTGCTATGGGCTTGGAGCGTTTAGTATTAATGCTCGAAGTAGCCAATACCTTGCCTGTTGCCGATAGCGTACATGTTTATATTGCAGCCGTAGGTGAAAGCGCGGAACTTCCGGCGCAAGCTGTTGCCGAAAAACTGCGCGATCAGTTCCCAGCGTTACGGGTGCATATGCATTGCGGTGGTGGTAATTTTGGTCGGCAGCTGAAGCGGGCAGACCGATCGGGCGCAACTTTAGCCATTATTTTGGGCGAATCTGAAATTGCCGAAAATAAATTCACAGTTAAGTATTTACGCGAGCAGCGCGATCAGGTGTCGGTTGACTGGACGGGTTTGCAGGCACTCATTGAAGAATTAGAACTAATATAAAAGAGGACTGGCACGTGGATAACGATGAACAACAAGTCGAACAGGTAAAAACCTTTATTAAAGAATACGGTCCATGGATTGTTGCAGGTCTGGTTATTGGCTTGGGCTCAATGTTTACTTGGCGTAATTATCAGGCCTCGCAAGACGTTGCAGCACAAACCAAAACAGCGGCCTATGAGCAAGTGCTTGAGCAACTACAAAACACCGAAACCCTAGCCAATACTGAGTTTGCGAACGACGTGTTAGCTGGGTTAGAAGGTAGTACATACGCAGCGCTAACCCGTTTGCAATTAGCCAGCAAAGCAGTGAACGACGATAACCTAGACGAAGCAGCGCAATTATTAGCTGCAGCCTTAAAGGAAACGTCGCGCAGTGAATTAAAAAGTTTAATTTCCTTGCGTTTAGCTCGTGTTGAAGTTGCCCGTGGTGAATTTAATGCAGCGAAACAAGCCTTAGCCAATGTTGTTGAACAAGGTTACGCAGCTCTTAAAGCTGAAGTTGAAGGCGACCTAATGTTTGCTCAAGGCGAACTTAGTGCGGCTAAAACCGCGTATGAAAACGCCTTGGCCTTATCTTCACGTGGTGCAAACCCATTTTTAGAAATGAAACTAGATAATTTGGCGGCTAACTAATGAATTATGCGCATAAGTTGTTGCTGACTGTTGTTGCAACAGCAGTTTTTTTAGTGGGTTGTTCATCGAATGATGTTCAGCAACGTCATGCCGACTTACAAGCATTTACACCCAGCGTAACAGACAAAGTGTTGTGGCAAACACGGGTTGGGCTAGGTACAGACGAACACTATACCAGCCTTCAGCCTGCTTATAGCGACGGTGTAGTATATGCGGCGGAACGCCATGGCTTACTTATTGCGCACGATATAGAAACAGGTAAGCGCATTTGGCAACGGGATCTAGGCGGAAAGAAACGTTACTTTGAACACTTTCCTCGTGGTGATTCTGCACGTTTAACGGCAGGCCCAGTCGTTGTGAATGACCGCATTTATTTGTCGTCAGAAAATGGTGCAGTGTATGCACTCGACAAAAGCAACGGTGAGACCATTTGGCGCACTCAGGTGAAAGGCGAAGTAATGACTGCGCCTACGATAGGTGAAGGCTTTGTGGTCGTACACCTAAGTAATGGTTTCTTAGTGGCATTACGTGAAAACGACGGAGTGCAGCAGTGGAGCTTTGAAGAAGACACCAGCTTGCTTTCTTTGCGCAGTGTTTCTCGCCCAATGATTACTAGTGGTGGTGTCGTGGTTGGTACCAGCACCGGTAAACTGCAAGTGTTACTACTTGAAAGTGGCCGTTTGGCTTGGGAAGAGCGCATTGCATCTCCTTCAGGCTCGTCAGACTTAGAACGTATGACAGATGTCGACGGCACACCTTTAATTGTAGGTGATATTGTTTATATATCTGGCTATAACGGCGAAACTGTTGCGTTAGAATTGCGTTCGGGCGACGTATTGTGGAAGCGTGATCATGCCAGCGCCAGTGCCCCGATACTTGTTCGTAACCGCTTGGTGCTAGTAAACCAAGAAAGCCACGTGGTTGCTCTGGACCGAATTTCAGGCACCGAGCTTTGGCGCAATAACGATTTATATTTCCGTAGTGTTACCGATGTAACCTTGCAAGGCGACTACCTCGTAGTGGGTGACCGCTTTGGTTATGTGCATTGGTTGAACCGTAATACCGGTGCGCTTGCGGGTCGAATTAAACTAGACGAAGGCGATGCTATTCGTACCGCCCCAGTTCGTGCGGAAGAACACCTAGTGGTGCAAAGCGCCGCAGGCCGATTATATTTATTACAGCAGCTTAACGCCGAATAGGCCAAGCTCGCAGAAAGGAAGTTTCATGTTGCCAGTTGTGGCCCTTGTTGGCCGCCCAAATGTGGGTAAATCCACATTGTTTAACCGCTTAACTAACAGCCGCGATGCACTCGTGGCTGACTTTCCCGGCTTAACGCGCGATCGCCAGTACGGCTCTGCACGTTTCGACGGTTACCAGTTCATTGTAGTGGATACAGGCGGTATTCAAGGCGACGAAGGAGGTATTGACCGACTCATGGCAGAACAGTCGTTACAGGCTGTACATGAAGCAGACTTAGTGTTGTTTTTAGTCGACGCTCGTGATGGTTTAACTGCATCAGACGAGTACTTAGCCGACTATTTACGCCGCCAAGAAAAAGAAATACGTTTAGTTGCGAACAAGGTTGACGGCATTGATGGCGATTCAGCCAGTTCCGACTTCTACAAGTTAGGCTTGGGTGAAGTGTGGCAAATTGCTGCGTCGCAAGGGCGTGGTGTAAGTAAACTGATGAAGTTTGCTTTCGAGCCTTTACTTGAAGAGTTCCCAGACGTTATAGAGCCTATAGCCGAACCTATCGATATCGACGAAGACAGCGGCTTTACCGCGCCAGATCCTTCTACCCCTATAAAGCTGGCCATAGTTGGCCGCCCAAATGTGGGTAAGTCAACGCTTACCAACCGAATTTTAGGTGAAGAGCGTGTGGTGGTATTCGATGAGCCAGGCACAACCCGTGACAGTGTTTATATACCCATGCAGCGCGACGACCAAGAATATATTTTAATCGACACCGCCGGTGTGCGGCGTCGTGGCCGTATTGGCGAAGCCATTGAAAAGTTCTCAGTGATCAAAACGCTACAAGCAATTGAAGACGCCAACGTGGTTATTATGGTGGTCGACGCTCGTGAAACCATTAGCGATCAAGACTTGAGTTTATTAGGCTTTGTGCTTAATGCGGGGCGCTCTATTGTTATTGCTGTGAACAAATGGGACGGCCTAGAAACAGATGCCCGTGATTGGATTAAGCAAGAGCTTGATCGACGCTTAGGCTTTGTCGACTTTGCCCGCATTCACTTTATCTCAGCACTACATGGCACCAACGTGGGGAACTTATTCGAGTCGGTACAAGAAGCCTATGCCAGCGCAACTAAGCGCGTTGGTACAGCAACCCTTACGCGTATTATGGAATCGGCTATTGATGAGCATCAGCCCCCATTGGTTCGTGGCCGTAGAGTTAAAATGAAATATGCCCATGCGGGTGGTTATAACCCGCCATTGGTTATTATTCATGGTAACCAGGTTACCAATATGCCGGAAAGTTATAAGCGTTATTTAACCAACTACTTCCGCCGCTCACTCGAACTAATGGGTACACCCATTAAAATTGAATTCCGTGCCGGCGACAACCCGTTTTCAGGCCGCCGCAACAAGCTCAGCTTGTCGCAGCAGCGGAAGCGCAAACGTATGTTGCGCTTTGTGAAAAAGTAACTGTACCTTTCTTATTGCGCTTGTGGCGGTGCATCGTGGCCATCAAGCGCTTCTACGTCTATACCGTCATACTGATAATCAGTCAGGCAATAGTCGCAAGTGAGCACCAACTTGCCATCTAACTCTATAATTTCACGTAGCTCGTCACGCGAAATAGAACGCAAAGCAGCAGCGGTGCGTTCACGTGAACAACCACAGTAAAAGCTAACCTCTTGTTCAGGATATAAATGAATATCTTCCTCATGGTACAAGCGGTGTAATATATCGCGAACCGGCAAGGTGAATATTTCTTCTTGGGTTAAGGTGTCAGCTAAGGCTACTAAATGCGTTAAGCTGTCGGTTTGTATGTCATTGGCAGGCTCTTTGCTAGCCGCCGGTAACACTTGCAACATAAACCCAGCACACTGCTGTTGCGCAGCATCTGCATGCAACCAAATACGAGTAGGTAATTGTTCCGATTGGCTAAAATAGTCTTCAACAGCCTCCGCTAAACTGTCGCCTGAAACTTTCACCATGCCTTGGTAACGTTCGCCTTGTTCGGGCGTTAGCGTTAAAACTAATAAGGCATCGTCACCTAGCATTGCTTGTAGTGTACCGTCGGTTATTTCAGCCCGGGTACGAGCTAAACCACGCAATTTTTGGTCATGGCGACCATTAACGGTAGCAAAGTTTAATGGCCCACTGCCTTGCAACTGCAGGTTTATATGGCCTTTAAATTTCAGCGTGGCAGTAAGTAAGCTGGTTACGGCTAACAGTTCACCTAGTAAATTGGCCACGGGTGCTGGGTAATTATGCTTGTCGCATAATGCGGCATAGCTTGAAGACAGCTGTACCAACTCGCCGCGAACATCATGCTCGGCGAAGGTAAACCTGTTTATTTCGTTGGTGTCAGAAATGCTCTCAGTCATGAAGTAATGCCTATTGGTTCTTGAATTTAATGAGTTCGCGCCGTTGTTTACTGTTCGGCCGCTGTTCAGGGTGCGGATTATATAACGCATTGGCTTTTCTTGCCGCTGCATTTTCTTCCCGCTTTGCTAAGCTCGCTTCTGTTTCTTGGTATAGTTCGGCTGCTTTAGTGGCATTTCCTCGGTGCTCGCTGAGGCCGGTTACGGTTACTGTCATGCGATCATAGCCTCTTGGCACTTCAATAATAGCGCCTATCTCAACCATTTTAGCTGGCTTGGAACGTTGGCCATTATAATGCACCTTGCCAGCCTGTACGGTGGTACGTGCCAGCCCTCTTGTTTTAAAGAACCGGGCTGCCCAAAGCCATTTATCAAGCCGAACCGGTTGAGCCGATGAATGTTGGTGAGACATAACTGAACTAACTCCAAAACAAAGAAACTAAACGTAAAGAATCTCGCTTATATCATTACCAGCGAAGTTATTAACTAAACTAAGTGTAACATGGCGAAGCCAAAGCAAAATGGCTTAGTAAAGGCAAACAACTATTTTGCGACAATGTATGTTAATAGGTTGTTGCAAGGTTGTTGCTAACAGCAACGCAGTATAGAATGTGTTGCTTAACTTATAAGAATTAAAATATCCGTGGTACAAGTGATTACAACGCTTACTTCAGCTTCATCTACAGTATTGAGCCGGTTACGGTCGGGTCAATTCACTAGCTCACTATTTTTTGGTTTAGGGCTAGTTTTTTTGCTTTCTGCTGCTTGGCTGCTGGCACAACTAACTTGGCGTTTGCTTATGCCACTTGAGCCTATGGTGCTGAAGCCGTTAAGCACAGCTCAAACCACAACCATAAAAGTAAACCAAGTAGATTTAAGCCAGGTGCAGGCCTTACACTTATTCGGCCAAAAAGGCGCAACAACGGCCCAAGCAACCACCACTAATGCGCCAGTAACCACTTTAAACATTCGTTTGGTTGGCGTCACAGCAAGTAATAACCCCAATTTATCTGCGGCTATTATTCAACAAGGCTCTGAACAAAGTACCTATATACCGGGCGATACCATTAGGAATAGTCGTGCGGTGGTGCAAGAAATATATAGCGATCGAGTTATGCTAGAGCATAATAATCGCCTTGAAACCTTATGGCTTGAAGGCCGTGATGGAAGTGAAGCAGCACTGGTATTACAAACGCCGCAAGCCAATACAACTCAACCTAAGCCAGAAGCAGAGCCTGAAGTTGATTTGAACTTGAATAAACGCCAGCTTGAAGTGTTAGAAGTTATTAGCATTACACCACAGCAAGGTGAAAATGGCTTGGCAGGTTACCGGTTGGCACCAAAAGGCAACGAAGAACTATTTCGTGGGTTTGGTTTACGCCCTGGCGACCTAGCCGTAGCCATTAACGGCTATGACCTAACTAATATGGCAGAATCATTAGAGCTAATGGCTCAGCTTGAAGGATTAACGCAGGCGCAAGTGCGCATTTTAAGAGATGGAGAGTATGTGGATATTGAGATCTACATACCAGAAGAGTAGGTATTCGTAATGCATGTATTTAAACGACTCACATGGTTGTCATTTGCCGTCGCTTTGTTTTCTATTGCTGCCAATGCGCAGGACGATGAGTTTTCGGCTAGCTTTCGCAACACTGAAATTAACGAATTTATTCAGGTGGTTAGCCGTAACCTAGAAAAAACCATTATTGTTGATCCGGAAGTTCGTGGCCGCGTAAACGTGCGCAGCTACGACGTCATGTCGCGCCAAGAATATTATCAATTCTTTTTGAATGTGCTTTCAGTGTATGGCTATGCGGTAATTGAAATGGACACCGGTCCGCTTAAAGTAATTCGTGACCGAGACGCTAAAAATGCGCCTTCTTTTGTTGCCGAGGGCGACGAACGCATGGGCGACGAATGGGTCACTCGTGTTGTTCCGGTTGAAAATGTCTCCGTTCGTGAATTGGCGCCTTTGTTGCGTCAGTTAAACGACCAAACTGCCGGTGGCGCCGTAATGAATTACGACGTATCGAATGTGATCATGATCACTGGCCGAGCCGCAAACGTGAATCGCCTAGCGGAAATCATTCGCCGGGTTGATCAAGTGGGTAACCAGGAAGTAGAAATCGTAGAGTTAAAATTCGCCTCTGCCGGTGAAATGGTTCGTATTGCCCAAAGCGTATTTGCTCAGTAAGGCAGTAACACCCCAGAAATGTTAGTGCCGCGTTTAGTAGCCGACGAACGCACCAACCGCGTGTTAGTGAGCGGTGAAGATCGTGCTCGTGAGCGCGTAGTACGGCTTATTAAGCAACTCGATCAAGAAATGCAAACCAGTGGTAATACCCGGGTGTTTTATTTGCGCTATGCCAAAGCAGAAGAAATGGTAGCGTTATTACGAGGTATGACAGCAACGTTAATTGCAGAGGAAGAACGCGCTTCCTCGGGCGGTACTGGGGCAGCGCAGCGAAATCGTCGC
>Ga0079223_10003356_pt1 | contig 10083 bp, 6 predicted proteins | sample Stecom2011_FD_75072 | JGI IMG/M metagenome (GOLD analysis project Ga0079223, IMG submission 75072) | Agricultural soil microbial communities from Utah to study Nitrogen management - Steer compost 2011 | ecosystem: Environmental > Terrestrial > Soil > Agricultural land | place: USA: Utah...
GAGTGCATTTATTATACGCACATACAGAGCCAGGTTTGATGAACTCTTATTAACCATAGACCATATCGCCTTTCGAAAAATGGATGAACGCTTGGTTTTTTACCTTAAACAAAAAACAGAAGGACGCGGAAATCAAATCGCTACATCGCATCAGGAAATTGCAAACGACTTGAATTCAGCCCGCGAAGTGATTTCGAGACTGCTCAAAAAACTGGAGCAAATGGGTGCTATAAAGCTTGAACGTAATTTGATACACATAATAAATTTAGATAATGTGTGATGGCTAGTCTTCCAAAAACTATACTGTAAATGCTTGAGACCTTAGGATATTTATCTGCTCTCTTAATTGGAGTTATTCTGGGTGTAATGGGAGGCGGCGGCTCAATTATTACGGTACCGGTCTTGGTCTATATTATGCATTATTCGCCGGTTGTGGCTACCGGATATTCTCTTTTTGTAGTGGGTTCTACTTCTGCCGTGGGTGCCGCTATGTACTGGCGTAGAGGGTTGGTCCAAATCAAAACGGCAATTAGCTTTGGAATTCCTACTGCGCTGTCGGTATATCTCACACGTCAATTTTTGGTTCCGGCTATTCCCGATGTCATGTTTAAAGTCGGATCATTCGCTATTACAAAAAGTCTCTTCCTTATGATCTTGTTCGCGGTGCTTATGATTCTCGCATCGATCTCAATGATTAGAAAGCGAGAGCACAAAACGGCTGAGGAGAATAAGAAGACGATAAAACTCAATTACTTGGGAATTACACTTCAGGGATTGGCTATTGGTTTGCTCACCGGATTGGTAGGAGTGGGTGGTGGTTTTATGATCGTTCCGGCATTGGTAATTTTACTGGGAATAGATATGAAAGTGGCCGTAGGAACGTCGTTGTTGATTATGGCTGCCAACAGCCTGACCGGATTTTTAGGTGATATATTTACAAGTAAAATCGAGTGGAATTTTCTGCTTATTTTTACTGCTATTTCCATCGCGGGAATATTTATAGGAAATGCAATCTCTAAAAAGGTGGATGGCGATAATCTCAAACACGGATTCGGATGGTTCGTTTTAGCCATGGGATTCTTCATAATTGTAAATGAATTGTGGTTGTGATCTGAAAATCAAATTGAAATTGGCGTTCAGAATCAACAAATTTATACGTTGAACCCGGGTGCCGTATTAAGAGAATTTATTTAATTGAAAGAAAATATAAAACTGTAATACCATGAAAGTAGAGCAAATTTATACGGGTTGTCTGGCTCAAGGAGCCTACTATATCGAGAGTAAAGGCGAGGCTGTGGTGATTGACCCGCTGCGGGAAGTGCAACCGTATTTAGAAACAGCTAAAGCAACCGGTGCAAAAATAAAATACGTTTTAGAAACGCATTTTCACGCCGACTTTGTATCGGGTCACATCGACTTGGCCAAGCAAACGGGGGCAACCATTGTTTTTGGCCCAAATGCGAGCCCGAAGTTTGATACGTACATCGCAACGGATGGAGAAGTTTTAAAAGTGGGCGATGTAAGTATAAAAGTGCTCCATACGCCGGGTCACACCATGGAAAGTGTTTCTTATCTGCTTCTGGATAAGGATGGTAAGCCTCACGCAGTCTTTACCGGCGATACCTTGTTTCTTGGAGATGTAGGTCGCCCCGATCTGGCTGTAAAATCTGATCTTACCCAAGCGGAATTGGCCGGAAAGCTCTACGATTCACTGCGCACTAAAATAATGACCCTTCCCGACGATGTAATTGTTTATCCCGGTCACGGCGCCGGATCGGCATGCGGAAAAAACATGCGTAAAGAAACTGTAGGGAGTATTGGTGAAGAAAAGGCAACAAACTATGCCTTGCGCGCAGATATGACCAAAGAAGAGTTTGTAAAAGAAGTCACTACAGATCTCGCGCCGCCACCCTCATACTTTCCAAAAAACGTAGCTATGAATCGCGACGGGTACGAGAGTATTAACGCAGTTCTGGATCGCGGCTTGCAAGCTCTTTCGCCCGAAGCATTTGATGCCGCCGCAAATGAAACAGGTGCGCTGGTTCTCGATACAAGAAACCCAAATGTATTTGTACAAGGATTTATTCCCAACTCCATTTCTATCGGAATAGACGGAGGTTTTGCGCCATGGGTAGGAACGTTGATTCCGGATATCAATCAACCCATTTTGATCGTAGCCGATCCGGGTCGCGAAGAAGAGGTTGTAACACGATTGGCACGAGTAGGTTATGATAATTCGATCGGGTTTTTGGAAGGTGGTTTTGAAAGCTGGAAGAATAGCGGTAAAGAAACAGATCGAATTGAAAGTATCCAGCCCGAAACACTTGCAGAGCGCATGAAGAAAGCTGAGTTAAATATTGTAGACGTAAGAAAACCAAGTGAGTACGAGGGCGGTCATGTCGAAAAAGCCGCACTTAGACCATTGGACCTTATCAATATTCAAATGAGCGAATACGATAAAGCCAAAGTAGCTTATGTGTATTGCGCAGGGGGATATCGGTCGGTTATAGCATGTTCAATTCTTAAAGCACGTGGTTACGAGAATTTAGTGAATGTAGAGCGTGGTTTTCCCGGAATTAAAGCAACCGGCGTAGATTGCAAGGCAGCCATTTGCCCGAGCTCAACAGTTTAATATTCTTACTGAATTGAAAATAAAAAAGGAGCGCTTTCGGGCGCTCCTTTTTGGTTGGATGTAATGCATCTGTGGTTTATCTTGCAATGGTAATTGAACCACTTAAAGGTTCTGCATTGGGCAGTTTGAGCACATAGAAATAGGTTCCGTCGGGACTGTCTTTTCCATCCCAAAAGTTTCCGGGACCGTAATTGCTGCTTTCAAAAACAATACCTCCCCAGCGATTAAAAATTTGAATCGTTACGCCTGAGAGAAGATCCAGACCGGCAATTTCAAAAACATCATTTATACCATCCCCGTTGGGCGAAAAACCTTGTGGAATTTTAAAATCGACTGTGGTAGTTACAATCTGAGTAAATTTCTCTTCACAACCCATTTCGTCCTGAATGGTAAGGGTAACAGGAAAAGTGCCAATCGCATCAAATCCATAACTAACATTTTGATTCAATTCAATATGACCGTCGCCAAAATCCCATAGCCAAGTATTTATGGGAACAATACCCGGCGAAGAAAGATCTTCAAAACTAAATATCGTTGTCGGTCGTCCGTTTAGAGAAGGATGTACATGGAAATCGGCGGTCGGTCCTTGCTCGAATACTTCTGTTTGCGCCGAACCAGAACATCCGTTTTCATCGGTAACGGTTAACTGATAAATTCCCGCGCCACCCATTGTGTTTTGTGTTTCGTCATCATTGCTCCATTCGTAAAAGTCGTAACCGGCCGGCCCTTGAATTCCGATTTGAGTGTTATTGCAAATCGTTGTATCAGCCATTAATTCGAAAACCGGGTTCGTGTTTACTTCAATCATAAAACTGGTGGTTTCCGATACACACCCTGCTCGCTGAACATTTAATGAATACAGTCTGGCTACTAAAGGGGATGCGTTTTCAATAATAAGTTCGGGAGTAGTAAATCCAGCCATGGTTCCATCGGGCTTAGTCCACAAAAAGAAAGCATCTGACTCCGGCTGCACATTTAGTTGAATAGTCTCGCCTTCGCAATAAATCATTTGACCTGTTACTTCCGGAGTTTCGGGCGTAATAAGGAATTCAACATGAACGCTGTCGGTTGCCGAGCAGTTGTTTCCATCTGTAAATGTTACGTAATAAATTCCCGATTCTTGCGGAGTAAAGGTCGCTCCGGTCGATCCGTCTTGCCATTCAAATGTACCTTCTGTAACTTGCGGATCGAGAGTCACTTCCTGGTCAGAACACACGGATATATCTTCACCCAGATCAATAACAGGCATAGGGTGCACCCATACTTCTATCGAGTCGGTGAAGGATTCACATCCTTCCTCAATATAAAAGGCATAATACATCCCGCTTTGTGTGGGAATTGCATTTTCAATACTCAAGTTTTGTCCACTTATCATTTCGCCGGAAGGCAAAATATAACGGTAATTGACATCGCCAAAATCATTCATAAAGAGTGAAATAGTCTCGCCTTGGCAATAAACAGTTTCACCACTCAATTCGGGTGTTGCCGGTCGAGGGCTCATGGCGATTTGAACCGAATCGCGAAGTGCACAGCCTTGATAATCGGAAACGTCTACATAATAAGTTCCCGGTTCAGTAACTTCAAAATAATTTTCGGTCGAGCCATCTTGCCACAAAAAGTTATAATATCCGTCGATGGATAATGTCAAGGAAGTGTTTTCACAAATAGTATCATTGGGGCCTAAATCAACCGGTAGTTGGTAATACGCTACTTCAATGCTGTCGGTGGCAAAGCAATCGCTTCCGCTGTAAACTTCCACGTAGTATGTTCCGGGTTCGTAAACCATTGTGGTTTGCGTTGTAGCTCCGTTGCTCCACGCGTAAGAGGTTTTGCCCGGTCCTGCATCGAGCATAACTGAATCGTTTAAGCAAACTTCAAAATTCTTACCAATATTTAAATAGCTGAAAGCCGAGAAGTATCCGAAATTAGCAGCCGCTCCTCTAACGTTTATTATACCTAAATGAAATAGCTCATCGCTATAATTGGTGACGATATTTGCTTGATTTACCGGAACAGCTGCGGTGTTAAAATTGATTCGTGCAAAAACGTAATCGCCATTTGTGCCCGGAACCGGTGAAAAATGAGCCGGGGTAATGAGATCCGGATCTCCATTGAGTTCAAATTGATCTTCGCCTCCTGCGCGAATGGTTAGGTTGAGGTAGAAAGTTCCGGTGCTTCCTCTTACAAACCCTACTTGATTACTTCCGGTACATTTTAGTGGTGGGATTACGGCGCCTGCTACCTGATCAGACGCACCGGTCACTTGTAAAATAGATACAGGCGCAGAACTAACAATATAAGAGGCTGCTCCGGCGGGGTCAAACATATATTGCTCGCCGGCACTGAGTATGGCTACCGGTGTTGGGTTTCCGTCGATATATATTTCTGTGTTATCCTCTGTTGCACATACCACCCCACGATCTGAGTCATTGGTAAGACTTCCGTCAATTAGTATGTGCTCTGTCCCAAGATATTGGTATGCCACCAGCTGATCACCTATTACATCTGCTCCTCCGTCATCCGATGGGTCAACGTCAACCATGTCGTCTTTTATCGTTATCGATATTTCTTTATTGCTTTCTACTAAGGTACCACCAAAATGATTTTCAGGGGTGCCGTCCAGGGCTTCACAATAATATGTTTGTCCTCGGTTTAAGTTGATGGTAAAGGTTTCATTGGCGGCATGGCCCAATATATCTTTCGAAGGTGTAATGGAAATAGAGGTGTTGTTTTTGGTTGCCATTATTATAAATCCAGAGCGTGGTGGCGGATAATAAAAGTTATTGCCCAACTTCTGGTTATTTTGAAATTCAAATTGGGAAGGAACATAAAACTTAGTACCTAGGCTGTTTTTGCCTTTGAGTGCCCATAAATCGGTATTGTTGCTACCCCTTACTTCATAATATGCTGTGATGGGTTTTGTGGCTCTAATAAGCAATCCCGTGTTTAAGACCGTATTTGGAATTTTGGTTTCGATAAGCGACAAAAAGTGGCCTAGGTTAACCACTTCAACACCATTGGCCGGAATAGTTACCACGATGGGTTCAAAATTTAAATTAGCCGGTTGCGAAATTGTTACTGTACTCTCCTGATCAAAAGTTGACATGACAATATATACTGTGCTGTCTCTGCGGGGCTCCGAAAGCGTCCCCTCAGTAACATCCGGAGCACCAAACCAGAACTCGGTATCAATTTGTGCTTGAGCTATAAAAGGTGTAATTAGAACTAGAAAAAGGAGAGAGTATTTCATGCAGAATATTTAATTATGATAGGTTTAAATCGGTATTTGACCCTGTGGTATATTATCAAAAGCCCAACTATTTATCGATGGGCTTTAAATTGAATTTTATCATAACGGTAACATAAACATTTTAATTTATCACCTTGCTTTACGAGATGTTGTCTAAAATGTTCTGGTTTACTTTATTGGGAATGGTTACTTCGAGTTTCGGCTCCATTTCCATGGCGCGTTTTATTGCGAATACAGCACCATTATTTCGTGCCCAGCTTCTTCTGGCAATTCCATTGTTTACGTCCCAATGCAACATTGACATCAGTCTTCGTTCGGCATCAGCACTTCCATCCAGCAACATCCCAAAGCCTCCGTTTATCACCTCGCCCCAGCCTACGCCGCCGCCATTGTGCAAACTAATCCAAGTAGCACCTCTAAACGCGTCGCCTACAAAGTTTTGCACGGCCATATCTGCTGTGAATTGCGACCCGTCGTATATATTACTTGTTTCCCGATAAGGTGAGTCGGTACCTGATACATCGTGGTGGTCGCGGCCTAATACTACAGGGCCAATTTCTCCTAAAGCAATTGCCTCATTAAATGCTTTGGCAATTTCCATTCTTCCCTGAGCGTCGGCGTATAGTATCCGAGCCTGTGACCCCACAACCAGCTTGTTGATTTTCGCATTTGAAATCCATAAAATATTGTCGCTCAGTTGTTGGGTTATTTCTTCGGGTGCATTTTTTATTATACGTTCCAATACCTTTCGTGCAATCGCATCTGTTTTGTCCAAATCTTTCGGATTGCCACTGGCACAAACCCATCTGAATGGTCCAAAACCGTAATCGAAACACATCGGGCCCATAATGTCCTGAACATATGAGGGATATTTAAAATCTATTCCATTTTCGGCCATAACGTCGGCTCCGGCGCGGCCGGCTTCAAGTAAAAAGGCATTACCGTAATCAAAGAAATAGGTGCCTTTGTCGGTATGTTTATTAATGGCATTCGCCTGTCGGCGAAGCGATTTTCTGACCTGATCTTTAAATGTCTCCGGATCGTTGGCCATCATTTCGTTTGCCTCTTCAAAACTGAGCCCCACGGGGTAATAGCCGCCGGCCCAAGGGTTGTGCAACGAGGTTTGGTCGGAACCCAAATCTATATATACTCCGGCTTCGTAAAATTTCTCCCATACGTCGACTACGTTTCCGAGGTAGGCAAATGAAACCACCTCTTTGTTGGCTTTTGCGCTCTTAACACGTTCAATCAGTTCGTCAATATCATCCGTAATTTCATCTACCCAGCCCTGCTCATGTCGCTTGTGTGCGGCTTTTGGGTTTACTTCGGCACACACCGTAATGCATCCGGCAATATTTCCAGCTTTTGGCTGCGCCCCACTCATTCCTCCTAAACCGCTGGTTACAAAAACCTTTCCTTCGATTCCCTCGCCTGATTTCGATATCTTTCGGCCGGCATTCAAAACAGTAATTGTCGTTCCATGCACAATTCCTTGTGGTCCTATATACATATACGATCCGGCGGTCATTTGTCCGTACTGTGTTACACCAAGGGCATTGTATTTTTCCCAGTCATCTTGCGATGAGTGATTTGGAATCATCATCCCGTTTGTTACTACAACTCGTGGGGCGTGCTTGTGCGAAGGGAAGAGCCCGAGTGGATGACCACTATACATGACCAAAGTTTGGTCGTTGGTCATTTTGCTCAAATATTGCATCGTGAGCAGGTACTGCGCCCAGTTTTGAAAAACAGCTCCGTTGCCACCGTAAGTAATAAGCTCGTGCGGGTGTTGAGCGACTGCCGGATCGAGATTGTTTTGAATCATAAGCATTATCGATGCAGCTTGTTCGCTTTTGGCCGGATATTCTTTGATGGGACGGGCATACATTTTGTATCTCGGTCTAAACCGATGCATATATATACGTCCGAACTCTTTCAGCTCTTCGTAAAACTCACCTGCAAGTTCGTCGTGGAAGGCTGCCGGAAAATAACGAAGAGCATTTTCTACAGCCAGTTTTTTTTCGTCTGCACTCAATATGTCTTTTCGTTTGGGTGCGTGACTTACGCCGGGATCAAGAGGTTGTGGCTGTGGCAATCGATCCGGTATTCCCATTTTAATTTCTTCTTGAAAATCAACCTTACCAACTTGTGCTAACTTCATAATTTTATTCTTTATCAAATCTGCCTTTCGATTTATTAAAACCATAAGGGCAATGTTTGCAACCGTTTTGACAGCAATATCCACGCTTCAATAAGTATTTTGATGTAAATACAATATATCCTTCCTCCGAATGATAGTAATCATCGGGGTCGAGTGATTTTCTTTTGCTAAAACCGCTGAAATCATTTTCCATCGTTGCGAATTTCGGTTTTATTAATGATTTTACAAAGTTGAGAAACTTAGGCAATGATAAAAGCACATAATCCGAATAATTATTAGGTGGGACGTGTGTCTTGATTGTAGCCCGATTACCAAAAAGTGTAGAAATGGCTTGTGCCAAAGATTGCGGAAGTCACCAATTTTCCGGCTCAAAAGACGTGGGTATAATATCCGGGAAGCATAGCAATAAAACTTGTACTTTTGCAGCCCAATTAGCGAAAGTAAATTAAAGGCCGATTCATTATAAATTAATAAATGGAAAAAGCAGTACCAAAGGAAACTCCTCCTTCTTCAGAAAAAAAGCCATTGCGCATCGCTGTGAATACCCGGCTTTTGCTCAAGGGAAAATTAGAAGGCATCGGTTGGTTTACTTTTGAAACGCTTAAGCGGATTACCCAAGCACATCCCGAGCACGAGTTTATCTTTATTTTTGACCGCAAGTACGACCCATCATTTGTGTTTTCAGATAATGTTAAAGCAGTTGTTGCACATCCGCAGGCGCGTCATCCTATTTTGTGGTATTTATTTTTTGAGATTGGCGTTTATCGTGTTTTGAAAAAACACAAACCCGATATATTTGTTTCGCCGGATGGTTGGCTTAGTTTGCGCAGTTCATTTAAATCGCTCGCAGTTATTCACGATTTAAACTTTGAAGCGCATCCCGAATTTTTGCCCAAGCATATTGTGAAATTCCTGAGATCATTTTTTCCTCGATTTGCCCGAAAGGCAACACGAATAGCTACTGTCTCCGAATATTCCCGGAAGGATTTGAATGAGCGATACGGTATTGATTTATCAAAAATAGACGTGGTTTACAACGGGGCCAATGTACTTTTTAAGCCCTTGGCACCGAATAAGATTCAGGAGGCGAGAGATAGGGTATCGGGCGGCGCTCCTTTTTTCCTCTTTGTCGGATTAATCCATCCTCGGAAAAACCTTGAGAATCAACTTCGCGCATTCGATGCATTTAAAACTCAAACGGGCAGCAATCATAAATTTGTAATTGTAGGAGTGAAATATTGGTGGAATGAAGGGTTAACTGATATTCTGGAAAATACGAAATATAAAGACGACATTATTTTCTTGGGGCGACAAGGCATGGATACCCTTGTAGACCTGTATGGATCGGCATTTGCAGTTATGTATGTAAGTTATTATGAGGGGTTTGGGATACCGATTGTAGAGGCCTTTTACGCTGAGGTGCCTGTCATTACTTCTGTTACCAGTTCTATGCCTGAAATATGTGGAGGGGCGGGCCTTACGGTAAATCCCGATAGCATTTCCGAAATTACAAATGCTATGATAAGCCTGGCAGAGGGTGAGAAATTGAGATTGGAACTAATTGAAAAAGGGAGGGTGCAACGCGAGAAGTTTAGCTGGGATAAAACAGCGACAGCCCTTTGGAATTCGATCTTGAAAGCGGTAAATGAACAAAAATAGAGCCATGAATTCAAAAAATATTGCTTAATGTTGACTTTGATATAACTGACTTTTATGCAAAAGAAGTTTCTGTCGTCATTGGGCCTTATTTTATTGCTCAATCTGCTTGTTAAACCTTTTTTCATTCTCGGAATAGATGCCGAAGTGCAAAACAGGGTAGGGCAGGAGGCGTATGGAACCTATTTCGCATTGCTTAACCTGAGTTTTATCTTTAATATTTTCATTGATTTTGGAATCAATAATTTCAACAATCGAAATATTTCGCAAAACGCACAGTTAATTGGAAAACACTTCTCAAAGCTGTTTACTGTAAAGGGAATACTCTCTTTCTTTTATGCCATTTTTACACTGATTCTCGGGGTAATATTGGGATACAAACAC
>Ga0079223_10003358_pt1 | contig 10083 bp, 8 predicted proteins | sample Stecom2011_FD_75072 | JGI IMG/M metagenome (GOLD analysis project Ga0079223, IMG submission 75072) | Agricultural soil microbial communities from Utah to study Nitrogen management - Steer compost 2011 | ecosystem: Environmental > Terrestrial > Soil > Agricultural land | place: USA: Utah...
GCCACGATCACTACTCGTCCGTGCTTCTTCATGTTCTCCCCTTCCGGTGGTGAACCCGTCAGCCCCACGGCCGAGCCGGATTCGCCTCAATCTGGTGCAAGCAACGCGCCCAACCACCGTGCCAGTGCAGTCGTATCGGCCACGGCCCACGCCGCACATGTGTTCGCAGCAGGCCCCACCCGGATCGCCGCACCGCCCAGTTCCAGAGCTGCCGCAAATGCGTCTTCATCGGTACGGTCGTCGCCAATGGCGAGTGGCCACCGGCCGGCGAACGGCGCCTGGCGCATCAGGCGCCGCAACGCGACACCCTTGTGGCGACCCACGGCGCGAAGCTCGTGCACACAATGCCCGCAGATCAGCTGCCAGCCGGGCGCGCGTTCCAGAAACCGCGCCGCGAGAGCGGCCACCTCAGACTGCATGTGTGGCGCCTGGCGCCAGTGAATGGCAAGAGCAGAAGGCTTGCGCTCAAGCCAAACGTCGGGCAATTGCGCCACCCCATTTTGCAGCCAGGCCGCTGCGCCGGGCGGCAAGTGCGCCGTGCTGCGGATACTGCGCCCCGCACTGAAACGCAGCTGCGCACCATGCGAACCCGCAATGGGCACGTCGAGCGGAAGTAGCAAGCGACGTACCTGGACCAGCGGTCGGCCGCTCAGCGCTGCAAGGGCAACACCGGACGCCTGCAAACGCCTCAGGATGCGGCGGGTATCGACGGGAACACGAGTAAATTCGGGACGTGCCGTAATGGGCGCGAGCGTGCCGTCGACATCCAGAAAAAGTGCAAGACGCTCGGGAGGGAGCCGCAGGCGGCACAAAAGGGCGGTGATGCGTTTGCCCGATGGAGTCGCCACGAAAGTGCACGCTGAGGGCTCGCTCATGTTTTTATAGTACATCTCATGCTCCGCCGCATTCCACCCCTTTACTTGATCTTCGACAGTAAAGAGGGCAAAATTCAGACTGTATATTTAAACAGCATCCCAATGGCCACCAAGCTCACTGCCCGCCAGCAGCAAATACTCGACCTCATCCGGTCTGAAATCCAGCGTACCGGTTTTCCGCCCACACGGGCCGAAATCGCGCAGGCGCTGGGCTTCCGTTCGCCCAATGCTGCCGAAGACCATCTTCGGGCCCTCGCACGTAAAGGCGCCATCACCCTCACGGCCGGCGCCTCACGGGGCATCCGTCTGGTCGAACCCGCTGCGGCGTCCTCCACACCCGGCCTTGCTGCGGCAGCCGCCGAAGCCCTCTCGCTGGTGCTGCCCATCGTGGGCCGCGTCGCGGCGGGCAGCCCCATACTGGCGGCAGAACACATCGAACGCGAAATCGGTGTCGAACCCACCCTGTTCAACCCCACGCCCGACTACCTTCTGCGCGTTCGCGGGCTCAGCATGCGCGATGCCGGCATTCTCGAAGGCGACCTGCTTGCAGTTCGTAAAACGCCTGAAGCGCGGCCGGGTCAAATCGTGGTGGCCCGCATCGGCGACGAGGTCACGGTCAAGCGCCTGCAGCGCCAGGGCAAACTGGTGCAACTGCTGCCCGAAAACCCCGACTTCGCACCCATCACCGTGCGCCCCGGCGACGACTTCGCCATCGAAGGCATCGCCGTCGGGCTCATTCGCTCCACGCCTCTGCAGTGAAGGCACGCGGCCACTGTTGAAGGCACGCTCCCACTGAACCCGCATTGAGCAATGAGGTTGTACTGAACCCGTGTTGAGCAATGCGGCTGTAGCTGAACCTGCACTGAGCAATGCGGCTGTAGCTGAACAGCGCTGAGCCCGCCTGCACCTCACGCATGCCGGCGCTGAACCCATGCCCCGCGGCGAACGCACGCCTCATGCAGTAATCTCACGCTTCCAATGCAAACAGCCCCGCTGCCGTGTCACCACGCAGCGGGGCTGGTCAATGTGCCAGAACGGGCTGTCAGTGCTTGACGATATCGCCGCCGGCCTCGTCGACCTTCTTCGACGCCGCCAGCGATTCGGCAGCAAGGCGTGCCACCTCTTCGTCGGACAGCGGCGTGGGCATGTGCTGCAACGCCACTTCAAGCACGCGGTCGATCCAGCGCACCGGAATGATCTCGAGATGGTTCTTGACGTTGTCGGGAATCTCGGCCAGATCCTTCACGTTCTCTTCCGGAATCAACACGACCTTGATACCGCCACGGTGAGCCGCCAGAAGTTTTTCCTTGAGCCCGCCAATGGCCAGCACCTCGCCTCGCAGCGTGATTTCACCCGTCATGGCGACGTCTGCGCGTACCGGAATACCCGTGAGCGCCGACACCATGGCCGTGGTGATTGCAATACCCGCCGACGGACCGTCCTTTGGAGTGGCCCCTTCCGGGAAGTGCACGTGCAGATCGCGCTTCTCGAATGCAGTGCTTGCAATGCCCCACTTCTGGGCGCGCGCGCGCACCACGGTGCGGGCCGCCTCGACCGATTCCTTCATGACGTCGCCGATCGAACCGGTACGCAGCACCACACCCTTGCCGGGCATGTCGGCCACTTCGATCGTCAGCAGATCGCCGCCGACCTCTGTCCAGGCCAGACCGGTAGCCTGCCCGATCTTGTTTTCCGATTCAGCACGACCGAAGGTGTAACGGCGCACACCGAGGAAGTCGGAGAGGTTTTCGCTGGTGACGCGAACCGGCTCGACGGGCTGCGCGGCGGCCTCATCTTTATTGCCCGACTTCGCCGCTTCGGCCTTGGCCTCGGCAGATTGCAGCAGCAGACGCTTGACCACCTTGCGGCAAATCTTGCTGATTTCACGCTCCAGCGCACGCACACCGGCTTCACGGGTGTAATACCGCACAATATCGCGTACCGCGTCTTCCTCGACCACCAGCTCGCCTTCCTTGACGCCGTTGTTCTTCATCAGCTTGGGCAGCAGGTGATCAAAGGCGATGTGCACCTTCTCGTCTTCGGTGTACCCCGACAGGCGGATCACTTCCATGCGATCGAGCAGCGCCGGCGGAATGTTCAGCGTGTTGCTGGTGGCAACGAACATGACGTCGGACAGGTCGAAATCCACTTCGACGTAGTGATCCTGGAAGGTGTGGTTCTGTTCGGGATCGAGCACCTCGAGCAGCGCCGAAGAGGGGTCGCCACGGAAGTCGGCGCCCATCTTGTCGATTTCATCGAGCAGGAAAAGCGGATTGCGCACGCCGACCTTCGACATGTTCTGCAGAATCTTGCCGGGCATCGAGCCGATATACGTACGACGGTGCCCGCGAATCTCGGCCTCGTCGCGCACACCGCCCAGCGCCATGCGCACGAACTTGCGGTTCGTGGCGCGGGCGATCGACTGCCCCAGCGAGGTCTTGCCCACGCCCGGAGGGCCGACCAAGCACAGAATGGGCGCCTTGAGCTTGTCGACGCGCTGCTGCACGGCCAGGTATTCGATGATGCGTTCCTTGACCTTTTCGAGGCCGTAGTGGTCGGCATCCAGCACTTCCTGTGCGTTGGCGATGGAATTGTTGACGCGGCTCTTCTTGCGCCATGGCAAGCCGATGAGCGTGTCGATGTAATTGCGCACGACGGTGGCTTCCGCCGACATCGGTGACATCAGCTTGAGCTTCTTGAGTTCGGCTTCGGCCTTCTTGCGCGCTTCCTTGGGCATGTGCGCAGCGGCGATCTTCTTCTCGAGCTCCTCGATATCCGCGCCTTCCTCGCCCTCGCCCAGTTCCTTCTGAATGGCCTTGACCTGCTCATTCAGATAGTAGTCGCGCTGGCTCTTTTCCATCTGCTTCTTGACGCGGCCACGGATACGCTTCTCGACCTGAAGAATGTCGATCTCTTCTTCGAGCTGGCTGAGCAGGCCCTCGAGGCGATCGGCCGTACCCACCACTTCGAGCATGCGCTGCTTCTGGTCGAGCTTGAGCGGCAGGTGCGCGGAAATGGTGTCGGCCAGACGGCCCGGGTCTTCGATGCCGGTGAGCGACGTCAGGATTTCCTGAGGAATCTTCTTGTTGAGTTTGACGTACTGCTCGAACTGCGCCATGACGGCGCGGCGCAGCGCCTCGACTTCGGCACTGTCGCCCGTTTCGGGCGCAAGCGGTACGACGACCGATGCGAAATGGGTTTCGGCATCGGTCACGGAGTCGATTCGTGCGCGCTGCAACCCTTCGACCAGCACCTTGACGGTGCCGTCGGGCAGCTTGAGCATCTGCAATACGCTTGCCACGCAGCCGATCTCGTACAGATCTTCGGGGCTGGGATCATCTTTGCCGGCAGACTTCTGTGCGACCAGCATGATGTGATTGCCAGCTTCCATGGCGAGCTCCAGCGCCTTTATCGAACGCGGGCGGCCAACGAACAGGGGAATCACCATGTGCGGAAATACCACCACGTCGCGCAGAGGCAGCAGGGGCAGATCCATGGGTTCCGAAGTAAGAATCTGGCTCGCAGACATAGTCATTTTCCTTAAAGTTTCGGCTATAGATGCGAAAGGGAAGCCTGGGCCTCCCTTTTCAGCGATTTCCTGTCGTTGAAGATGGCGACAAAGATGGATATTTCAAGCAAGCTAGCCGAAGTGAATTCAATTCGCCCTTTGCCGGAAGATAAAGAACGTAGGGTCAGGCAGCCCCCTTCAACTTGCGCGACGCCTCGCTTCCTTCGGGTTGCGTGCCGGCAGCCGCTTCGCCGGTTTCGTCGTCTTCGTAAATGAGAATGGGCACGCCCTTTCCGGTTACCGCGTTTTCATCGAGCACCACACGGCGCACATTTTGCAGCGAGGGCAGCTCGTACATCGTGTCTAGCAAGGCCTGTTCCACTATGGAACGCAGACCACGTGCGCCGGTGCGGCGCTGGATGGCTCGCTGGGCAATGGCCGACAGAGCGGCAGGCCTCACTTCCAGTTCGACATCTTCCATTGCAAAAAGTTTCTGGAACTGCTTGATGAGGGCATTCTTGGGTTCGGTAAGAATGCGCACCAGCGTGTCTTCATCAAGTTCCTGAAGGGTGGCCACCACCGGCAGGCGCCCGACCAGTTCAGGAATGAGGCCGAACTTGATAAGGTCTTCGGGTTCGACTTCGGTGAACAGTTCGCCCACGCCTTTTTCAGTCTTGGCATGCACGCTGGCCGAAAACCCGATGCCCGAGCGTTCGGTGCGGTCGCGGATGACTTTTTCGAGGCCGTCGAACGCGCCCCCGACGATGAACAGGATATTGGTGGTGTCGATCTGCACGAAATCCTGGTTCGGGTGCTTGCGGCCACCCTGCGGGGGCACCGACGCCACCGTGCCCTCGATGAGCTTGAGCAGGGCCTGCTGCACGCCCTCGCCCGACACGTCGCGGGTGATCGACGGGTTGTCGGCCTTGCGCGAAATTTTGTCGATTTCGTCGATGTAGATGATGGCACGCTGTGCCTTCTCGACATCGTAATTGCAGTTCTGCAGCAGCTTTTGAATGATGTTTTCGACGTCTTCGCCCACGTAACCCGCTTCGGTGAGCGTGGTGGCGTCTGCCATGACGAAGGGAACGTCGAGCATGCGTGCAAGGGTCTGCGCAAGCAGTGTCTTGCCCGAACCGGTGGGGCCGATCAGCAGAATGTTGCTCTTGCTGAGTTCGACGTCGTCTGCCTTGACCTCTGCGTAACGGATGCGCTTGTAGTGGTTGTAAACCGCCACCGCAAGCGTGCGCTTGGGCTTTTCCTGCCCGATTACGTAGTCGTCGAGAAACGCCTTGATCTCGGTGAGTACGGGAAGCTCGTTGCGCACGGCATCGCGCGCGGCTTCTTGGGATTCTTCCAGGATGATGTCGTTACACAGGTCGATGCATTCATCGCAGATGAACACCGACGGCCCGGCGATAAGCTTGCGCACTTCATGCTGGTTCTTGCCGCAGAAGGAGCAATGCAAGGCTTTATCGTCACTCGAACCTTTTCTTTCGGGCATAGGAATTTCGGATCAGTCAGTGCAGCGCCACACGGGCGCCGCGAAAATGGCGGCTGGTTGGCGCGAGCCGACCAGCCGAACATGGAGAAACGCCTGCCGTATAGTGGGCGCCAGCCGACTCAACCCTGATCTCGGCGCGAAACCAGAATCTTGTCGACCAACCCATAAGATAGCGCATCTTCAGCGGACATGAAATTGTCACGCTCTGTATCGACAGCAATGCGCTCGACAGGCTGGCCGGTATTGTTTGCCAGAATCTCGTTCAGACGCTCGCGCAGACGCAGGATCTCGCGGGCCTGAATCTGGATGTCGGAGGCTTGACCCTGGGCGCCGCCCGAGGGCTGGTGGATCATGATGCGCGAGTTGGGCAGCGTATAACGCTTGCCCTTGGCGCCGGCCGCGAGCAAAAAAGCCCCCATGCTGGCGGCGATGCCCGTGCACAGTGTGGAGACGTCGGGCTTGACGAACTGCATGGTGTCGTAGATGGCCATGCCTGCATACACCGATCCGCCCGGCGAGTTGATGTACAGCGAAATGTCTTTGTCGGGGTTCTCGGACTCGAGAAACAGCAGCTGGGCCACCACTAGGTTGGCCGACTGATCTGTAACCGGGCCGACAAAGAAGATGACTCGTTCGCGCAGCAACCGCGAATAGATGTCGTACGAGCGCTCGCCGCGCCCGGACTGTTCCACGACGATGGGCACATACCCCAGCCCCGTGGGCACGACCGAATCACCTCCGTACAGCGAGGCGTAAAAATCGGTGAAACGCGACATTAGTTTGTCCCCATCAGTTCGTCGAAGCTGACCTGCTCGTCGTTGACCTTGGCTTTCGAGAGCACGTGCTCGACGACATTGTCTTCCAGAACGACCGCCTCGATTTCGGCACGACGCTGGCGGTCGGAAAGATAATACGCGACAACCTGGGCCGGCTTTTTGTAGTTCTGGGCGAACTCTTCGATACGGGCACGCACCTGTTCGGGCTTGGCCTGCAGGTCGGCGCTGCTGACCAGTTCAGACACCAGCAGGCCCAGACGCACGCGACGCTCGGACTCGGCTTCGAAGGCCTCGGTGGGAATGGGCAGGGAGTCGGCGTTGGGCACACCGCGCTGCTTGAGGTCTTCGCGGGCGGCTGCGACACGGCCTTCGGCATCGGTACGCACCAGCGACTTGGGTACGTCGAACGTGCAGGCGGCGACCAGGGCGTCCATCACGCTGCCCTTGGTGCGGGCCTGGGAACGGGCCTTGACCTCGCGTTCGAGGTTGGCACGAATGTCGGCGCGCAGCTTTTCGACGTCGCCTTCTGCCTGACCGAGCTGCTTGGCAAATTCGGTGTCGACCTCGGGCAGAATGCCTTCGGCGACTTCACGCACGGTGATGGTGAATTCCGCAGTCTTGCCCGCAACGGCATCGCTGCCGTAGTCTTCGGGGAAAGTGAGCGGGAAGGTAGCCGTATCGCCTACCTTGAGGCCACTGACGGCCTTTTCGAATTCGGGCAGCATGCGACCCTGACCCAGCACGAAGGGGAAGTTCTCGGCCTTGCCGCCTTCGAATTCTTCGCCATCGATGCGGCCCACGAAATCAAGCGTAACGCGATCGCCATCGGCCGCGGCACGGTCGTCGCGCGGTTCGTACACGGCACGCTGGCGGCGCAGGATATCGAGGGTGCGGTCGACGTCGGCATCGGACACTTCGCAAGTGCTGCGGGTGACTTCCAGTGCTGAAAGGTCGGGAACCTCGATATCGGGGTATACCTCGAACGTGGCCGAAAATGCCAGCTGCCCTTCTTCAACGCCTTCGGTCTTGGGTTCCAGCGAAGGCGTACCCGCCACGCGCAATTGCGTTTCGCTCAGCACCTTTTCAAGGGTGCGGCCCACTTCTTCGTTGATGACCTCGTAACGGATGCCGGGCCCATGACTGCGCTCGATGATGGAAAGCGGAGCCTTGCCAGGGCGAAAGCCTTGAACCTTGGCGCTGCGGGCGACGCGTTTCAACTGGGCCTGGACTTCTTTTTCAATGTCGGCAAGCGAAACGACCACATCAACACGGCGCTCAAGGCCGGACAATTTTTCAACCACGGGCTGCATTAGGAACCTATATATGGATGGTATTAAAAGATTGAACCCCCCATTTTACCGGAAAGTGCGATAAATGAAGCAAGAAGCGGTGGGGTTGCACGTATGCCGTTTATGATGGTTGTGTACCGGCATGTTGAAAAGCGGTCGCGTCTGCCCTGTGCAGGCCACACTGATGGTGCGAACGGAGAGACTCGAACTCTCACACCTTGCGGCGCCGGAACCTAAATCCGGTGCGTCTACCAATTCCGCCACGTTCGCACTTGCTGCGCTCTTCGTAAAAAGAGAAGCCATCCAGTTTAGCGCACGGCATCGAGTACCGGCAAGCCGGGGGCGCGGGCGATAATGGCTGCTTCCCCACCTCATGGAAGTGAGCACGAAAGAATGAAGAGCACGCTGCACCCCCTGCTGCTGAACGAAGGCGTTCGCGGCCTGGTGTTCGACCTCGACGGCACCCTCATCGACAGCGCCGCGGATATCATCGGGGCCATGCGCCTGACGTTTGCAACAGCCGGCATCGGCACGCTGCCCGACGACTATTTCCCGCAGAACCTGCACGGCACCACCGAAGGCATCATCCGGTTCATTGCCGCCGACATGGGCTGGGCGCTGCCTGAAGACATCACCGGTCTGTACCGCAGCTACGTGCAACACCAGCTGACCATGACCGAGCGCAGCCTGCAACTGTACGAAGGGGTGCGGCCGGTGCTCGAGGCGTGCCGCGACGCGGGGCTGGCGCTGGGCATCTGCACCAACAAGAGCCATGCGGGCGCACTGGCCGCGACCGAACACGTCGGCATTCAAAAGCTGTTCCACTTCATTACCGGCGCCGACACCTGGTCGCACGCCAAACCCTCGCCCGTACCCCTGCTGGAAACGCTGCGCATGCTGGATGTCGCGCCTGACGAATGCCTGTACTTCGGCGACACCTCGGTGGATGCGCAATGCGCGCGCGCGGCGGGCGTACGTTTCGTGCTTTTCGAATCGGGCTATGGTGACCCCGCCCTCGATACCCTGCCCCGCCACCATGTCTTTGGTCACTGGAACGAAATGTGGGCCGGTTGCGACAGCCCCGCCCTGCAGGAAGGCTGAGGCTGCGCGTTTTCTCCACTTTTTTCACGGTGGCGCCCGCGTTGCGCCACCGCTTTTCTGTAAAATTATTCGCTCGTTCGCTCACGCAGAATTGGCGCGGGTGTACATCAAGCCGATGTGCAACTGAATCGTGTTTTTCCGTATTGGCGGACGCCGTGTCGTCTACCACAGGAACACGAACTCCATGAACCCCCGTCTCGACACCCTGCACCCCTACCCGTTCGAGAAGCTGCGCCGCCTGCTGGCGCCCATCACCCCTTCCACCAGTCAAAAACCCATCGACCTGTCGATCGGTGAACCGCGACACCCCACTCCGGGCTTTGTCATCGACGCCATGAAAGCGGCCATGCCCGGGCTGGCGTTCTACCCGCCCACCAAAGGGCTGGCGCAACTGCGTGGTGCAATAGCGCAGTGGATCGGCCGGCGCTATGCCATTGCGCCACCCGACCCCGACACGCAGATTCTGCCCGTGCAGGGCTCGCGCGAAGCGCTGTTCGCCTTTGCGCAAGCGGTCGTCGACCCGCGCGGCGACGCCATCGTCATCTGCCCCAACCCCTTCTATCAGATCTACGAGGGGGCGGCACTGCTGGCCGGCGCCACGCCGTGGTACCTGAACGCCGATGCCGAGCGCGGCCACGGCTACGACTGGGCGTCAATACCCGAAGACGTTCTGCGACGCACGCAGCTGCTTTACGTCTGTTCGCCGGGGAACCCGTCGGGCCACGTGCTGCAGCTGGACGACTGGCGCCGGCTCTTCGAGCTTTCAGATCGCTACGGTTTCGTGATCGCGGCCGACGAGTGCTATTCGGAAATCCACTTCGACGACGCGCAGCCGCCCATGGGCGCACTGCAGGCGGCCGCAAAACTGGGACGGCACGACTTCCGGCGGCTCGTATCGTTCTCGAGCCTCTCGAAGCGCTCGAGCCTGCCGGGCCTGCGCTCGGGGTATGTGGCGGGCGACGCCGGCATTCTGGAACGCTTTCTGCTGTATCGCACCTACCATGGCAGTGCCATGAGCCGTGTCGTAGCC
>Ga0079223_10003359_pt1 | contig 10081 bp, 5 predicted proteins | sample Stecom2011_FD_75072 | JGI IMG/M metagenome (GOLD analysis project Ga0079223, IMG submission 75072) | Agricultural soil microbial communities from Utah to study Nitrogen management - Steer compost 2011 | ecosystem: Environmental > Terrestrial > Soil > Agricultural land | place: USA: Utah...
AAGGGGAAGAGATTCACTGCGATGAGTATGGCCGGGTAAAAGTACGCTTCCCCTGGGACCGCTACAGCAAGAACGATGAACACAGCAGCGCCTGGCTACGAGTCAGCCAGGGTTGGGCCGGTGGTCAGTATGGGTTTATGGCGTTGCCCCGAATTGGCAACGAAGTGATTGTTTCTTTTCTGGACGGCGATCCAGACCAACCCATTATTACCGGAAGAACCTATCACGCCACCAACATACCGCCTTATGCGCTGCCGGAACACAAAACCCGCACCACCCTGAAAACCCAAACCCACAAGGGCGAAGGCAGTAACGAATTGCGGTTTGAGGACGAAGCCGGCAAAGAGCAAATCTACATTCACGCCCAGAAAGATCTGGATTTGCTCACCGAAAACAACCGCACGGAAGTCATCAAAAACGACAGCCATCTGACCGTTGAGAATGACCAGTTCAGCCACGTAAAAAACAACAGCCACAGCACCGTTGATGGTGAACACCGAGAAAAAATCGGCGGTGACTACAGCCTCACCGTTAATGGCAGCCACCACAGTAAATTCGGCAAGGCTCAACTCGTAGAAGCTGGTAATGAAATTCACCACAAGGCGGGGATGAAGATCGTTATTGAGGCCGGTGCAGAAGTCACTCTGAAAGCGGGTGGGAGTTTTGTGAAAGTAGATCCCAGTGGCGTGACGATTTCAGGGCCGTTGGTGCGGATGAATTCCGGCGGGGCTCCGGGGAGTGGAAGTAGTGTTGGCGTACAGATACCCGGGAAACCCGATTTCATTGAGCCCGTGGTGGATGCCCGGGTCACCGGCAAATCGTTAGCTGAAACCAGTGCCCGAACCAACGCTCAACCCGGCAGTAGTCCGGGCGCTAAGCCATTAGGTGGCTTGACGGCGGAAACTGGGGCAACCTTGAAGGAGAACCTTGCTTCAGATAAAACGGGCCGGCTTGTTGATATTCGCGGCCGGGCCACGGATGAAGGCGTGGTGAAAGGTACATCAGCACCCGTTAATGAGGGCTTGGTATGAATCAACCCCTGAACCTTAAATCCCGGCAACTCGATAAAACCGTCCGATTTAAAGCAGAAAACGATAAGGGTGAACCGGCGGCTATGACACTTGCCATTCCCACCGAAGATGGCGGTTCTTTCGTAGTATCGGTTTTGGACGACTGGCAATCTACTGAGGAAAAACCGGAGGGTGAGCTAGGCAATACGCTGATGAGCATTTGTCCGGTCGCTGAGATTCATTGCAAGCGTCCCATTAAAACTGGCGGCGTGACAATCTTCGGTGGTCGTGCCGTGTCGCTTTTGCGTCCGGGTTATCTCTATGTATTTCTAGGCCAGACACTTTGGCGGGAGTTCAATGTCAGTGAGGATGGAACCCTCAGAGAAGTTGATCTGGTCGCGGCCCGAAAGGATAAGGCAACCCTCCGTTTCCCTACTGGAAAGCCGGTGACCGATTTTCTTGTACCGGTGATGCTAAATAATCGCTTTGCGCTCACCGACTGTCGTATTGCCTATAGTGAAATCCAGTGGTCATGGCCCTACATTGAGAAGCTGGAGCACGCTTCTGCCACCCTGGAGAAACGGGCCTTATCAATAGCGCCGGCCTGGGCTGCCGCTCTGGACGATAACCTGAGCTTCGACAGTGGTTTTCCAGCCTCAGCGATTGCCTCAGTGCCAGCGTTAAGATCTCGGGATCTTGGCATAGAATTAATGCTCAGGGATCCGTCTCAATTCACGCTTGAATTTCATACGCCGAGTAATGAAGAACTGATCTCTCGGGTCATCGACCGATGGTCACGGATTCCCGATGAAATGAACGCCTCTGGCAGCGAGATACCAGAAATGACTTTAGAGGCTGAGGCAGCAAAAGATGCCTTGGTGGACGCCAGAAAACACACTGCGATCGTGTGCGTGGCAATTCCAGACCCCCTGTTCCATGTGCGGCATGCACTCACGCAACTACACCTTGGCCTCCATTATCTGGATGCCATTGAGTTGTCCCTTAAAGACCGGCCATTAATACACTCAGCCACACTGATACGCCAGACCCTGTTCGACCCAAAGGTATCGGGTTCCAGTGACCAGATTGAAACCCTGCGAGCGGTGGTGGATCGTGAGAAGCTCCATAAAGTTCTGGATTATTCCGAGCGCCAGAAGGTGGCTGAAGAAATGACGGTTCACATCACGACGTTGGAAGCGCTGATCAGTAGCGGCGAGTTTGACGTTGCCTGTGGTGATTACCTCAACCACAATGGTCTTGGCCCCTGTGAGGCGTTTTCCCTCCAGTCCAGCCTGCTTGATCTGACCCAGCAAATACCCGGAGTGTTGAGTGCCCACGGGCTGGAGTCGCCGGCTATTTTATCTCGTTTACTCAAGCAGACTCTGAGCAAGAACCTTTTGCTCGATGCTCTGGCAGATGGGGAAAATACAAACAGTGAGCTTTCCCTCTTACTGACACAACTGAAAAAACTGACCCGGAAGCAAAATGCCCTCACGGAAGTGCATTTGAGTGAAGTGGGCCTCTCGTCCATCACTACTTTGGCTCAACACCTGAAACAGGAAGAGGGCGGTACAGCCATCAAGAATACTGCAGGTACCGTTGCAGGAATGGTTCAGACTGCGCTAGAGGGTTGGAGTGCTGCTGTTCTCAAAACGGTTGAGCGTTTGCGCCAAAATGGTGATCTGTCTGCAATCAGGCTGGATCGCATTTTCACCTCCGTCAGAGAAGTAGCGGATATAGCAGACCCCAGCCTTGGGGGTGAGTTGCAAGTGATGCACCGCGGGGCTGTTGATCTTACGCGCTACAGCATCGTGGGCGTGCATGGAAAAGGGCTCTCCTTCGGCCTGACGGATGCCGATCTGCAAAGCGAAGCATTGACAAGGCGGAATGACTACTTGTTTGCTGATCGCACAAACGCGATGGGTAAAAAGGTAGCATCCACCAGTTCGGTCCGACTGGCCGAAGAGGTTGGAGAAGCTGCGGTGAAGGCTGCCGCACACACCTGGGTGTTTGTGTTGCCCATTGACCATCTTGAGGCCCGTAAGTTCAGTGCGGTAAAATTTGATTGGGCGAACAAGGCAAAGGCTATTGCTGATGGGCCGGGATTGTCTCGGGTGCTGGTGGGGTTGGCGGCTTATAATCTAGCTTCTGAGTTATGGGTATTGGGAAACGGGAAGTCTGAAAACTCTGGCCTTTCATATACGAAAGCCTTTGAGGCGCTCCTCGATGTGTCAACAGCGCTCATGAAACTATATGTTGTTAGTTCTCCGGCGGACGATAAGCTGGCTGTAAAGGTAATACTAAGGCCACTTTTCGCGATAAAATCCCTGCCGGTGATCGGCCCACTTATCGAAAAACGACTTCTGCATGTTGGAGCGAGCAGCATCGTGCGCTCTATGTCCGTGGTCAATTTCTTTGCGGGTGGTGTGATGGTAGGGGTGAGTGCCTGGGACTACCGTAACAGTGTTAGCCGGGGAGACTTGGACGCGGCCTTTGGGCATGGGCTGGCGGTAGTTGGTGGCAGCATCTTTCTGGCATCAGTGCTACTGGGCGGGTTGCTGGCGATACCCGGCTGGGGCTGGGCTTTATTGGGGTTTGGCCTCGTGCTGGGTGGCAATGTGTCCGCAGCTATTGCTACCGATAGCGAGATGGAACGAGTGGTGAAACAAGGGCCTTTGGGTCTTGGTCCACATCATGCGGGGCTTCCGGAAAACGATGCTGTTTATTATTCTCAGTTGCTAAGCCTACTTTCACCGGTAATGGTATCCGCCAAGCGCTATGGTGATTTAAGTGACGCTGAAAAGACACTATTTGCCGAACATAACCCATCTCCAAACGACTACCGGGTAACGATTATCTCTCCGCTGATCAGCCGCTTTAAACTCGGCCAGACATCTCAGGGCAAGAAGCCAGATTTAAGGTTGGGGATTCAGGAGCTTGAATATACCCACAGTACAATTGAAACGCCCACGGGTAAGGTTGATGAGTTTAATTTAACCCGAAAAACAGCATTGAGGAACATCACAACATGGGTTCCCGTGGCAAAGGATCATGCGGTGCATTTTCTGATAGAGCGAAATCTTGCGGAAGGTGAAACCCGGGCATTTGGGTATCGTGAACAACGCACCGTGAGCCTGAGAGTTGTCTTGCAGGCGCGAATTGAAAGTGAAGTTGGAGGGTTCAGGTTCCCCATGCCGGTACTTGAGAACTACGAGCCGTTTGACGCAACCCGCCACGAAGAACTGCCGGATAAGAAGCGCCAAGTATTAAACCCATTCGAAAATGAGCCGGTTCCCTACTGGATTGTAAAAGAGATCGCTGTGTGAGTGAAATCGATCAAATTAATAGTACGGCAGAGACAGGGTTTCGGGTAGATCAACTTCCGTACCTTCCGGAGCCTACAAAAAGCCGGCAGCGATTCGGCGAAGATCTTCAGCCTGTTGGCGATTACGCTGGTATCGAGCCCTATTACAGGGTGTGTGAAGATGTGGGCAACCTGCAGCATCAGGACCAGGGTGAGCCGGGAGCTTTCGCTTCCGGTGACTGGTGGTGGGATCACCGCCAAATTCGTTTTCTCAATGGTAAGGTCTTTCTTGGCCTATCAGCTTTACTACTGATAATTCCTTATACATGGAGCGGTTTGATTTTGGTTGGAGGGGGGATTTCGTCATTGTATTTAGCTGACTTTGTGAATATGCCTCAGCTCTTTAAGTTTTTTTGGTTTCTAATCGTTGGTTTTGGCTGGCTGGCCCTTTCCTTTTATATCCTCATAAAAACCACGCCTTGGGTTATGGGCGGTTTTGCCTTGTTACTAAGACCATTCGACAAGCTCCTTGCCAAGCTTCTGGATCGTGGTCTGGAGGCAGGTGAAAGCTTCTTCAGCCGCGAAACGGGCGAAGTGAGTTTCGCCCTGTCTGGTGGTGAAAAACTGAGAGCACCGTTTGTAGAATTTGATGCCTACGTGGAGCGGGTGATCCAGCACGGCGGTATCTTTTACCGTCTTATGTTTGTGCATCGTTACACTGGCAAGCAATTCAGTCAGACCTCCCTGAGTCGTATAGAGCCGGCGAAGGAAGAAGTGATGGCACTGTGGGATATGCTCCAGCGTTACATGGATATCTCCCAACCCTTGCCGGATATACCAAAGCTGGAACCCTTTCGGCATCTGGACCCGGTAACCGCCAAGCATGATCAGCGCACTGGGCGCAATCCCCGATACTGGCGCGATCTGAACCTGGAAGCCTGGAAGCAGGCCGAAGGAGCTGAGTGGCTGAAGCGCCAGGCAGAATATCCCTGGGCCAAACGCAGATGCAGGCTGACTCCCCAACTGGGGAAGGTGTCCATGCAAGTGTACCGGGAGCAGCGACCACAAGGCGCTTATTCTGTCTGAACAGAGTGTAGAGCAAAACACCGCGTTAACCGTGAATGGCCGAAATCCATTCAGAATCGTATGTCAGTGGCAGCATCCGCAAACAAGAGAATTGTATATTTTCCGCAGTGAGAACCTGTGGTTTGATCCAAGCGACCATGTTACGCAAGAGAAAATACCGGTGCTGGTGGATGAAGCCAATATGAAAAAATACTGGGTTGATACAACTTTCCTGCCCAAGCTAGCGCACTGATCAACTTCTAACAGTGCCTGGGTGTTATCCGTTGATCGTTAGTACAGCCTCACACTACTTGGAGTCGCGCGTGCGCTGCATGCGCATACTATTAAACAGCACGCACAGGCTGCTTAATGTCATGGCAATTGCAGCAACAACGGGCTGAACCCATCCGGCAATGGCGAGCGGCAGGGCCAGCCCATTGTAACCAATTGCCCACACCAGATTTTGTCGCATCAGCTTACGGGCACGGTGCGCAAACTGGAGCGTTGTTGGTATTCTCGCGAGCCCATCTGGCAGGTAAACCGCCGCCGCAGAACTGGCGGAGGTAGAGGCTGAATGAACGGCGATACCCAGCCGGGCTGATGCAAGTGCCAGCCCATCGTTTAACCCATCACCAACGAAAGCTACGTGGTAGCGTTGTTCCAGGTTCTGAATAAACTGACACTTTTGTTCCGGGGTTGCCTCGGCGATAACTCTCTCGGGGCGAATGCCCAGCTGTTTTGCCAGTGTCAGAGATGACTGTCGAGCGTCGCCGCTTAATAAATACATTGGCATGGCCATATCTTTCAGGGTCTGTATTAACGAAAAAGCTTCAGGGCGAATGGTTTCCTGGAAGGTGATTTTCCCCACGTGCTGATTATTATAAGAAAGGTGCAGGGTCATTTCGTTTTCTGCAACAACCGGCAGTTCTACCCCCTGCTCCTTTAGCCAGGTAGCACGTCCGGCTAATACGATGCTCTCACCCAACTGCCAGCGAGTGCCATGCCCAAGAGTTGCCTCCCGCACGCCAACTGATTCTTCAATAGTTGGTGCACTTTTCATGGCAAGGCCTCTTGCCGTGGGGTGAGGGGAGCCCTGAAGTGCGTTTGTAGCAAGTTGCAGAAGCGCTGTATCAGTCCAGCCATTCTCAGGTACAACCGACGCTACGGTGGGGTTGTTGGATGTCAGGGTTCCGGTTTTATCAAACACGATCACATTAATATCGGCGGCGGTTTCCAGCGCTGCCGGGTCCTGGAAAACAATGCCGTTTCGGGTCATGTGTGCGTGGCCCATAATTACCACCAGAGGAATGGCCAGGCTTAAAGCACAAGGGCAGGTGACGATCATTACAGCAAGCCCGCGTGCGGCTGCACTGAGGGGGGGCAAACCCTGAAACAGTGCCAGTACAACGGCAGCGATTGCGGCGGCCAGAATGATGGGCAGTAGTACTCTGGCAATACGGTCTGTAAGGAGTTGCAAGGCGGTCTTTCGACTAAGTAGCCCGCGTATCGATTGTGCAAGGTTGTCAATCCGGCGTTGGCCGACTGCGGCGGTAACCCTAAGTTCAATGTCGCCTTCGATAAGCACGCTGCCGGCATATAGCTCGGCACCTGGTCCGATAAGCTGGGGTGTGCTTTCGCCGGTCATCATGGAGAGGTCAACATAACCCGTACCCTTGGTAACGCAGCCATCAAGGGCCAGATGTTGGCCGGATGTCAGGGCAATTTTCTGGTCAACCTTTATCTGTTTCGCCGGGAGGGTTTCGAGGGTGCCACTTTCGGTAATGATTGTTGCCTGTTCTGGCGCCTCGTTAAGATAGCTGCGCACAATATCCGCCGCATGGCGCCGTACATTATGATCAAGTAAGCGAGCAATCAACTGGAAGGTGATGAGCATAACGCTGGCGTCAAAATAGACATGGCTTTGCCCTTCCACAAGACGCCAGACTGAAATGATGCATGCTGCAGTTACGGCAAACGTAATCAGAGTATCCAGCCCCGGAATGCCCACCATGAGCGTGCGCCAGCCGACTTTGTAGAAGTGTGAGCCGGAGTAGAGCAGAACAGGCAGTGCAAAAATCCCGCTTGCCAGTGCCAGAGGCCAGGTGACTTCCGGCTCAACAATGCCCAACGGAGCCAGGTAAATGAGAAAGGCGGGCATCATGCTCCACATGCCGAACACCACAGCAACGGCCAGTCGTAACTGCAGGCGTTTGCGGATGATGTCCGGAGTAAGCCCGGCCTGGTCAGATTGTGATGTGCGGAGTTGGTAGCCTAAACGGGTTGTTGCCTGCTGAAGCTTGCGGATGTCGGTTTGGTTGGTATCCCAGCGCACCATTGCAGTGTCTGCCGCAAAACTGACCGATGCTTCCAGAACACCCGGCTGCCGTTTGAGTTGCATCTCCACTGCTGCGGCGCAACTGCCACAATGCATGCCCTCAACAAACAGAACACTTTCTTGTTCTGTCTGCGGGGCAGGCATTGCAACAGCGATGGTCATGTCATGGTGTCTGGAAGGTCTGTTTCAGTTCGTCCACTGTCCAGGAGCCGCGATTGCCAAAACTCTCATTGTGTTTTTCAACAACAGAGACATCAATACTATTGGCATTGTTGCCCCATTCGTGACGTGCGTACGTGAGTACGGCGGCAATTTCTTCAGAGGACAGGGTGCCCTTAAACGGAGGCATAACGCCATTATAAGTAGCGCCGGCAACTTCAATTTCTCCGCTAAGTCCATCATGAACGATGGCCAGGGGCAGATTCGGATCGTCTGCTGCCACCCACTTGCTGCCAGCCAGCGGTGGGAATGCGCCCGGTATGCCCTGGCCGGTGGCCTGGTGACAGGCCGCACAATGAGCAGCAAAGATCTGCTCACCATTGGCGCCTGATGTTCCGGCACTTTCGGTCGCTGCAGCTACGTCGGTATTACCGGAATTTTCAGCAGCGGCAGTAGCCTCAACACTCTTCACGCTTTCAGCACTTTGAGCGGCTTCAGCGTCTTCTGTTTTTTCGGTAACTTCAGCAATTTCCGCACCTTCAGAATGCTGCCGGGTTACTTCAACAGGAGACCTGCTGTCACCACCAAGCATTGGTTTACCAATCTGCCAGGCGTAATAGCCAACACCCCAGACAAGCAGAATGAAAATCCATAGCAACACGATTTTAGGGGTTTGAACTGAGCCTTCTGACGGTTCAGGGTTTTCTCGCTGCTGTTGTTTACGCTTATCATTTGACGTCACGGCGGCTGTTACTCCTTCATGGTGTCAGGTTGCGGGAGTGTAGGTGCTGGATAAGTATGATCCAGTGCCAGCAGGTACTCGGCCAGTGCAAGCGCCTCTTCTGTAGCAACTACGTGGCCCTTTTCGGGACCAAACCCTTTGCCCGGATGGATTTCCTTTTCACCTTCGGCGACCTCGTCTACAACTTTAAACAAAAAGCGGTACGGAGGCATGATGCTGCCAGGGACAATTTGTGGGTTGTATAAATGAAGCAGGTGCCAGTCGAGGCTGGGGATCCGCGCACCAACGTTAAATAGATCGGGCCCTGTTCTCATTGTGCCAAGCAGTTGCGGCTTGTCGTATGTGTAATCTCCAGGTACCGATGGGCGCCCCCAGTGACGGTCTCTGTCGCCCGGTGCATAGGAGGGGTCACGAGGCTGCTGGCTGTGGCAATACAGGCAGCCATTAGCAATATAAATCTGACGGCCTTCCAGTTGCTGGGCAGTGTAAGGTTTAAGACCGTCAGGTACCTGTTCAGATGAAATCTGTATATACGGCATGACTACGAGTGTCAGGGTTGCCAGTAAAAGAATTAAGGCCGAGCCGACCATAATCGCCAGTGCGCGTTTCATCGAATCATCTCCTTCTTAACGTTAACGGGGCGGAAGAGTGTTGGCTGATCTCTGCTTTCTCCGCGACGCAACAACATAGCCAGGAAATGAAACGCAAATACCAGGTGGCCCATGGTCATCAGGGTGCCGCCAAGTGTTCGGGCTTCCAGATAAGGTATTGTCATGCGTACTATGTCCATGAAGTACGTATCAGCTGTCAGAAGATCTAGGCCCTGTTTCCAGCCAGCGATCGTCAGGGACAGGAAGTAAATCAGGATACCAATACTAACCAGCCAGAAATGCAGGCTGATCAGACGCCGCCACGGCCATTCCCAGTTCATCAGGCGAGGCATGATGAAATAGATGGCACCAAACAGGATGAAGCTCAGGAATGCATACATGCCCAAGTGCGCATGAGCCACGGTGTAGTGGGTAAAGTGGGTGATTACGTTAACGCTGCGCAGGGCTTCCATTGAGCCTTGCAATGAGGAGGCGGTATACATCAGGGCACCAATCCAGACAAAACGCAGGGTTGGTGAGTCTTTAAGACGCCCGAAGTTGCCCATCATGGTGCCGTGGTGGTTGATGGCTACGGTGATTACCGGAATAGACATCATGACACTGTGAACGATTGACAGGGTAACGAGCCAGGTTGGAATGGGGCCACCAATTATATGGTGAATGCCCACCTGGCTGTAAAACAGAGCCAGTGACCAAAAGCCAATGAGTGACAACTGATACGAGATAATTGGCCGGCCGAGAATTTTTGGAATCATGTAGTAGGCGATACCAATACCAAGAGGTGTAACCCACAGGCCCAATACGTTATGGGCAAACCACCAGTTAACTGTGGCGCCGGATGCTCCTGGAAATGTA
>Ga0079223_10003360_pt1 | contig 10080 bp, 8 predicted proteins | sample Stecom2011_FD_75072 | JGI IMG/M metagenome (GOLD analysis project Ga0079223, IMG submission 75072) | Agricultural soil microbial communities from Utah to study Nitrogen management - Steer compost 2011 | ecosystem: Environmental > Terrestrial > Soil > Agricultural land | place: USA: Utah...
GAACTGCTGTTTGCCATGGGGTGCAGCCTTGCGAACCTCGCGGAGAACGATGTGCAGACATCGCTGCGCCAAGCGTTCATCGCTCTGGATGAAGCCCGAACATCGAATGGAAGGGTGTCCTTGTACCGACCGGAAATGAATCCTTACAACGCCCGCAGGCTCACGCTGATGAGCGACCTCAGCGAAGCCATTCAGAACGACAGTCTCAACCTGCACTTCCAACCCCAGGTTCACCTCGAAAGCGCCCGGGTTGCCGGCTTCGAAGCGTTGATTCGCTGGCACCACCCGGAGCACGGGTTTGTGCCGCCGGATGAATTCATCCCCATGGCCGAGCGCACCGGACTGATAAAACCACTGACCCGCTGGGTCATCCGTGAGGCACTCGAGTTCTGCAAGGCTCTCGATGCGCGAGACTGCGATGCCACGGTATCCGTCAATATTTCGGCTGCCAACCTGCGTGAACCGGAGTTTTGCGAAGATGTCTGCAAGCTGTTAAAAATCCACCGGGTCGCCGCCCAGCGGCTGGTGCTCGAAGTCACCGAAACCGCGGCCATGCTGGACCCAATCAAGAGCCTGAGCGTGCTTCGAGCCCTGCAATCGGCACAGATTCGCCTGTCGATAGATGACTTTGGCACCGGCCACTCCTCGCTGTCCTACATCCGCAAATTGCCGGTGAACGAAATCAAGATTGATCGTTCTTTCGTTATGGACATGGCCAGCAACCAGGGAGATGCCACCATCGTGCGCACTACCGTCAACATGTGCCATGATCTGGGCTATGTGGTCGTTGCCGAGGGCGTAGAGAATGCCCGCACCCTGGAGCTGTTGGCCGAACTCGGTTGCGATTTCGTTCAGGGCTACCACATTGCACGCCCCATGGATCAGGAGTCGATTCTGAGCTGGCTGGAAGGCACCGAGTGGTCCCGCAACGGCCAAGATAACGCAGCCCGTAGCTGAAGCATTACTCCCCTGATTTGCGAAGCGTCTTCAAGCCGCCGATAATCCCGCCTCAGACTTCAACACGCAAGACAACTCACCACCGGTCAGGACGGCGAATCATGGAAATCTACCTTGTGGGTGGCGCAGTGCGCGATGAGCGGCTGGGCATTGCGGTCAAAGACCGCGACTGGGTAGTGGTGGGCGCAACCCCGGAAGCCATGAAGCAGCAGGGGTATCGCCAGGTCGGGGCTGACTTTCCGGTATTTCTGCACCCGAAAACCGGTGAAGAATACGCATTGGCCCGTACAGAGCGTAAACAGGGCCGCGGCTATCACGGCTTCACCGTCTACAGCGCCCCCGATGTCACACTAGAAGACGATCTCAAGCGCCGGGATCTCACCATCAATGCCATGGCGAAAACCACCGATGGCAAGCTGGTTGATCCATTCAACGGCCTTGCGGATCTTGAACAGAAAAAACTCCGGCATGTTTCAGAAGCCTTTAGCGAAGACCCCCTCCGCATCCTGAGAACCGCCCGCTTCGCTGCCCGACTGCACCCAATGGGATTCACCATCTGCCCCGAAACCAAGGCTCTGATGCGAGCCATGGTCAGCCGCGGGGAGTTGGAAGACCTGGTGCCAGAAAGAGTCTGGCAGGAAGTGCAACGAGCGTTGCACGAGCAGGCACCGGGGATTTTCTTTGAGGTACTTCGGGACCTGGACGCACTGGATGTCTTGATTCCGGAAATGGCGGACCTTGGTGTGTTTCGCGCCGGGCTTCAGGCACTTCACTGCACAAGTCGCATAAATGGCTCCACTGCCCAGCGATTTGCCGCACTGTTGTCTGCCGTGCCCGAGCCCCAGGCCTTCGCCCGCGCCAAGGCAATGAAAAGCCCGAACGACTGCCGTGATCTCACACTGCTGGTGTGCCGGTTTACCGAACAGCTTTCCGGCTTCGGAAACAACTCTCTGTCGCCGGAATCTGTATTGGAAATGCTCGACCGGGCCGATCTCTGGCGCCGCCCGGAGCGATTTGAACAATTGCTGGACACCCTCGCCTGCACCGTCTCCGATCAGCAGACTGTCTTCATTGACCAACTGCGCAAGGCAGCCCGCGTTGCCACCGCCGTGAACCCCCAGGAATTATTGAAGCGAGGCTTCAAGGGCAAGGCACTGGGCGATGCCATTCGCAACGAACGCCTGGCCCGTATCACGCAGGCATTGGCGCCATAACCCGACTTTGGTTGTTTTGGCGCCATGGGGCTTTCCCGCTACAATGCCTGCCAACTTTTCACAACGCAGGCAGGCCAACAACCGAACCTGCCCTTTGCAACGGAGATTTCCCATGCGTGATGTAGTCATTGTTGCCGCAAAACGTACCGCCATTGGCAGCTTTAGTGGTGGCCTGTCGAGCCTGCGAGCCGATCAGCTCGGCTCTATCGTTATCAAGGCCCTGCTGGAAGAAACCGGGATTGCCGGTGAACAGATCAATGAAGTCATCCTCGGCCAGGTACTCACGGCCGGTGCCGGCCAGAACCCGGCCCGCCAGGCCACCATTAATGCAGGGCTGCCCGCTACCGTACCGGCCATTACCATCAACAAGGTGTGTGGCTCCGGCCTGAAAGCCGTGCACATGGCGGTTCAGGCCATTCAGTGTGGCGATGCCGACGTGATCATTGCCGGTGGCCAGGAAAACATGAGCCAGGCACCCCACGTATTGCCCAACAGCCGCAACGGCCAGCGTATGGGCAACTGGAGCATGATCGACACCATGGTGAACGATGGTCTGTGGGATGCCTTCAACGACTACCACATGGGCATCACTGCCGAGAACATCGTGGAAAAAGACGGCATCAGCCGTGAAGAGCAGGATGAGTTTGCCGCTGCTTCCCAGCAAAAAGCTGTTGCAGCCCAGAATGCCGGCCATTTTGACGGCCAGATTGTTCCGGTGAGCATTCCCCAGCGCAAGGGCGATCCGCTGATTGTCGATCAAGACGAATGTCCCCGCGATGGCGTGACCGGTGAAAGCCTTGGCAAACTTCGCCCGGCTTTCAAGAAGGATGGCTCGGTAACGGCAGGCAACGCCTCCTCCCTGAACGACGGTGCTGCCGCTGTCATGGTGTGCAGCGCGGAGAAAGCAAAGCAGCTCGGCCTGACCCCGCTGGCCACCATCAAGGCCCACGCCAATGCGGGCGTAGACCCCACCATCATGGGCACCGGTCCGATTCCTGCCAGCCAGCGCTGCCTGGAGCGTGCCGGCTGGACTGCCGCCGACCTGGACCTCATTGAAGCCAACGAAGCATTCGCCGCCCAGGCCATCTCCGTTAACCGGGACATGGGCTGGGACACGGCTAAAGTAAACGTGAACGGTGGTGCCATTGCCATGGGCCACCCGATCGGCGCGTCTGGCTGCCGCATACTGGTCACCCTACTGCACGAAATGGTGCGCCGTGACGCCAAAAAAGGCCTGGCTACCCTGTGCATCGGTGGCGGCATGGGCGTCGCCCTGGCTGTTGAGCGCTAATCAGCGTGCTGAACGTTGTACTCTATGAGCCGGAAATACCGCCGAACACCGGCAATATCATCCGGCTCTGCGCCAACACCGGCTGCCGCCTGCATCTGATCGAACCCCTGGGATTCTCGTTGGAAGACAAGCAGATGCGCCGGGCGGGGCTGGATTACAGCGAGTACGCGACGGTAAAGATACACAGGGATTACCAGAGCTTTCTTGAAACCGAAAAACCGGAGCGCCTGTTCGGGCTGACTACCAAGGGCTCTCGCTACTACCATGAGGTGGCGTTTCAGGAGGGTGATTACCTGATGTTCGGGCCCGAAACCCGTGGGCTGCCGGCCGATGTGCGGGACGGTCTTTGCGACGGCCATCGGCTGCGGGTGCCCATGCAGCCGGACAGCCGAAGCCTGAACCTGTCGAATACCGCGGCACTGGTTGTGTATGAAGCCTGGCGTCAGCTCGGGTTTCCCGGTGCCAGCTGACCAGCGCATTTCGTCAGACACAAAAAAACCGGCACAAGCCGGTTTTTTTGTGTTCGAAGGAAACGCTGCAGAGCTTAGTGAGTCTGCTCTTCCTTCGCTTCGCCTGCGGCTTCTTCCTGTTTGCGCTTCAGAGCCTGGGCGTAAATCGCATCAAAATTCACGGGCGCCAACATCAGAGCCGGGAAGCTACCCTTGCTGACCGTCGCGTCGATCGCTTCTCGGGCGTAGGGGAACAGGATAGTCGGGCAGTAGGCGCCAAGCATCTGACCCAGCTGAGGCCCTTCGATACCGGAAACCAGGAAAACGCCGGCCTGCTGAATCTCAACAATGTAAGCCACCTTTTCACCCAGTTTGGCCGTCACCGTCATCGACAGAATTACTTCGTACTGGTTGTCGCTGATCTGGTTGTGAGACGTGTTCAGATCCAGGTTAACCTGAGGCTTCCATTGCTCCTGAAAAACCAGTGGCGAGTTCGGAGATTCAAAAGAGAGGTCCTTCACATAGATACGCTGAAGGGCAAACTGGGGTTGGTTCTGGTTTTCGTTGCCTGCGGCTTGCTGATTCTCAGCCATGATCAGTCCTTTCGTTTTTCGTATTATGGGCCGGGCCCGTTGTTATGGTCACGTTTGCCGGAACAGTCTACTGCCTGGCTCCGGCCAGTAATGTGAAACAGTGCGACAGATCGCCAATCAGATCAAGCCCTGTTACTTTTTCACCAGTGGCAGGTTGCTCGCTTTCCAGTCCGCAATACCGCCATTTAAACGCACCACATCCGCGAAGCCCGCTTCTTTCAATTGCTTCACTGCCATCGCCGAGTGCTGGCCCATCTTGTCAGCCACAACAATCTGCTTTTCTTTGTGCTTGTTCAACTCGTTGGCGCGATCCTTGAGACTGCTCAGGGGAATATTGATAGAGCCCGTGATCCGGCCTTCCGCAAATTCCTTACGGTCCCGGATATCCAGCACGATGGCTTCATCCCGGTTGATCAGTGTAATCGCGCCCTGAGATGAAATCTTGGCGCCGCCGCGACGGGACTCCAGCACCAGAATCGCCAACAGAAATGCCACGAACAGCGATACCAGGATGTAGTGATTAACAACAAATTCAAACAAGCGGTCCATGAAACTACCCTGAAAATTGGTTTGGCCGGATTATACACACCCATACCCGCTCAAAGAAGGTAAGGAAGCTTCACCTATCGCGTGTGGCCTGCGCAAATGAAAACGGTTACAATCTGCCCCACTTTTCACACGTTATCTTTGCAACCAACCGGACGAAATGATGACCGCGACGCGCAAGCCCACTGCACTGATTATCCTCGACGGCTGAAACCACCGTGACCCGGCTGAAGACAATGCCATTTCCAACGCCAATACCCCCTACTGGGACAAGCTCTGGCAGAATCAGCCCAAAACCCTGATCAACACCTCAGGTATGTTTGTCGGCCTGCCCCAGGGCCAGATGGGCAACTCCGAAGTCGGGCACATGAATCTGGGCGCCGGCCGGGTGGTGTACCAAAGCCTGACTCGCATCGACAAAGATCTGGCCGACGGCCTGTTCCAGAAGAATGAAGCCCTGTGCACCGCCATCGACAAAGCCGTAGCCAACAACAAGGCCGTACACATCATGGGCCTGCTGTCTCCCGGCGGCGTACACAGCCATGAAGATCATATGCTGGCAGCGGCCGAGCTTGCCGCCGCCCGCGGTGCCAAAGAAGTCTATATTCACGCCTTCCTGGATGGCCGCGACATGCCTCCGCGCAGTGCCCGCCCCTCGCTTGAAAAAGCTGCGGCCAAGATGAAGAGCCTCGGCGTAGGCCGGGTGGCCACCATCGTCGGCCGTTACTTCGCCATGGACCGTGACAATCGCTGGGATCGGGTAGAAGCCGCCTACAATGCCATGACGCTGGGCGAAGCAGAGTTCACGTGCGCCGACCCGGTCACAGCACTTGATCAGGCCTACGAACGCGGTGAAAACGATGAGTTCGTGAAAGCCACCCATATCCGCAAGGATGGCCAGCCATCAGGCACCATCAACGACGGCGACAGCGTATTGTTCATGAACTTCCGCGCCGATCGTGCCCGGGAAATGACGCGCACGTTCGTTGAGCGCGATTTTGACGGCTTTGACCGCCGCAACGTCCCGGAACTCGCCGATTTCGTGATGCTGACCGAGTATGCCGCAGACATAAAAACCGCCTGCGCCTATCCGCCCGAGCAGCTAACCAATGGTCTTGGCGAGTACATCTCAAAGCAGGGAAAAACCCAGCTGCGCATTTCGGAAACCGAGAAATACGCCCATGTGACCTTCTTCTTCAATGGCGGAATGGAGACACCGTTTGAAGGCGAAGACCGCATCCTGGTGCCGTCTCCCCGAGTAGCCACCTACGACCTCCAGCCCGAGATGATCGCGCCCGAAGTAACGGACAAGCTGGTAGAAGCCATCAAAAGCGGCAAATACGACCTGATCGTGTGCAACTACGCCAACGGCGACATGGTGGGCCACACTGGCAAAATGGACGCTGCAGTCAAAGCCGCAGAGTGCCTGGACAAGTGTGTGCAGCGGGTGGTTGAAGCCCTGGACGAAGTGGGCGGTGAAGCTCTGATTACAGCCGACCACGGTAACTGCGAGCAGATGACCGATCCCAGCTCCGGCCAGGTGCACACGTCGCACACCATTGGCCCTGTCCCCCTGGTCTACACCGGCCACCGCAACGTCACTCTGAAAGATGGCGGCAGCCTGTGCGATATCGCACCCACCCTGCTTGCGCTGATGGGCGATGAAGCACCGGAAGAAATGACTGGCCACAGTCTGGCGGACATACACTGATCGGGAAACAGGCCGGTATTTTGAAGCGACTCCTCGCACTGACGCTGGCCCTCATGATGGGGGCCACGCCGCTGTATGCCGAACAGGATGTTACGCCGGAACAGGTCAATGCGCTGAAAAAGCGCATTGCCAATATTGACGAGTGGCTGGCCGACGCCGAAAAAGATCGCTCCAGCCTTGAAAAGCAGTTGGCCGAAACCGAACGGACCATCAGCCAGCTAACCCGGGAACGACGGCAACTTCGCCATCAGGCCGAGGAACAGCAAAAGCGCCTGGGCGAACTTCAAAAGCAGGAAAGCGAGTTGGCCAACACCCTCGAAGTCCAACGGCAAAGCCTGAAGAAGCAAATACGGGCCGCCTGGATGGAAGGCGACGCCCCGGCCCTGAAAATCCTTCTGAATGAAATCGAACCCGGTAAAATTGCCCGCACCATGACCTACTACGAGTATCTGAGCAAAGATACCGTAACCCGCCTGGAGGCCTTCCAGAAAAGCCTGCGCGAACTGAAAGCGGCACGCGCTCAGGTTCAGGCCACACGAGTAGAGCTGGCAAAAACCGAAGCCGGCCTCGAGCAGCGCCAACAGCAACTTTCCGAAAACCGCAAAGAACGGGCCCGCACCCTGACCGCACTGAAGGCTGACATTCGCAGCCAGCGCAATGAAAAAGAAACGCTGGAGGCCGACAGGAAGCGCCTTGAAAAACTCCTCGAGGAAGTTCAGCAGGCCATTGCCAGCATTCCGTCACCCAACGAATCCCGGCCGTTCAAGTCGCTGAGCAACAAGCTGCCCTGGCCCGCCCGTGGGCGCGTAGTCAGCAACTACGGCGCCAGCTACGCCGAGGGCAAATTGCGCCGTAGCGGCATCATTATCAACACGGCGGAAGAGGCCGAGGTGAAGTCGGTGCACCACGGCCGCGTGGTGTTTGCAAACTGGCTTCGGGGGTTCGGACTGATGACCATCATCGATCACGGCGATGGCTACATGACATTGTATGGTCATAGCAGCAGTCTGTTTACGGCCCCCGGCGACTGGGTTTCCCCGGGCGAAACCATAGCCCTTGCCGGCCGCACCGGTGGCACCGAAGACCCCGCACTGTATTTCGAGGTGCGCCGTAACGGAAAACCGGTAAACCCGCGCACCTGGCTGGGCAAGCCATAAGGCTGCATCGTGAAGGGCTGACAAACGCTGCTGCGGGCGCCATACTGTCGCAATCAGCTAAGCAGTCCAACTATTGGAAACAAAACAGGATATGTGAATGAAACGGGTCCGAAGCACACTCCAGATCTCACAACTGCGTTCCCTCGCCCTGGCCACCTGTTTGTTCACTGTTCCCGGGCTGGCCTTGGCTCAAGAAAACGAAGCACAAACCCAACAGATTCTGGAAGGCATCCAGAACGGGGAACGGGTTGAACTCAAGCTTCCGGACCCTGAAGAACAGCTGCCACTGGAAGACCTGCGCAAGTTCACCGAAGTTTTTGCCCGCATCAAAGACGCCTACGTTGAGGACGTGTCAGACAGCAAGCTGCTTGAAAGCGCCATAAAAGGCATGCTGTCGGATCTGGACCCCCACTCAACCTACCTTGCCTTCAAGGATTACGAAGAACTGGAAGAAAGCACCTCCGGTGAATTTGGCGGCCTGGGTATTGAAGTCGGTATGGAGAATGGCTTCATCAAAGTCATTTCCCCGATTGATGACACCCCGGCCCAGAAAGCGGGCGTGCAGGCCGGTGACCTGATCATCAAACTGGATGAAAAGCCGGTAAAAGGCATGTCGCTGGAAGAAGCCGTCAATCTCATGCGCGGCAAGCCCGGCACCATTCTGACCCTCACCATCATGCGTGAGGGCGAGAACGCGCCTATTGAAATTGATGTTACCCGTGACGTGATCAAGGTCACCAGCGTGAAATCCCGCATGATCGACAACGGCTACGGATATGTTCGCATTACCCAGTTCCAGGCCGAAACCGGCCGGCAGTTCCGGGAGGCCCTGAGCAAACTGGAAGACGAACACGGCAGCGACCTGGACGGCCTGATTATTGATCTTCGCAACAATCCCGGCGGCGTGCTCCAGGCCGCCGTCGAGACCGCTGACGCCTTGCTGGACGAGGGCCTGATTGTCTATACCGAAGGCCGCATTCAAAGTTCTCGACTGCGCTTCAGCGCCAAGGCAGGCGATTTGATGGAAGGCACGCCCATTGTGGTTCTGATCAACGGCGGCTCTGCCTCCGCCTCAGAAATTCTTGCGGGCGCCTTGCAGGATCATGAGCGCGCCGTGGTCATGGGTACCCAGTCCTTTGGCAAGGGCAGCGTTCAGACCGTCATCCCGCTGGATGAAACTCATGCTATCAAGATGACTACCGCCCGGTATTTCACCCCCGATGGCCGGTCCATTCAGGCCAAGGGGATCAAACCCGACATTGAAGTTCGCCCGGCGGAACTCACCGAGCTGGACAGCCGCCCCTTCTTTACCGAAGCGGATCTGAGCGGCCACCTCGAAGGTGAGGATGAGGAAAAGGCACGCAAAGAGCGCGAACAGGCCGCCGAAACTCCGGAGTCTGCAGCAAACCGTGACTACCAGTTGCGCTCTGCACTGAATCTGCTGAAGGGCATGCATATCCTTTCGGGCAACAAGGGCGGTAACGGGCCAGGTACCAATCAGTGAAACTGAAGGCCTCCATTTTCTGGGCTGCAGCCCTGGCACTGTGTGCCGGGCTGGCTTCCGGCGCCGCACCGGGTGAGGCTCAGGCACCCACCATCGCCATCATTATTGATGACATGGGCCACAACCTCCACGAGGGCAGGCGCCTGGCGCACCTCGACCAGCCCCTGACACTGGCCTTCCTGCCCTATCGTCGCCACACCGTTCAGTTGGCGAAGTTAGCGCACACAAAAGAAAAAGAAATCATGCTGCACGCTCCCATGGCGAACACGCGCAATTTCGGTCTGGGCCCGGGCGGCTTGACGCCGGATATGGACGAGCGGGCCATTTCGACCACGCTGCGGCGGGCCTTACAGTCTATCCCCCATGTGACGGGCGTAAACAACCACATGGGTAGCCTGCTGACCCAGCAACTGCAGCCGATGGACTGGGTGATGAAGGAGTTGAACCGCTACCCGGTGTATTTTGTCGACAGTCGCACCATCGCCACTTCCATCGCGGGCAGCGTGGCCGACGCTTACCAGATTCCCAGCCTGACCCGGGATGTGTTCCTCGACCACGAGCAAACCGAGGAGTTTGTTGATCAGCAATTCCGTTTGTTGATCAAAACGGCGAAGGAAAATGGCACCGCCATCGGCATTGGCCACCCTCACAAGGTCAC
>Ga0079223_10003362_pt1 | contig 10076 bp, 9 predicted proteins | sample Stecom2011_FD_75072 | JGI IMG/M metagenome (GOLD analysis project Ga0079223, IMG submission 75072) | Agricultural soil microbial communities from Utah to study Nitrogen management - Steer compost 2011 | ecosystem: Environmental > Terrestrial > Soil > Agricultural land | place: USA: Utah...
CAGCCCAGGCCCAGCACGAACCACAGGTCCAGCAGCAGGTTGAGCAGGTTGATGGTCAGCAGGATGGCCAGCGCCGCGCGGGCGTTCTGGGCGCCGAGAAACCAGCCGATCAGCGCCTGGCTGGCGAGCATCGCCGGCAGGCCGAGCAGACGGGTGTGGAAGTACTGGCGCGCCAGCTGATCCAGGTCAGCCGAAGGCTGCATCAGGCCCAGGGCGAGGCCGCTGCCGGGGATCGCCAGCAGACCCAGGGACAGGGCCAGCAGCAGGCTGAGCAGCCCCGCCTGCAACAGCAGCAGGCGCAGCGCAGCGCCATCGCCACGCCCGCTGGCCTGGGCGGCGAAGCCGGTGGTGCCCATGCGCAGGAAGCCGCAGCACCAGACCAGCAGGCTGTACAGGCTGGCGCCCACGGCCACCGCACCCAGCTGGTGGGCATGATCCAGGTGGCCGATCACGGCGGTATCCACCAGCGCCACCAGGGGCACGCTGAGGTTGGAAACCAGCATGGGGGTGGTCAGTGACCAGACGCGCCGCTGGGTGGGCCCATGGCGCCAGTCTTCGAGAAAGAGGCGTGGAAACATGGCGTCATGATACGCGTGCGCGCCGCCGGCAGGTGCGAAGGCGCGCTGCTAGGCTCTGTAGCGAAACGGGGGTGTGGCGCATTGACGCCTGAGCCGGAACAGGAGACGGGTGAGTGGTCAAGCTTCTACAGGGCTTGTGGCTGGTGGCGCAGCTGCTGTTGCTGGTGGTTCTGGACGGCTTCGTGGTCGGGCCGACCCGCGCCGATGAACCGCAGGTGCGGCGCCAGTTCGATGGCGCCGGCCGGGTCCTGCGCGATCAGCAGCTGGACGACCAGGGCCGCCCCCATGGCCTGATGCGCGAGTTCTACCCGAACGGCGTGGTGCGTTATCAGACCCAGTACGTCGAGGGGCGTCGCGAAGGTCTGGAGCGCTACTTCCGCGAGGACGCCAGCCTCAGCCGCCTGGCCTATGTGGATGCCCAGGGGCGCGAGCTGGCCAGCGTGGCGCTGCTGGCCGATGGCCGGCTGACCAGCCTGCACTGTGGCGACCGGCCCTGGCTGGAGGGGCGCGACACCAGCTGGTGCGGTTTCGATGGCAAGCCCGGCGAGGTGACCCTGCATGATGAAAGCGGCCGGGTGACCGCCCGGGAAACCTGGCTGCGGGGCGCGCTGCTGCGTCGCGAGGAGTTCGACCGCCAGGGGCGGCTTACCGGCCTGCAGCGGCGCAACGGCGATCACGACATCCGGGTGCGCTATTTCAGCAACGGCCAGCCGCGCAGCGAGTCCTCGTCCCGCGTGGGCCAGCCCGAGGACCGGCGCGACGGCTACGAACGCGAGTGGGCGCAGACCGGCCAGCTGCTGCGCGAGACCTTCTGGGAAAACGGCAGGCTGCTCAGCGACAGCCAGTGGTACCTGAACGGCCGCCTCAAGGAGCGCCGCATCCTCCAGGAGAGCGCGGAAGGCCCGGCGCTGATGAAGATCGAGCAGTACTGGAACAGCGGACGGCTGCGCTACCGGGGCGCGCAGATCGATGGCATCAGCGTGGGTAGCCACGAGCGCTTCGATGAGGAAGGGCGACTGCTGCTGGAAGTGCGCATGGATGGCAACGGCATGCCGGTGCTGCGTCTGGAATACGATCCCCACACCGGCGAGGTGCGCAAGGCCGAGCGCATCGGCCCCAACGGCCTGGCGCCGCTGCCGGTGCGCCCGGAGCGCGACGTGTTCTAGCTACGAGCGCCGCTGGACGATGAAATCGGCCAGTCCGCGCAGCGGAGCGGCGTCCTCGCCGAAGCCGGCCAGGGCGCTATGGGCCTGGTCGCGCAAGTGCAGGGCGTAGTCCTTGGCGGCGGCCAGGCCGAGCAGGGCGGGGTAGGTGGGCTTGTGGTTGGCCTGGTCCTTGCCCTGGGTCTTGCCCAGGGTGGCGGTGTCGCTCTCCACGTCGAGGATGTCGTCCTGCACCTGGAAGGCCAGGCCGATGGCGCGGGCGTAACCCGCCAGGGCCTCCAGCCGGGCGCCGTCGGCCTGGCCGCTGGCCAGGGCGCCGAGACGCACGCTGGCTTCGATCAGCGCGCCGGTCTTGTGGCGATGCATCAGCTCCAGGGCCTGCTGATCCAGCGTGCGCCCCACCGATTCCAGGTCGATGGCCTGGCCGCCGACCATGCCCGCCGCACCGGAGGCGCGGGCCAGCTGCCGGAACATCTCCAGGCGCAGCGCCGGATCGGCGGGGTTGCCCTCCGGACGGCACAGGGCCTCGAAGGCCAGGGCCTGCAGGGCATCGCCGGCCAGGATCGCGCAGGCCTCGTCGAAGGCCTTGTGGGTGGTGGGCTGGCCGCGGCGCAGGTCGTCGTCATCCATGGCCGGCAGGTCGTCATGCACCAGCGAGTAGGCATGGATCAGCTCGACTGCGCAGGCCGCGCCATCGGCCTGGGCCAGATCGCCCCGCAGGGCCTGGCAGCTGGCATACACCAGCAGCGGACGCACGCGCTTGCCGCCATTCATCACGCTGTAGCGCATGGCCTGGTACAGACGCTCCAGTTCCGCGCGCGGCGGCACGAACAGGGCGTGCAGCGCAGTGTCGACGCGCTGCTGGCAGTCCTTCTGATACCTCTCGATCATGGCTGGTCATCTACCTGGAACGGCTCGGTGCGGGTCTCGCCGTCGCGCTCGAGCAGCATCTGCACCTTCTGCTCGGCCTGGCTCAGCGCGCTCTGGCAGTCGCGGGTGAGGCGGATGCCCTGCTCGAAGGCGTTCAGCGACTCTTCCAGGGAGAGCTCGCCACCTTCCAGGCGCTCGACCAGTTGCTGCAGTTCGGCGAGGGACTGCTCGAAATCCAGGGGGGCTTTGGTGCGGGTAGCCATGACGCGGTTCTCGGAACGAAGAAACGGGCGCGACACTAGCAGAGCCGGGGGACAGCGGCAAATGCGTGCCTACGCCGGCCCATGGAAGAGGGGGCTTCGGCCGTGTGCAGATGCCGATCAAGGCGTCACGGCCGAAGCGTCCCGGGTGATTCTCAGGCGTAGACCTTCCAGAAGTAGTAAAGCGTCATGCCACCGCCGACCAGCAGCACCAGGGCGCGCAGCAGCTTGGGCGGCAGACGTTCGCCCAGGGCGCCGCCGGCGTAGCCGCCGAGGGTAGCGCCGGCCAGCAGGACTGCCAGTTCCAGCCAGCTCACCCGGCCGGCGATGACGAAGGTGAGACTGGCGACCGTGTAGATCATGGCCGAGAACAGGTTCTTCAGCGCATTGGCACGGTTCAGCGCGTGCCCTTCGATGGAAAAGGCGGCCAGTTGCAGGATGCCCATGCCGGCACCGAAATAGCCCCCGTAGATGGACACCAGGCTGTGGCCGACGAAGCCCAGGGGTGTGTGGCGAACCTGCTCGGCGTCGCGTCGCCGGCTGGCCAGCCAGCGGCTCAGCCAGGGGCTGGCGGCGAACAGCAGGGTGGCGACCAGCAGGAGCCAGGGAATCAGGTTGCTGAACAGGTCGTCACCGCTGAGCAGCAGCAGCAGACCGCCGGCGGCGCCGCCCACCAGGCCGACCAGCAGCAGCGGCGTCAGGTAGCTGCCCAGGCCGCGCAGGGACGGGCGGGCTGCCCAGGCACCGGCCAGGCTGGCGGGCCACAGGGCCACGGCGTTGGTGGCGTTGGCGGTCACAGGCGGCAGGCCGATGGCGAGCAGGGCGGGGAAGGAGAAGAAGGTGCCGCCCCCTGCGAGGGCGTTCATGCCGCCGGCGGCAAAGCCGGCAGCGAGGATCAGCAGGACTTCGGGAAGGCTCATGGCGGACTCTTGTGGTTCTTATGTCAAATCGCGTTATGTAGCACGCAAGTTATGTATCGCGGCTATTAAGCCCGTTGTGCCTGCCAGGTGCAATCCGCCGCGGGCTGGGGGCGGGCGAACAGGTAGCCCTGCAGGCGATGACAGCCGTTGAGGCGCAGGAAGGCGGCCTGCCGCTCGTTTTCCACACCCTCGGCCACCACCTCCAGGCCCAGCTGCGCTGCCATGGTCAGGATGCCGCGCACCAGGGCCACCGAGCGGGGATTTTCGGGCAGCTCGGCGACGAACTGGCGATCGATCTTCAGGCCGTCGAAGCGGAACGCCTGCAGGTAGGTGAGCGAGGAATAGCCGGTGCCGAAGTCGTCCAGGTACAGCGGCAGGCCGGCATCCTTGAGCAGGCGCAGGGTTTCCTGCACGGAACTGCTGGATTCCAGCAGGGCGCTTTCGGTCAGTTCCAGCTCGATCAGCTCGGGCGGGGTGCCCTCCTCGGCGAGGATGCCGGTGAGGATGCCGGCCAGGTCCGGCTGGCGGAAGTCCAGTGGCGACAGGTTGACCGCCACGCGCAGCTTCAGCCCCTCGCGGGACCACTGCAGGGCCTGGCGACAGGCCTGGCGGAACACCCAGCGCGACACCTCGCGGATCATGCCGGTGTCCTCCAGTACGGGGATGAACTGCAGCGGCGAGACCAGGCCGCGGGTCGGGGAGCGCCAGCGCAGCAGGGTCTCCACCGAACGCGGGTGACCCTCGGCGTCCACCTGAGGCTGATAGTGCAGCTCGAATTCCTCGCGGGCGATGGCCAGGCGCAGTTCATCCTCCAGACGCTGGCGCTCCTCGGCCTCGGCGGCCAGCTGGCTGTCGAAGCAGGCCAGGCGATCGCGTCCCTCGGCCTTGGCCCGCAGCAGCGCCAGATCCGCCTGCTTGAGCAGCTCGCCGCCGGTGCCGCCGCGACCGACGTGCTGGGTGATACCCAGGCTGGCGGTGATGTACAGGGTGTACTGGCGGGTCTGGAAGGGCTGTCGCAGGGCATCGAGCAGGCGCTCGCCCAGGGCCACCGCCGCGGCGCTGTCGCGGCCGTCGAGCAGGAACATGAACTCGTCGCCGCCCAGGCGCGCCAGCAGATCGCCCGGCTCGACGAAGCGCCGCAGGCGGTCGGCCACCTGGCGCAGCAACTGGTCACCGACCGCATGGCCGAGGCTGTCGTTGATGCGCTTGAAATGGTCGATGTTGAGGAACAGCAGACTGAGCGAGCCGTGCTGGCCGAGCGATTCGTCCAGACGCATGAGCAGGTGATTGCGATTGGCCACCTCGGTCAGCTGGTCGTAGTTGGCCAGGTGGCGCAGGCGCTGTTCGGCGCGCTTGCGATCACCGATGTCGTGCAACAGCAACAGGTGGAAGGGCTGGCCGTTGCGCTCGAAGGGGGTGCAGGAGCCTTCCAGTGACAGCTCCTGGCGACCGAGCCAGACGGCGATCTCCTGCGACTGGCGCGGTTGCTCGCGCAGGCGCTGCCAGTTGTCCCTGCCCAACAGGGCGGCACTTTCCTGATGGGCCAGGGCGCGGGTGGCGCGGCCGAACAGCCGTGCGGCGGCCGGATTGGCCTCCACCACGCGCTCCTCGGCATTGATGATCAGCATGGCGATCGGCGCCGCGCTCACCAGGTTGCGCAGCAGCTGCTCGCTGTCGCGCAGGGCCGTCTGGTTTTCGCCCAGCTGACGCATCATCTGGTTGAAGTCACCGGCCAGGCGGCTGATCTCGTCCCGTCCGCCCACCCGGGCCTGGGCATTCAGGTCACCGCTGGCATAGCGCTGCATGGCATTGCCGATCAGGCTCAGGCGGCGCGTCACCAGGCGGCTGTAGGCAAGGTTGAGCAGGAGGCCGAGCAGCAGCAGCAGGCCGAGGGTCTGGGTCAGGGCCAGCCAGGTGCTCTGCCGGCGCAGGCGCATGGTCTGCTGGTAGTCAAGGCTGACCAGCAGGTTGTTGTAGACCATCTCACCCTGGTCATAGAGGTGAACCAGGGGATAGCTGGCCAGGTAGCTGTGTTCGCCCAGGGCTTCCCAGCGGGGGCGATCGCTGGCCAGCAGCCGGGCCAGTCGCGCAGGGTCGTTCAGCTCGGCGCCGGGCTCCAGGCCCAGGCGGGTGCTGGCGACGATGCGCTGCTGGTCGTCGATGACCATCGCCCAGCGCACTCCGGGCAGGCTGCCCAGGTCGGACAGCACGCCATGCAATTCATCGGTGCGGTGCTGGCGCAGGTGATCACTGGCGCTGCTCTGCACCAGGATCAGAATCTGCTCGGTGTAGCGGCGCAGCTCCTCCTCCACCAGGCGCGCGGTGCGCGGCAGGTGCAGGCCGATCATCATCAGGATGTAGATGATGGCGAACAGTCCGAGCAGCAGGGGCAGGGACTTGCGCAGCGACAGGTGCGTCAGCATGAGCCGCCCTCGCAGAGCAGGCGCCGATAGTCGAGGGCCCTGGGCAGCATCGCACGTTCCAGCTGGTAGGCATGGATCTGCTGCAGGCTCCTGAGCAACTGCCCGCCTTCGTAGAACTGCCGATTGAGCGCCAGGTCGCCCATCAGCAGGCCTTCGCGGGTCAGCTGCAGCGCCTCGCTGCCGATGCCCAGGCGGCGCATCAGCACGCTGTCGATGTAGTCGGGGGATTGCCGCCAGCGTGCCAGGCTTTCATGCCAGAGCGCCTGCAGGCGACGGCGCGCCTGCGGGCTGACGCGCTGCCGGTCGACCACGAGCACGTCGATGATCTCGTTGGGCAGTGCGCGGCTGTCCAGCATGCGGCGAGCCCCCAGGGCCTGCATCGCCGGGCCTTCGGAGGAAAAGGTGATGACCGCGTCGATTCGGCCTTCGCGCATGGCGTTCAGGTGTTCCTGCACCGGCAGGCTGACGATCTCCACCTGGTCACGGCGCAGGCCGCCCAGATCCAGCAGGCGGGACAGGAAGAAGGCTCCCAGGGCCGAATCTTCCACGCCGATGCGTGCGCCCAGCAGGTCCTGGGGATCGCGCAGGGGGGGCATGGCATACACCGCGTCGGCGCCAGCCGAGATATTGGTGATGAGGAGGATTTCCAGATCGTGATTGTCCGCCATCAGGCGGAGGGTTTCATCGATCGTGAGCATCGCGGCGTCGAGCAGCCCGTTGCGGAAGGCTCGCAGGACACCGCTGGTGCTGGGGTACTCCAGCAGTCGGAAGCCGGAGGGTTCGAGCCAGCGCAGGTCGTCAGCCACATACAGCGGGCCGTAGCCCAACCAGCGATTGCTGCCGATGCGCAGGTTGTCGGAGGTATCGCTGCAGCCCAGAAGCACACCGCAGAGGACCACAAGAGACAAGAGGCGACGCATTGCGAAATTCCGTTCCGCAGGCAAGTTCGCCTAGGTTATAGCGAATTGCCATCATGCGAAAGGTTCGGTCCCTTGTGCCGGAAGGGCGAAACCGGCCTGCCGACTTCGCCCCCGGGGAATCAGAACCAGCGATCGTTGCGCTTGCGGCCGCGGGTCAAGGCCGGAAGGATCAGGCCCAGCAACAGGCCGGCGCCGGCGATGCCGCCGCCGTACATCAGGTAGTCCATGAGCAGCTGGTTCTTTTCGTCACCCAGCTTTTCCCGGGCGGCGCGCAGTTCCGACTGGGTCTGGGCCAGCTCGGCATTCAGGGCCTTGCGCTGGGCCTCCAGCTCATCGATCAGCGCCTTGCGGGAGTCCAGCGTCTCCTGCATGCCCTGCACCCGGGCCTTCCAGGTGTCCTCGATGCCGGCCAGACGTTCGCGCAGATCCGTTACCTCCTGCTCCAGGGCCGGCAGGCGCTCGAACTGACTGGGCGCGTCCTGCAGGTCGCGGCTGGGAATCCACACGGTGTCGCCGGAGTCGGTACGCACCTGGCTGTAGTTGCCCTGGGTAGCCACCAGGGTGACCTTCTGGCCGGACTTCAGGGCGCCGACGATGCGGTAGCCGTCGGTAGGGCCGCTGCGCACGAAGGTGCTGAGGCTGTCACTGACCCAGCGATCGCTGGGTGCGGCCTGTGTGGTGCCGGCCAGGCACAGCGCCAGCAAGCCGAATGCACCTGCCAGGGAACGACGCGTGAAAGGGAAGGAGCGAGCAGGGGAACGGGACATGAGCATAGAAACTTCGCATGCAATAAAGGAAAAGAAAGCCCAACAAACGGACCGCGGAAAGCCGGCCCAGTTTACCCGGCTTGGAAGACCATGGTGTCCCGCAAGGGCGACGAGTGGTTGGGAACACAGAAAACCGAATAAGTTCCGCGAGAGGGATTCGCCTTTGGTCGAAGACAGGATGGCAGGCGGATGCCGCAACACATGGCAAAAGGCTTACAGATCGGCGCTGCGTTTTGCCTTGGGCAACGGCCTGGCAAGCCTGGATAATAGGTCCTGCCAAGCACAGGAAGTGCGCGGCTCAAGGAAGAAGGGCCCAGACAGGACGTCACCGACAGGATGTCACAGGGCCGGAAAGAACCCGCTTCGGCGGGTTTTTTATTGCCCGGAGAAAACGTCCGGCCGGTGCGGCCGGGCCGCCGAGCGACGCCGGCCGGAAGCGTGGCGCTTTACGGAAGCTCGCGGATGACCACTGTCCCCGCCAGCTTGTCATGCCATCCCTGCTTGCGGGGGTCGAACGCCACCCAGAGCAGTCCCAGGCCCAGCGGCAACGTGGCCAGCAGGTAGGCGAAGTAACGGCCTACCGCCTGCCCCGTGGTCAGGGTGTTGCCCGTCTGCGCGTCCACCACCTGGGCCGAGACCGCCATCTTTCCGGGCGTGGCCCGCTTGTAGAGCCAGAACAGGATGACCGCCACGGCGGGCAGGACATAGCTGATCAGCAAATCGCCCATCCCGGCGATGACCGGCCCGTCCGGGTCCGTGAAGTACTCGGTTCCGTACAGGGCGATCAGCAGCGGTGCGCTGATGATGGACAGGATGATTCCATCGATGACCGTGGCCCCCACGCGAGGCCAGAAGCCGACATATTTGGCGCGTTCTACGTCCATAGGGTCTTCCTTGCTGAAAGGTTGCTTGGCGGGCGCAGTCTGCCTGATTGTCCGCCAGGGCATAAGCACGAGGTTTGCAAAGCGCAAACTGGGACGCTTATTGCGCGGAAAAGTGTGGCTTGAGGGGCTGCGCATAGGAGAGTCGGCCTCCCCAGGGGCCCGCTGGCGTGGCGGTCAGACGGCTAGCGATGCGTCCCGGTCGCGAACAGCTCATTCAGTTCGGTGCCTGTCGGTATGCCGGCAAAACCATCGAATCGACCTTCTTCGCTCATCATGCGGGCGGCAGCGATAAAGCCGCTCCAGGCTGAGCGGGCCAGCGCCCCGCCGACGCTGATTCGCCTCACGCCCATATCGGCGAGGTCGGCTACCGTCAGGTCAGTCGTCCAGCCAATCAGTACATTCACGGGCTTGGGGGCAACCGCTTCGACAATCGCCCGGATTTCCTCGCGGGTCCTGATGCCAGGTGCGTACAGGCAGTCGGCTCCGGCTTTGGAATAGGCAACCAGGCGCTTGATGACATCATCCAATCCCGGCTGGCCGACAAAATAGTTTTCAGCCCGGCCGACCAGCAGGGTGTCCCCGCCCTTTGCATCGATGGCCGCTCGGGCCGCCAGCAGCCGATCCACGGCTTCGGATCGGTCCCTGAGTGGACGCCGCGGGTCGCCGGTGGAGTCCTCGATCGAAAGCCCGGCAACGCCCGTGTCCACTGCCAGGCCGACGCTCTCGAACACTTCATCGGGACCCAGCCCGAAACCGCTTTCAAAGTCGGCATTGATGGGCAGGTCGATGGCTGCCACCAGATAGCGCAGGTGAGCCAGGGTATCCGAGCGGGCCAGCTGACCATCCGCTCGGGCTTGCGACCAGGCATATCCGGAGCTGGTGGTCGCCAGTGCCTTGTACCCCAGACTCTCCAGGATGCGTGCACCGCCGAGATCCCAGGGATTGGGGAGCAGAAAGCAGCCGTCACGGTGCATTTCTCGGAACGCAGTCCGCTTTTCGTTCACTGTCAGCCGAGCCATCACTCCTCCGTCGCTTGGTCGCCCTGCGGGTCTGATCCGCTTGTTGGCGAGACTAGAGGCTTTTCGCAGACAAATAAAAAAGCCGGCTTGCGGCCGCCAAGGATCAGACAGTGCCTCTACAGCCTCGTGATACTGGTCTCTCTGTTTATCTAGGTGTGTAAACCCAGTACGTTGTTCAGTGGAAGTGGTACGCGGCTGATGGGTGGGTTGTAGCCAAGGCTGGCGTGTGGTCTGTGCCAGTTGTAGTGGTGCAGCCACGGCAGCAGGTGAGC
>Ga0079223_10003363_pt1 | contig 10075 bp, 13 predicted proteins | sample Stecom2011_FD_75072 | JGI IMG/M metagenome (GOLD analysis project Ga0079223, IMG submission 75072) | Agricultural soil microbial communities from Utah to study Nitrogen management - Steer compost 2011 | ecosystem: Environmental > Terrestrial > Soil > Agricultural land | place: USA: Utah...
ATGACCAGATAGGCACCAAACATCCAGCGCGCGCGGCGGATATCCGCCACATCACCGCACTCGACAATGGCGACATGAAACTGCCGCGGCAGGCAAATAATGGCGGCAAACGCCAACAACGTCTGACTGATAGGGCCAACGGGTGGCGTGGTTTCAATGAGAGTGCGCGTTGCTTCGACCACGTTAAGGTTATTGCGCGAAAACCAGTTGATAGCGAACAAGCCCACCAAGATCAGGGCAACCAGCTTGACCAGTGATTCGAACGCCACCGCCAGCATCAGACCGGGGCGGTGTTCGGTAGCATCCACTTGGCGCGTGCCAAACAAGATGGAAAACAATGCCATCAGCACGGCCACATACAGCGCCGGGTCGCCAAAGGTCGTGGACAGCATTTCTGGCCCGCCCAATACGCCAAGGCTGATGGCCACCGCCTTATACTGCAGGGCCAGGTACGGCACGGCAGCAATAATGGCAATGGCGGCAACAATGGCCGCCAACCGCTGCGAGCGCTCATAGCGCGCCGCCAGGAAGTCGGCAATGGACACAGTATTTTGAGACTGGGCGATAAGCGCAAGGCGTTCGATGATGCGCCAGCCAAATACCAGCAGCAGCAATGGCCCCAGGTAAATAGGCAAGTAGCCAATGCCATAACGCACGGCCGAGCCCACGGCACCGTAGAACGTCCAGGATGAGCAATACACCGCCAATGCGAAACTGTAGACGGCCGGACGCAGCCAAGGCCGTTGGGGATACAGCGGATAGCGATCGCCTATCCAGGCCACGGCAAACAGCAGCGCTGCGTAGCCGATGGATACAAGTACCAGCCATCCCGGCTGCATGCATGGTCTCCGGAATTATTATGAATGTAATTGTGATGCAAAACTACAATAGCAAAACGATGTTGCTATCGTTGCGTCAAATCGGACATTCGCGCGTGACGGAAAGAAGCCTTAAGGCCGCACGTCGCGTGCAGTTAACAGTGAAAACCGACGCGTGTATGCCGGTGTATCCGCCCGGCACACATCAAAGACAGGTTATGCGCTATACTTTAGGGCTTCACTGATGCTAACCCAAGCGGCGCAATGGCAGAGTGGTTATGCAGCGGATTGCAAATCCGTCTAGGTCGGTTCGATTCCGGCTTGCGCCTCCAGACACAGCACCTGGCTCCCTTGCAATACCATCCCCCGGCTCATAGCTTTTGGTCTTTTTCGGCGCCACCGTCGGCGGGCGATCTGGAGCAATACTGGTTGTTGCGCCCCGGTGCCCTAACGGCCGGCCTGCGCAAACTGGGCGATGTAAAGCTGCGTGTAGTAACAGAACACAAAGAACACCTTACCCCCGCAGAAGCCTGGATGCTGCAACGCCCAGCAGGGGCGGCCATCTGGGTGCGCGAAATCATCATGGCCATTAACGGGCACGACAGCGTGTTTGCCCGCAGTTTCACGCCTCTGGATGCATCAACCAATCAGTGGAAGGGTATCCGGCAGCTTCAAACACGCCCCCTGGCCGACATGCTTTATCACGACCCCGACATCGTACGCTCTCGCTTTGTCACGTGCCAGTTAACCCATGAAGAACCCATCGCCCGTTCGCTTCAGGCGGCATTAGGGGTACAGGCAAACGACAACCCGGCTATTTTTGCGCGTGCGTCGGCGTTTTATCGTGATGCCCAGCCCTTGCTGGTGGCTGAGTGCTTTTTGCCCGCCTTTTGGGGTATGGCGAAACGCGAGATTTAAAGTTGCTGGAAACTGTCGAAGCGACGGCTTTCGTCGTACAGACGCTCGGCATCGACGTTCTCGACACTGGCGCCCGGCGGGCCATAGCGCATCCAGGACAGCATCTGATCGATCTGGTCGGGCGTACCCTGTAAAACAGCCTCGACGGTGCCGTCGTGCTGATTACGTACCCAACCCGTCACGCCCAGTTCGTGAGCCTGACGCACGGCAGAGAAGCGATACCCCACGCCCTGTACTTTGCCGGAAACAACGACCCGGTTCGTTTCAAGATCCAAATTGTGCTGTGTCATAACTTTAATCCTGCTGGCCTGTGTGCCACGCCGTATTATTACGGCCGTCAGCACCCGCAACTGATCTAGAGCGCTTGCAGAGCACGCACACACTCTTCGACCAAACGCGGCCCTTTGTAGATAAGCCCGGTATACAGTTGCACGGCATTAGCCCCCGCCTGAATTTTCTCACACGCCTGCTGGCCGGAAGCAATACCGCCCACACCAATAATAGCCATCCCCGGTCCCGTTTGTTGGCGTAGACGGGCGATCACCCTGAGCGACAACTCGTGCACCGGCGGCCCGGACAAGCCGCCCGCCTCCTGAGCATGCGGCATGCCTTGCACGGCCCCGCGCGACAGCGTGGTGTTGGTGGCAATAACCCCGTCAACGTCGTGGCGCATCAAGACGTCGGCAATGACATCTACCTGCTCTGGTGTTAAATCGGGAGCAATCTTAACCACCAGTGGAACGCGACGACCGCTTTTGTCGGCCAGCTCGCGACGCTTTTCCTGTAACGGGCGCACAACACCCGTCAGTTCATCTTGCCCTTGAAGGTCGCGCAGATTTTTGGTGTTGGGCGATGAAATGTTTACGGTCACATAATCGGCAAAGGAGTACACCGCCTCAAGACCTTTCAGGTAGTCAGCGGTGGCCTGCTGAATGGGTGTACTGGCATTTTTGCCGATATTAAGGCCCAGGACGCCCCCTTGTTCACGCCAGTGGCTTTTTTGCACATTGGCAATAAATACGTCCAGCCCTTCGTTGTTGAAACCCATGCGGTTGATAAGAGCTTGTGCACGTGGGAGCCGGAACAGCCGTGGCCGCGGGTTGCCGTCTTGGGGCAAAGGCGTCACGGTACCAACCTCTATAAACCCGAAACCCAAGTTTGCCAACGCATCAATGTGGGCGCCGTTTTTATCCAGCCCGGCAGCCAACCCCACCGGGTTGCGCAGTGGCAGCCCCATCAAAGTAACCGGGTGGCTAACCGCCCGCGCCCCCACCAGCCCGCGCGTCAGCTTACAGTTGTATGCCTTCTGCAATGACGACAAAGTCAGCTCATGCGCGGTTTCGGCATCGACCGAAAACAATAACGGACGAACCAGGGGATACGATTTATGCAAGGAAAACATGTAGTGAAGTTCTATATAGCGGGGGGTGAAGCAGGTTGCTGCCACTGACCGTCACGGTAGATTTGCCACGGCCAAAAGCGCGATTTGTACGACATTTTACGACTATCGCGTATCCAGTACCCCAAGTACAACCACGGCAGCCCCATCCGCCGGCATTGTTCTATTTGCCACAGCACCCCATAGGTTCCCAGACTGCCGCGGGCGTCCGGATCGAAAAAGGTGTAAACCGCCGACAACCCGTTATCCAGCACATCGATTAAGGCAACCATGCGCACCATTCTGTCGGGCGTACGAAATTCGACCAGGCGCGAGTCAACCCCGCTGGCCAGCAGAAATTGGCCATATTGCTTTTCGGTGTCTTCGTCCATGCCCGCCCCCGCATGGCGGGCCTGCTGGTAGCGGTAATACAACGCGTAGTGTTCCGGCACCCAGCGCAGCGGCATCACCGTGCTGATCAGATCGTTGTGCTGACGCAGGATGCGTCGGTGGTTCCGGCTGGGCGCAAAGTTGGCGACGTCGACGCGAATAGGCAGACACGCCGCACAGTCACGACACTTGGGCCGGTAAGTGAACAACCCACTACGACGAAACCCCTGTTCGATAAGGCGCGAATAAACCGGCGCATCGATAAGGTGGGCCGGCGCCGCCACCTCGGATCGGGCAAGGTGCTCAGACAAATAGCTGCACGGGTACTCTGCAGTGGTGTAGAACTGCAGCATATTGACCGGTGGTTCGGTAGGATGGCTCATACTATTCCATTATGGCGTTACACCTGCCTGCGACGCAAAAAGACCCGACTGGTATAGCTGTCCACGCGGCCAGACCGGTGTCGGGTGCCGCAGCCCCTGCTCTAATAATGCCAGAAAATCATCGCGGCGCATCGGCCGCGCGCCCATGCTGGCCAGATGACGGGTTTCTTGCTGGCAATCAATATGCCGGATCTGCATGCGCTGAAGCAAACGCACCAAATAGACCAAGGCCACTTTACTGCTATCGGATACCCGGCTGAACATGGATTCCCCAAAAAAGAAACGGCCCATGCACACGCCATACAGCCCGCCTACCAGCACACCATCCCGCCACACTTCAACACTGTGGGCATGGCCATCGTGGTGCCAGGCGATATAGGCCTCTTGCACCTCCGGCGATATCCAGGTGACTTCACGCTTGTCGACCGGTGCGGCACATTCGCGGACCACGTCCTCAAACGCCGTATCCACGGTCACTTGAAAGGCTGGCTGGTCTTGGCGCTCGGTGCGCTCTATCCGCCGCAACAACTTGCCCAGTGAGCGTGAAATCCGCAGCTCGTCGCACTTCAGAAGCATGCGCGGGTCGGGGCTCCACCACAACACCGGGTCGCCCTCGTTGAACCACGGAAAAATGCCTTTTCTATACGCCTCGGTCAAACGTTCCACCGATAAATCGGCACCCGCCGCCAGCAGGCCATGCATGGAGGCCTGGCGGGCGCACGGCAGCGGTGTGGCGGGATCGACCCAAATGATGGTGCTCATGAACGGGTACAAGTCTATTGGCTACGGCTGGTCGGACGTGTTGTATGACACCTGTTCAATGTCATAGTGGTGAATTGGAAACACCCCCGTTTCACGGTCGCGGATATAGTGTTCGAGCGTAGTGACCACCGTGCGAAAGGCCAAACGCGACCACGGGATATCTTCAACAGCAAAAAACGCGGCTTCGAGGCTTTCGGGGCCCGGATACAGCTCCGGGCTAAGCACGCGAGCCAGGTAATAAAAATGTACCTGCTCGGCATGCGGCACATCAATAATGGTGTAGAGCGAACCCAGTTCGATCTGGGCTCCGGCTTCTTCCTGCGTTTCGCGCATGGCCCCCTGAGCGGTTGTTTCGCCCAGCTCCATAAAACCGGCGGGCAGTGTCCAGGTGTTGTAGCGCGGCTCGATGGCGCGCCGGCACAGCAACACCTTACCTTCCCAAATGGGCAGCACGCCCACCACATTGCGCGGGTTTTGATAATGGATAGCGCCGCAACGCCCACATGCGTCGCGCAGACGGTTATCGTCTGGGGGAATAATTTGCGTCAGCTGGGTACCGCACTGACTGCAAAAACGCTGTGCGCGCGGAGCCGGAAAGTAAAACGAAGAAGCGCCTGTGGTCATAATTTGATTCTACCTGATGCCCCAACTGCCATTCAGACACCCATTCTAAGCGCATATTCCGGTTTACGGACCGGGGAATCGTACGTAGCCGAACAAGCCGGCCACCTGGTCATCGCCGCAAAAATAAAGTGGTACAGCTGGGGTATCGCCCCACACCAGACGGGCGGCCGGAGCAAGTGCGCGCGCTGCGTCAACCCTGGCCGTGGTGCCACTGTTGCTCGATTGAATTGCCCCGTCTGGAGGGAAGCCGCACGCCGCTATAACGTCGGCCACATCGCGCCCATCGTCTGTGCGCAAGCTGCCAAGCACTTGCTCCAAATCGCGTCCCGCAATTAGCCCGGGGCCACGGTCCGTGTCGGCAAACAAGCGACCCTGGCTGTCAATGCACCAACGCGTCACCGCCGAGGTGCGCAAGCCGTTGTGCGACAAAAACTGGGGCTGTGACAGCTGCACATCGGTCGTATGCAAGATGAGCGGCGCCACATCCAGGCGAACAAACACGCGCTGCGGGCCATTCTGAAAATACCAGCGGCCTTTTTCGTCGCACGTGTAATTGCGGTTAATAAATTGGTTGATACGCGGGCTGGCCATGGGCACACCACGGCTAAGCCCGGCATGGTGTCCGGAAGCGGCCGGCATAGCATCGTTTTCAAGCGCGTCGCCGGCAGGATGCAGGCGCCACTGCCCCTGTTCGTTCAGGGACAACCATCCGAACACATCGGGCACATTTGGCCAACGGGCCATCGCAGCAATGACTTGCTCATCCATGCCTTAATCATACTCGTCGACGCACAAAAAACCCGCTTTGCCACGTCTGGATACAGACGGGCAAAGCGGGTTAACCGAATGGAGATTTCTCGCCCCCGCCCTGAACGGGGCGGACGGCTAGCCAAGCCTTGGTTATCAGGCCGTCGCGCGGCGTGCGCGGGCGGCGGGCTTGGATGCTTCGACGGCCTCGCTAGCGGCTTTGAAGGTGGCATCGGTCGCCTTTGCAATGTTGGCCTCGGCAGCCTCAGCGGCTTGGCGGGCGGACTTGGTCACGCTTTCGTAGGCGCTGTTAACGGATGCCAGCGAGGATTTCAGCAGTGCCACAGCACCCTCGGAACCCGCCGGGGCGTTTTTGGCGAGCTGGTCGATAGCTTCGCTGATTTGCTGTTGGGCTTGTTCAAGCTGGGCTTCGGTCAATTTGGCGATGTCTACTTGCACGCCGGAGATGACGTCATAAACCTGCTTGCTGTACGCCAGAACTTTTTCGGCACCCGGCTGAAACAGCGAGGACGAGAAGTCCAGTGCTTCTTGAGCGTCTTGAATTTTGACGGCTTCTTGCGCCTTCTGGCTGGCTTCGTCAAACGACGCCTTGAAAACTTTCAGGTTCAGGTCGGCGAGCTTTTCAAAGCCTTCAAAAACCGCGTTCTGAACGGCCAGGATATTCTGGATGGAGGCTTGCTGATTGGCAATAAACTGTTGCGGAAGTGCGTTCATGGTATTTTCCTGTGGTCGACATGATGCCGACAAAAATGTACGGAGGTTTCACACTGCAATGCACCGTAAAATCCCGCGTTTGCTGCATTGCACAAACACACTTTAACAAGCAGCCACTACCCTGTCAAGGATTTTTGTTGCGCCGCACAAACAGCTTGGTTGTCCGCTGTTTCGTGGCCCAGGGCGCGCGAAATGTCGCGGCTGATTCGCAACATGATGGGGATCCATTCGTCACGCAAACGATCGGCAGGGGCCGAGATGGACAGGCCCGCCTGCAAGGTGCCGGTATCGTCATAGATGCCCGCGGCAATACAGCGCACGCCCAGTTCCAGTTCTTCGTTGTCACGCGAGTAGCCCAGGCGACGCACCAGTGCTAATTCGCGTTCGAGCACGTCGGTACTGGTAATGCTATTGCGCGTGGTGCCGGCCAAGCCCGTGCGCATGGCATAGGCCCGCACTTGCCGCGGGTCGCTAACCGACAAGAACAATTTGCCGGTGGAGGTTAGGTGCAAAGGTGCACGCCCACCAATGGCACGTACCACCTGCATACCCGAACATTCGCTCCATGCGCGCTCGATATACACGATCTCATCACCCTGGCGCAGTGACAGGTTAATAGTCTGTCCGGTCAACTTGTGCAGTTCGCGCATCGGTTCGATGGCGACTTCACGCACATCAAGCCGGCCCTTCACCAACGAGCCAAGCTCTAGCAAACGCATGCCCAAGCGGTACATGCCGCTATCGACACGCTCAACAAAGCGTCCGGCGACCAAGTCGTTCAAAATGCGATGCGTAGTAGAAGTATGCAAGCCCGTGGTTTCGGCAAGCTCTTTCAAGGCAACGGGATCTGACTGGCGCGCCAGGGCGTCGAGCAAACGCATGGCGCGGTCGAGCACCTGAATGGCAACGGGTTGTTCTGTAAATGCGCCGTTGAGCGCCTGCTGGGCAGATTTTATTGGTGGCATTTTTGTGGGCAGATGATGCGTTGCAACAATTCCATCATATGAAAAGCGGTCGAAAAAATCAACCGTTTCTCGTCACGAAAAACAACGGTAGTTAGGCAGTTCGAACCCGAAAGCCCTTCTCAGCCGGCGCCGCCGGCAAGACCGCCGACCAGGATCACGATGTGGGGAGCAGCTCGCCACCCAATGCGGTGGTCTGATCACGCAGCCACGCCAATGCTTGAGTAGCCGCGTCAGGGCTGCCGCGCACCCCTAATTCAATATGTGGCCGTCCGCGTTCGCCGGCACTGGGCAAGCTGAAGGCCTTGACCCCCGGCCAACGGCGCTCCAACTCTTCAAGCACCGGCACAATGCGCGATTCGGGCATGCCGAACACGAGGAAAGAGTGTTCAATGGCGTTGACCCGGTGGTGAAGATGGGCATAGCGCGTGTCGAGCGTCCATTCGGCCATCGGCCAAGCCATAACGGGAAACCCCGGCATGAACGTGTGATGCCGAATGAAAAACCCCGGAATCTTATTGAAGGGGTTGGGGACAATCTCGGCCCCTTCGGGGAACATACCCATCTGCAAACGCTGCTGGTTTTCAGGAAGCGACATGTCGGCACTGCCCTGCCCCTTGCGTTCCAGGTCGGCACAACGCTCAGTAATCAGGCGCTCGGCCTCAGGGTGCAACACCAATGGAACCCCTAGCGCCCTGCCGGCGGCCTGTCGTGTTTGGTCGTCCGGTGTGGCCCCAATGCCACCACAACAAAACACAATGTCCGGGGTGCTGAAGCTGCGTGTCAGCACCTCGGTGATGTCGTCAAGGCTATCCGACACAATTTCGGCGCCGGACAGCTGCATGCCACGCTGGCCCAGCAGCTCGATAAACGTCGAGAAATGCTTGTCCTGGCGGCGACCCGATAGAATTTCGTCTCCAATAATAATCAGGCGGACACGTGGAAGGGGTTCGTTCATGCGATGCTCTTGGGGTTCAAGCGTCTGTCTGATCCTGTTCATTGGCCGACGACGGCAACGTGGAAGACGGTGGTGCCGGGGGCTGGATGGCCGTCTGCAAGCGGTATTGGCGCAGGGCCTCCAGACTGTAGTGCCCAAACACCAGCGCCGAAAACACGGGCAACACCAGCCACATGGGCGGAAACAGGTTAACAACGGACAGCGCCAATCCCAGAAGCCAGTACTGCACATTGTGGCGCCGCCATAAATACCGGCGCTCCGCGCCATTGGCGTGCTCGACCAGAGCATCGACCCGCATCATGCGGCTAAAGGCAAAGGCCCACCAGAAAACCGGCAAGATCAGCGCCAGCGGCGGAAACAACCACAGAGGCATAGTAACCAGCCACCCGAACACAAACACCGTTCCGACCAGCACCGCATTCCAGGCACCCACGGCAACCGCGTGCTGGCCTTGTCGGCGTACGTTTTTATAATCGCGCTTTTCGATATGGCGCAACACGATGGGCATGACAAACACTGCGGCGATCACCAGGCCCAAAATGCCCGCCAACGGCAGCAGCAGGCCCGCCGCCAAAACCGGAATCATGTAGACCTTGATAGAAAACAGGCCAACGGCCAGCAGCCATTGGTCAAGTTGATTGACCACTTCCCACTGCGACATTTGGCCGTCAAGCCACGCTGTCAGTGGTGACCAGAAGGCCCAAAGCAGTACAATGGCCCCCAGCAACGCGATCACAAAGGGCAAGAACAGGGCCGCCAGCATTTTAGGGTGTACCTGCGATATCAAGGCACGCTTGAAGGCAAGCCCAATTGCCCCCATCCCGAGTGGCCCCGGGGCCGTCGGCTGCATTTTGCTGGCTTGTGGGTATCCGCTCATGGCATGTGCTCTCAATGTCCTGTTCCCGCCATCATAAACAAACCCACCCTTTTTTGTCTTTTATGGCCGTATACGAAACACGCACACCTTCCGCCCTTATAGAGCGCCTGGAAACCAGCACAAACCTGGTCATTGCCTGCTACTGTGCCGCCTGGTGCGACACCTGCAATAGCTATCGCCCCGACTTCAATTCGCTAAGCGACCAGTGGCCCGCCCATACTTTTGTGTGGATCGACATCGAAGAGGACCCTCACCTACTGGACGATCACGACGTGGACGACTTTCCCACCATCTTGATCCAAAACCCGAAAGGCAACGTATTTTTTGGCGCCCAGCTTCCGTATATCAGCCACCTGGAACGGCTGATCAGAAGCGTGGAAGATGCCAACGCGCCCTTGGTGGACGGGCCCGGCCCGCTGGCCGGTTTGCTGAAGCAAGGAAGGGACGTTTAACCGCCCAGCAGCACACCCACCGACCGCCGCGAAGTGGGCTCGGTTCCCGTGGATGAGGCCGCCGTCTGCGA
>Ga0079223_10003365_pt1 | contig 10073 bp, 8 predicted proteins | sample Stecom2011_FD_75072 | JGI IMG/M metagenome (GOLD analysis project Ga0079223, IMG submission 75072) | Agricultural soil microbial communities from Utah to study Nitrogen management - Steer compost 2011 | ecosystem: Environmental > Terrestrial > Soil > Agricultural land | place: USA: Utah...
CTCTCAGAAATTACATTCCAGCGCCGTGACAGGCTTTGAATTTTTTACCACTTCCACAAGGACATGGGTCATTTCTACCAATTTTAGGCTCCGCTTGAATTGGCTGTTGCTTTTCAACAACTGAAGGCTCTGTGTAATAATCTTCTTCATCTGCAGCATAAGCTGTACCAGCTTCTTCGATTTGGCGTTTGTTATTTTGAGTACCTTCTAGTGCATTGTTGTAATTCTCTTGAGCTGCTCTCATGACTGCTTCAGGAGGCGCTTCTTGTATTGGAATATTAGCTCTAAATAGGAAACTTATAATGTTTTGATTTGTGGTAATCAACATCTTTTTGAATAACTCAAAAGCTTCGAACTTATAAATTAATAAAGGGTCTTTTTGTTCGTAGGAAGCCATTTGAACGGATTGACGTAAATCATCCATTGTTCTTAAATGTTCTTTCCACTCTTCATCAATCATCGAAAGCGTGATGTTTTTTTCTAAAGTGTCTATCAATGCCTGTCCATTAGATTCGATGGTTTCAACTAAATCAGCTTGAACATTAATACCTTTAATGCCGTCAGTAAATGGTACAGCTATATTAGGTATTGCTGGAGCATCTTTTTGTTGATCAAGCACGCCTTGTAATTGTGGTACTAAATGAGCTTTTAAAGTATCGAATTTACGAGCGTAGTACTCTTTTGCTGCCTCATAAAGTGATTGAGTTGCTGCATTTGTATCACTTAACGCTTCTTGACTTAAATTAGGCTCTATAGATAACACTTTCATCACTTCGATTTTGAATAAATCTAAATCGTTATGATAGTTACCCACAATATCTGCACAAACATCATATAAGGCATTGTCTAAATCTATAGACAGTCGTTCGCCAAATAATGCATGTCTTCTGCGTTTGTAGATTACATCTCTTTGTGAATTCATTACGTCATCATATTCTAAAAGACGCTTACGAATACCAAAGTTGTTTTCTTCTACCTTTTTTTGTGCTCTTTCGATTGATTTTGAAATCATACCATGCTGAAGTACCTCTCCTTCTTTATGGCCCATTCTATCCATCATAGACGCAATACGCTCAGACCCGCAAAGACGCATTCAATCATCTTCTAAGGATACACAGAACTGTGATGATCCCGGATCACCTTGACGACCCGCACGACCTCTTAGCTGACGATCTACTCGACGACTTTCATGTCGTTCTGTACCAATAATGGCCAAACCGCCTGCTTCCTTTACTCCTTCTCCTAGCTTAATATCAGTACCTCGACCAGCCATATTGGTAGCAATGGTTACAGCACCAGGCAATCCTGCTTCAGCAACAATTTGAGCTTCACTCTGATGTTGTTTAGCGTTCAAGACATTGTGTGGGAGTTTCTTAGCTTGTAACATACGTGCTAATAATTCGGAGACTTCTACTGAAGTGGTTCCCACTAAAGTAGGACGACCTAAATTACGCTGTTTTTCAATCTCTTCAATAACGGCTTTATATTTCTCACGCTTAGTTTTATAAACTAAATCTTGTAAGTCTTCTCTTTGAATTGGAACGTTAGTAGGAATCTGAATCACATCTAATTCATAAATCGACCAGAATTCACCTGCTTCTGTTTCTGCAGTACCCGTCATACCAGATAATTTATGGTACATACGGAAGAAGTTTTGTAACGTAACTGTAGCAAAGGTTTGGGTTGCTGCTTCAACAGTAACATTCTCTTTCGCTTCAATAGCCTGGTGAAGACCATCACTATATCTTCTACCATCCATTACACGTCCCGTTTGCTCATCTACGATTTTAACTTTACCATCTATAACAACATACTCTACATCTTTTTCAAAAAGTGTATAGGCTTTTAAAAGCTGTTGAATAGAGTGAATACGCTCGGATTTTGTAGCATACTCTTGGATTAATGCATCTTTTTGTTTTAATCTTTCTTCCTCTTCTTCAACTTCATTATCAATTTTAGTAAGCTCTGTGGCTATATCAGGTAGCATAAAGAAGTTAGGATCTTCACCAGAGCCTGTAATTAACTCTAAGCCCTTTTCTGTTAAATCAACACTATTTTGTTTTTCGTCAATAGTGAAGTAAAGCTCTTCGTTGACTTTAGGCATGTGCCTTTGTTGTTCGCCAATAAAGTGATTTTCTGCTTTTTGAAGGATTTGTCTATTCCCTTCTTCACTTAAAAATTTGATTAACGCAGAGTTCTTAGGCAAACCTCTGAATGCTCTATAAAGATGTAATCCACCTGTTTCTGCATCAGTCTTGCCTTCTTTTATTTCTTTTTTAGCTTCAGTTAGTGCTTTATTTACCACTCTTCTCTGAGCTTCCATTATACGTTCAATCCTTGGTTTTAACGTATGAAACTCTTGCTCACTTCCACGTGGTACTGGCCCAGAAATAATTAATGGAGTACGTGCATCATCAATTAATACACTATCCACCTCATCGACCATAGCAAAGTGATGCTTTCTTTGCACCATTTGTTTTGGGCTATGCACCATGTTGTCTCTTAGGTAGTCAAATCCAAATTCATTGTTTGTACCGTAAGTAATGTCAGCTAAGTATGCTTTCTTACGTTCCGGAGAATTCGGAGCATGCTTGTCGATACAATCAACGGTTAAGCCTAACCATTCGTAAATGGGAGCGTTCCACTCAGCATCACGACGAGCTAAGTAATCATTCACTGTTACAATATGTACGCCAAGTCCTGGTAGTGCATTTAAGTAAGCAGGTAGGGTAGATACTAATGTTTTACCTTCACCCGTTTGCATTTCTGCTATTTTACCATCATTAAGAACAATACCACCGATAAGTTGAACATCATAGTGAAGCATTTTCCATTTAATATCATTTCCTGCTGCCGTCCAAGAAGTTTTATAAATAGACTCGTCTCCTTCTATAATTATATGAGGTTTTGTAACTGCTAAGTCTCGATCTAATTCTGTAGCAGTACTTATTATCTCATCTGATTCACTAAATCTACGTGCTGTTTCTTTAACTACAGCAAATGCTTCTGGTAGTATTTCCTTTAAAACAACTTCAAGGGATTCATTTCGATCTTTTTCTAATGCATCTATTTGGTCGTAAATAGCCTCTCTTTCTTGGGTTTTCTCAATACTAATACCATCTGATTTTGCTTTTAAATCATCAATTTGGGCATTTATAGAGGAGAGATGTTCAGCAATACGCTCTTTGAAGGCTGCTGTTTTCCCTCTTAGCTCATCATTAGTTAATGATTGGAAAGATTGGAACTGTTGGTTTATTTGATCTACAATAGGATAAAGCTTTTTAGTATCTTTATCAGACTTGTTACCACCAAATAATTTTGAAATAAAACTTAACATGCGCTAATGTTATTTATAATTGTTGCGGCGAACCACATTCTAGGATTGTTAAAAATAAGAGGCTTTTTAGAATATTCAAGCCCTTTGATATTAATCATACAAAGGTATGAAAAAATAAGACTATCTAATCTATAAAAATCAGGGTATCTTTTGCCTTAATACTCATCGTCATCCTTCAGGCTTATAATATTAGCTTTTGAGTTCTCTAAAAGTGTTGTGTGTTCTTCATATTTTCTGAACAACTTAGAGATTCTTAGCAATACGGCTTGGATATCACGACTTTGTAAAAAGAGGTTTGTTTGTAATAATGCTTGTTTACTTTGAATTTTATGTTTTTGGATAATATGTAACTGAGCTTCTAATTCATCATTTATAAATTCTCTAAGTTCATTTCTAGCGATTCTTAGCTCTTGTAAGTTAATTTCATCCAAATGTTCCAACATATTGATCACCTTATCAAAAAATCCGTCCATTTTGAGTTTCATCTCCTTAGTCGATTCGAAAAACTCTGGTGGAGGTACATCGTGTAAGTTTTGAATATAGTTAGTGAATTCCTCTGCTAAATAATGTGTAGAAGTCATCATGTCTTGCAATAAATCCGCAGCATTCAACATTAATTCAGATAGGGCTTTATCGTTTTGCTTCAGATCACGGATATTACGAACACTCCTCTGACGAAGTTTGTAAGCGTAGTTCACCAACTCTTTTGTTCGTTGTGTTGCATTTCGCAGACTATATTTATCTTGTGCCACAAATCCGATAAGTGTTGCGTTGTATTGCGTTCTAACATCTTTTAAAGCAGTGATAATCATTTGCTTGTTCTTTACATATAAGTCTGCATCAGTACCTTCTAAAAGTTGTAGTTTCTTCTTTTGAGCCTTGTCTTTTCGACTCTTTTGTGTGAATTTCTTTTGTGAAAAATATAAATACACTAACAAAACAACCACCAAGATAATCATGCCAGTCACTTCTCCTTTGTATAATATAAAGGCAAAAAATGCAGCTACTACAAAAGCAATGATAGCAGTGATAAACCAGCCTCCAATTACACTCAAGACGCCTGCTACACGATAAACCGCAGAATCTCTTCCCCAAGCTTTATCTGCTAACGAGCTACCCATAGCTACCATAAAAGTTACATAAGTAGTGGATAATGGCAGTTTCATACTTGTCGCCCATGCAATCAAAATACTTGCAATAACTAAGTTGGAGGAAGCACGAACAAGGTCAAAAGCAGCACCTTCTTGAATGTCAGAAGTGGCTTGCCTCATCTTGTTTTTTTGAAAACTCAAGTTGTATTTTCTATACATTCTTTTAGGTAAGAAAATAGAAAATAAATCTCCTAATAAAATAGATGTTTTTACAATCGAACGAGAAACAGCATTTGCTTTAAATTTTTCGTCACTTTCATCCTGAGCACTTAAACTCAATTCTGTCTCTGTAACATTTTTTGCTTTAGAACTTAACCAGATTGTGGCAGCCATAATTAAACCAGCTATCAGTAACATATAATTCGGAACGACTACATCGTCTTCACCTAAAAAACCCAAGCCAAAATCTCCTGCAGGAGTTCCGCTTGCAGCCCATTCTTGAAAAGCCATGAAGCCCGTGATAGGCACACCAATGAAGTTAACAAGGTCGTTACCAGCGAATGCCATAGCTAAACTAAAAGTACCAGCTAGAACAACTATTTTCAATGGGTTTGTATTAAATCTATTATGCAATAAATAAAATAAGCTTGAAAATGTTATGAAAAAGATGAATAAAGTTATGTAGGTGTTTTGAGCAATCCAAACATGAACGTTATCAGGAATTAGAGTAGTGCCTTTTAAACCCTTGATAAGTAGAAAATATATAATTGCCGTAATTCCAAAACCTGCAAATAAAGGACCTATCTGTGCTAGTTTTTTCTTGTATTCAAATGAAAATAAATAACGTAGAATATACTGGAAAACTACACCTGATGTAAATGCTATGAGTATGGACAAGAATATTCCTAAAACTATGGTTGATACACTATCAAAGTTGATGTACTTAAATATCTCACCGATAGTTTCATTCTTATCGTAAGATATCAAAATGCCTACTACAGTCGCTGCTCCTAATAATTCAAATATAATGGAAACCGTTGTCGATGTAGGGAGACCCAAGGTGTTGAAAATATCTAAAAGGATAATGTCCGTAAGCATGACGGCAAGAAAAACCCAAAGTATTTTGTCAAAAGTAAAAAACTGGGGATTGAAGATACCTTTTCTGGCGATCTCCATAATACCACTTGAAAAAACAGAGCCTAAGATGATGCCCGCCATGGCTGTTAATAAGATTACTCGATAGGGTGCTGCTTTAGAACCGATGGCTGAGTTTAAAAAATTTACTGCATCATTACTTACCCCTATAACTAAATCAGCAATAGCCAAGGTAAATAATAGAATAATGATAATTAATTCAAGCGACATAGCTTTGTGTTACTAAAATTTAAAAAACAATCTATCGTAATAATAGAGCAAATATAATTCAATCCTTACACCATCGACGAATTATCTATATTAATTAATTATTACCAAAAATGCTTTTTAAATAAAAAAGTGCGACAGATGAGCTCTACGTCGCACTTTTAATAGTATTAAATTTGTTGATGTGTTATTGTTTTCTAGCCAAAGCTTTTTTAGCTGCTTGGTAAACATCATATATGGACAAGCCATATTTGTCTAAAAGTTCAAGAGGTTTTCCACTTTCTCCAAAGGAATCATTTACAGCAACATATTCTTGGGGAGCAGGGTAATGTTCCACAAGTACATTTGCAACCGCATCTCCTAATCCGCCATTTTTTTGATGCTCTTCAGCTGTTACTACACATCCTGTTTTGCGTACGGATTTTATAATAGCGTCTTGGTCTAAAGGTTTGATAGTATGCATGTTAATAACTTCAGCTTCAATACCTTCTTCCGCTAACTTTTTAGCTGCTTCAATTGCTTGCCAAACCATATGGCCACATGCAATAATACTAATGTCTTTTCCTTCAGCTAAAACTTGTGCCTTCCCTATTTCAAAATCACTTCCGTCTTCCTTAGTAAAATTAGCCCATTTTACGCGACCAAATCTTAAATAAACCGGTCCTTGCATTTCTGCAATTGCTTTTGTTGCAGCTTTGGTTTGATTAAAGTCACAAGGCACAATTACTGTCATCTCTGGTAGCATTCTCATCATCCCGATATCTTCTAATACCTGATGAGTCGCTCCGTCTTCTCCTAAAGTTAATCCAGCATGCGAAGCACAAATTTTTACATTTTTTTGGCTATAAGCTACAGACTGTCTGATTTGATCATACACTCTTGAAGTAGAGAAGTTAGCAAAGGTAGTTGTATAAGGAATTTTCCCACCAATGGTTAGTCCTGCTGCTAAACCAATCATGTTGGCCTCAGCAACACCTACTTGAATGAAGCGTTCTGGAAAATCTTTAATAAAAGGCCCTAGCTTTAGCGAACCTGCCAAGTCGGCTGTAAGTGCAACTACATTAGGATTAGTTTGTGCTAACTCATAGATGCCTTCACCAAATCCAGCGCGAGTTTCCTTTTCATTTAGAGAGACAATGTTTTGTAACATGAATATTTTAAATTATACTGATAGTTGAATAATTAAAGCAAAAGTAAAAGATTAATATGGTAAATAAGTATTTTTGCTTTAAATACTCTAAACTTCGTTTACTTCGCATCATGAAATCTCTGCTATCTTTTAAAAATACCTCCAGGAAAGGCGTGTTACTCAAACTGGTTTTGCCTTTAATGGTATTTTTGGTTTTGATTACGTTTTTTGGTCAGAATAATTTATTAGCTCAATGGAAAAGGAAGAAGCAGATAGAAGAAAACGCAGCAAATATTAATTTCTTAGAGGTAGGAATCGACACTATGGAGTTTCAATTGCAGGAGTTAAGACATAATCCTGATGCACTTGAAAAAGTAGTTAGAGAGAAATATCATCAAAAAAGAGAAGACGAAGACACTTACCTAATCATAGTAGAAGAATAAAATTTTTTTGTTTTAAAATACCATACACTAAATAGAGAAATATTACGTTGAATAAATAACACGTTATATTTTTAATCATTTCAATTGTTTGAAACAAAAAATTTTGTGCATGGAGAAATCTTTACTTACTTACACATTTGGCTTTTCAACTCAAGATAAAACACTATCTATGTGGAATTATTTGCCACAACAATTGAGTATTGAATTTGAGGCTGAGATAAAACAGCTAAAATTAATTCAACTAAGCCCTCCTGAACATTTAATCAATCGTATTTTAGCGAGGATTCAAAATGAAAACGCTAACTTTGTTAAAAAATAAAATCCTATGGAGAAAAAAAGAATGGTGGTTTTGACCGGCGCTGGGGTTAGTGAAGAAAGTGGATTAAACACTTTTAGAGACTCAGGTGGCGTCTGGGAAAAATATTCCGTTGAAGAAGTAGCAAGCATTCAAGCATGGCAACAGAACCCTCAATTAGTATTGGATTTTTATAATAAAAGACGTTCTGATGCTGAAAAAGCACAACCTAATGGCGCACATAAAGCTATTGCCGATTTAGAGGACAAATATGATGTGGCTGTAATTACTCAGAATGTGGATGATCTGCATGAAAGAGCAGGAAGTACTTATGTGCTTCATTTACACGGAGAATTAACTAAGATGAGGTCAGAAAGTGATGAGCATCTTCTTTATGCATACAATAAGGACATTAAATTAGGAGATAAAGCAAAAGATGGCGGACAGCTAAGACCACATATAGTTTGGTTTGGTGAAGCCGTTCCTAAAATGACGGATGCTTTGGGATTAATAGGATGTGCAGATATAGTGATCATTGTTGGAACTTCATTAAGTGTATATCCTGCAGCAAGTTTGTTGGACTTTGTTTCTGATGGAACTCCTATATATGTTGTGGATCCTAATACACCAAACACGTCACATCTGAAAAATGTAATCCCTATCCGGAAGAAAGCGGTAGAGGGAATGAAAGAATTGATGAATTTACTAGAGAAATAAAATAAAACAAACTGTATGAAATATAAATGGATAGCTCTTCTCAGTGCCATATTTATGATGATAGGCTTGACTTCTTGTGAACAAGATCCACTTCAACAAAGAAATTATTTGTTAGAGCCTTTTGTAATTGATAAGCTGCAACTGTCTGGTCAAGAGTTTAATACAGATTCATCAAGTGCGGTGTTTGTTATTGAAGAAGTTCAAACAAATAAACAAGTTGGTTTCATTTATAAAGAAGATATTGAGGCGGATCATATTAATCAAATAAGCTTTGAGCTAACTTTGGCGATTGATCCGAAAAGATATGATGTGGAATTTGAGTCGGGAGAGGTAGTTGTAATGTATGCTGACTTAACCGATAATACACACCCTGTAAGCATGCAGTTGATTAATACACGTGAAGAGCGAGAACATGCTTTTTTAACTTTTAAAGTAAGTTCTAATCAGTTGGAGCAATCTATAGTTAAGGAGGATTTTAGGCACGCATCTTTTCAGATGAAAGCAAATTATAAAGAAAAAAAAGGCAAGAAAAAAACAGAACCACGTAGCTTTCGCTTTATGGTTTACACAAAATCTTAATTAAATAATCTAAAATACATTCTTATATGTCACATAAAAAAACATTAAAACCAGAAAGCTTAATGATGTCTCATGGTTATAAACCTGAGTTATCTGAAGGAGCAGTAAAACCACCATTATTTCAAACTTCTACTTTTGTATTTAAAAATGCAGAGGAAGGAAAAGCTTTTTTTGAATTAGCTTACGGAGTAAGAGATAAATCGGAAGGAGAAGAAATAGGATTGATTTACAGTCGTATTAATAACCCTAACTTACAAATCTTAGAAGAACGTTTAGCAGTTTGGGATCGCACTGACGCAGCGGCGATTTTTGGGAGTGGAATGGCAGCAATTTCTACGACTATGTTAGAATTCTTAAAAAGTGGAGATTTGTTAGTATATAGTTCTACACTTTATGGTGGAACAGATCACTTCATCCATGATTATTTGCATAATATGGGAGTGCATTCTATTGCATTTAAACCGAATTCTACTCAAGAAGAAGTGGAAGCACTTATTGAAAAGAGTGGTAAGGCTGATAAATTAGCCATGATTTATGCAGAAACGCCAGCAAATCCTACAAATGCTATTGTAGATGTTGCTATGTGCCGTAAAGTGGCAGACAAGTATATTGCGAAAAATAAGAAAGAAGTTATTGTAGCAGTGGATAATACTTATATGGGACCATTATGGTGTCAGCCGATTGAACATGGTGCGGACTTATCTCTTTATTCAGCTACGAAATATTTAGGTGGACATAGTGATTTAGTTGCAGGTTCAGTTGCAGGTTCTAATGAACTTATCGGACGTATTAAAGGATTAAGAACTTTCTTTGGTAACATGGCATCACCACATACTTGTTGGTTGCTATTAAGATCTTTAGAAACATTGAAAATCAGAATGGAAGCACAAGCTGCAAATGCAAGCAAAATTGCTGAATTCTTAAGTGATCATCCAAAAGTAGAAAAAGTATATTACTTAGGATTAATCAAAGAAACAGATTCAGATTATAAGGTTTATCAGCAACAATATACTTCTCCTGGTGCGATGATTTCTTTTGATGTAAAGGGAGGACAAAAGGAAGCATTTACCTTCTTGAATAATTTGAAATTAATGCAGTTAGCTGTTAGTTTAGGAAGTAC
>Ga0079223_10003366_pt1 | contig 10073 bp, 8 predicted proteins | sample Stecom2011_FD_75072 | JGI IMG/M metagenome (GOLD analysis project Ga0079223, IMG submission 75072) | Agricultural soil microbial communities from Utah to study Nitrogen management - Steer compost 2011 | ecosystem: Environmental > Terrestrial > Soil > Agricultural land | place: USA: Utah...
CCGCCCGAGTCTCCGCAATAAACACCACTATATTTTCTGGAATCATTTCATAATGGAATGAAATTACTGCAGTAAAGGCCGCCACCAGGGTAGTGCCCAGAAAGATTCCTCCCAGCCGCAGTGCTCGCCCCAGAAATGCAAAGAGAGGGTGCATATAATAATCCTCGGGGATCTGAAAAAAATCTGCCGCTGTCACTGGGGCCAACATCACAAAGGGACTGCCGTCACTGACAATTGCGATTTTGCCCTGGAGCAAGCTTCCCGCCACCTTATCCGGCCGCTCGGTACTAAGCAACAGGGGAAACGGAGTAATGGTTCGCTCAGTAATCAGCTCCGACAGCGATCCGGGGTCCAGGATTCCGTCAATTTCGATGGCCTTTAGCCTCTCCCTGATTTCCTTCACCGTATCTAGGTTACAAATATCTTCTATGTACATCACTGCTACCTTAGTTCGAGTGCGGCGGCCCACACTCATATGTCTTACCTTCATATTATCATCAGGCAAACGGCGACGAATTAGGCCCAAATTGACTTGGATAACCTCAGTGAAGCCTTCCCGAGAACCGCGTATCAAACGCTCCTGAATGGGCTCTTCGATGCTACGCATCGGCCATTCTTTTGTCTCTATGGTTACTAAACCCTTCATCCCCTCCACCAATACAGCGACCTTTCCTAGGAGCACTTCGCTGGCTAGGTTCTCCGTACTATAATAAAATTTGGTTTCGCCGGCAGAGATGATTTCAGTTACTTCCTTGGCCTGCATACTCTCGGTGGACAACAACGGGCCAATGATATCCCGCTGCAGGGTATCAATATTAATCAAGCCCTCTACATAGATAATTAGCCCCTTGCGCTTATCCATGCTGGGAATATAAATCTTTTTGTACTTGACATCATCACAATCCCGGAACAAATTTCGCAGCATCTGCTCATCCCGTTGGATATTCCCGGTCAGCTTAGTGCTAGTGGGTTCAGGGGAATTAGCCTGGTCAGTCTTTTTCTTCTTCAGCTTACTGAACAATTTTTTTAGCACATTACTCCCCCAATAAAACGTAGTTTCGCATACTATACTGTTTCCCAAATCCATCATCCTTAAACAAAAAAGCTGCCCCTAAGGGAACAGCTTCGTCAAGGCTTGCCTATCCTTCCATTTACGTCGATCTTGGTCAATTTTTGTAGCTATCCTAGCCGCTTTATCTGGGGGTAATAATAACATTACCTCTAAATGCTGTCGGCCCCAGTTTAAAGCCTCCTTCAACTCATCCATGTATATATCCAGATGGGCGTTGGAAATGGCACCACCTCGGTCCTCCACAATAAACTTACCGCCGTTGGGCCAGTGGGCCAGATCGGGAATAAAAATTTTGGTGCCAATGGGAATATCCGCACCAGCCGCCACCGTCCGACCTTGTTTAACCTTTTTACCACTGTAGGTAATGCCATAAAGGGGATCACCAGGATGCTTTTGGGTTGACTCATAGCCAGCGGTATAGGCGGTTATCTCCAGGATTGTCCACAACTCTTGCATATAATTTCCCCCTGTCTGTCTATTATTTGTTATAGGATACGCGACCAAGAACAGAGGGTGTCAAGGCAAGGGCCTAAGAATCCTGAGCTGGTCATGGCTCTGGAAAGCTGAAAAAAATAATTAAAAATAGCCACCTTAGACGTGCTATGCCATGGGTGGCTTCTTTAATCTTCAATTTCTGCGCAATAATAGCATAAAAAAAAGACGATGCCTCGCCTTTACAATCGTTTTGGTGCCGAGGACCGGAATCGAACCGGTACGGGCCGCAAAGCCCGAGGGATTTTAAGTCCCTTGCGTCTGCCTGTTCCGCCACCCCGGCACAATAATAAAAATGGAGGCGGCACCCAGACTTGAACTGGGGATAAAGGATTTGCAGTCCTCTGCCTTACCACTTGGCTATGCCGCCTCGAATGGAGCGGAAGACGGGATTTGAACCCGCGACCCTCGCCTTGGCAAGGCGATGCTCTACCACTGAGCCACTTCCGCATGTATATGGTGCCGCAGGGCAGAATTGAACTGCCGACACGTGGATTTTCAGTCCACTGCTCTACCGACTGAGCTACCGCGGCAAAATGGCGGAGCTGACGGGAGTCGAACCCGCGATCTCCTGCGTGACAGGCAGGCATGTTAGGCCACTACACCACAGCTCCAGCATTAACTATTATACACAGCTGTTCCATCAGCGTCAAGAAAATTTAATTCCACCGCAGTAAACTAACTACCCCATGAGCCTGCCGCCAGCCTGCATTGCCTTGGCAACCTTTGGATTACGCAAAAACTCATTGACGGCCTTGGCAGTACCAGGTTGAGCCGTCATTATTCCCCGCATCAAGGCCATTATGCGCTGGCTCTGCAACTGGGGATATTCCAATTCTTTTTCCAGAATGGCAAAAACTTGGTCCAAGTCCTTGCGCTTTCTGGGGTCGGAGTATCTCCCAGACACGACCTGAACTTGGCTCTTTAACCTGCTCAATGCTTTTTGCATCAAAATACACCTCCAGTGTACAGTGTAGTCTGCCCACTTGAAAAGGTGCAAAAAAGGACAAAAAGGTACGTCCCCAATGTCCCTATTTTTGATTTGGTGCGAGAGGTGGGACTTGAACCCACACGACTTGCGTCACACGCCCCTCAAACGTGCGCGTCTGCCAGTTCCGCCACTCTCGCTAACAAACAATATTATAAGCACTATTGGCTTAGAAGTCAATAGTTTTTTGAGCCCTGGTCTTTAAAGTTAAAATATGAAAAAAATGTTTGTTTTTCAATCCAGTTTGTAGAGCTGGATATATTTTTCTCGGGCCAGTTTAACTTTGCTCAAATAGTTACGGGTTTCGGGATAGGGAATCTGTTCCCGGTTTTCCCAGGTTCCATCCCATACATCCTCTTCCAGCCAGGTACGGAGCTTTGTCGGTCCCGCATTATAAGCCGCCAGAGCCTTGGCCTCGTTACCATCAAAATCCCGCAGCATTTTGGCCAAATAGTAAGTTCCCAGGGTTATATTGTATTCGGGATCAAAAAGTTTGTCCTCAAATACCTCATCCACTGCATGGCCCAGGTTATCAGCGATCTCCCGGGCAGTGGCTGGGCGCAGCTGCATTAGTCCCATGGCCTCGGCTCGGGATACAGCATCATGCTGGAAATTGCTCTCCACCTTGATAACGGCTGCCACCAGGTTGGGATCCAACTCATTTTCCTCCGCCTGCTCAAGGATGAACTCCCGATATTGCAAGGGGTATACTTGTTGCCACAGTATGGGCAGTTCCAGTAGCAAAAAGACCAAAACCGCCAGGACCAGTAGAGCTATAATTCTGGTAAGGATTTTCAATGTCCCATATCATTCCTTGATCTGTTCTGATTTTTCCACGTATTTTTGCCATAGTTCTAGCACTGCTTCCCGGGTTTCCCGCCGGGTACCTTGGTTGTTGATGACCTCTTGACCCCGAGCAATCTTTTCCTCCAGGGGCATCTGGGCCTCAATCCTCTGCAAGGCGTGCCGATGGTCCAATTTGTCTCGCCTAATCAACCGTGCCACCTGGGTCTCCTGGTCCACAACCACAACCCAGACCACATCCACTAGTTTGTCCGCTCCCACCTCAAAGAGAAGTGGCGCATCCAGAACCAGGGCCGGCCAATGGGAGAGTTTTTTATAATGGTCAATCTTGTTGGAAATTTCATCTATCACTCCGGGATGGACGATGGCATTGAGTTTGGCCAAGCGCCGCTGGTCCCCAAACACAATATTACCCAAATGGCGGCGATTGATGCTTTGATCGGAATTGAGTATTTCTTCCCCGAACTCTTTTACCAGCTTAGTCCACACGCTGGTGCCGGGCCTCATAATTTTCTTGGCCTCTGTGTCTGCATCGATGATGGCAGCGCCTAATCTCTTTAATAACTTGGCGATGGTGGTCTTACCGCAGGCAATCCCCCCCGTCAGTCCTATAACCACAGGTTCCATAGGCGCGTAACCCTCCCCAGAGCATTTCTTTACATTATAACAAATTTAGCCCGGGAAAACAGTTACAAGAACAAAATTTTTAGTAATCCCAGTATACATATAATCAAGCCCGGCAGGATTTTTATCCGGCCCACCCACTGGGTGTTCGCCACCAGCCGACCCACACTGAGCCCGCCGCCCACCAACACTACCTTGGCTATGGCGACGCTGATTCCTGTGGGAAGAGGGGGAAAACCGGCCAGAGCCGCACCAAACCCGGCACCAAAGGCGTCCATGGCCAGGGCCAGCCCCAGCAACATAGCTTCCCTGGCACTAATGGTCCCGGACTGGTCCACATCGGCCTTAAAGGGATCGTCCACCAAACCCAAAAGACCTTTTCGCTGCTCCGCCCGAGCTTGCCAGAGCATCCAAGCCCCCAAGCCCATGAGCATAAGGCCGCCAATCCAGGTGGCCAAGTTAAAGTGCATAAAACTCCCCACCCAGCGGCCCAACACCATGGATACCAAGATTGCGCCACCGGAAGCGACACCCATCAAAAGTAAAGAAGACCAAGGCAATTTCATCCGACCCATACCACAGGCCAGCCCCACCCCCAGACCATCCAGGGAAACCGCAAAAGCTAGCAAAATTATCGCAATTAGCACAAAAAACCCTCCATCCCATGCAGTCTTCTACATAGTATGGAAGGCCGTTGCCCAATGTGTAACTAGGACTGGCAATGGGGGCAGTAAATTGTGGTCCTCCCCCCGATTCTTTCCCGGACCAGGTCGGCACCGCAGGCTAAACAGGCTTGCCCCGCCCGCCCGTATACCTTTAGTTGATACTGATATTCACCGGCAGTGCCCCGGCCGCTGCGGTAATCCCGGAAGGTGGTACCCCTACCAGTAATGGCCTGACCGATGACCTCTTTCACGGCAGCAACCAGGCAAGAGCACTGATGCTGGGTAAGTCTACCCCCGGCCAGACCCGGATATATCCCGGCCCGGAACAAGGCCTCATCCACATAAATATTACCCAGTCCTGCCACGATGCGCTGGTCCAAAAGCAGGGCCTTTATCGCCGCCTTGCGCTTGGTCAGAACGTCGCCCAGCCACTGGGCATTAAAGTCCGGGCTCAGGGGCTCGGGACCCAGGTGCGTAAAACCCCCTAAATGCTCTTCTTCTCCCGGCCAAACGGCCCACATATCCCCGAAGCGTCGCAAATCACAGTACCATAGTTTCATCCCCCCGTCCAGGGTAAAACAGGCCCGCTGATGCCGCTCAGCTGGGGGCAGTTGCAAAAGTAGACGGCCCGTCATGCGCAGATGCACCAACCAGGTAAGACCGCCATCCAGTTGGGCCACAATGTATTTACCCCGGCGCCCCAGGCTCTGAATTATCCGTCCAGTGAGGCGACGGTTAAAGTCTTCCCCGCCGGGATGGCGCACCAACAATGAGTCCCAGACCTGGACGCCGATAATTTGGCGCCCAGTCAGATCCGGGGCCAAATCCTGGACTATGGTTTCTACTTCGGGCAACTTGGGCATAATCGTTCAGTCCTTTACCGGCTCCATATTATACCAATTGGAGCCTAGTTTTACATCTACCACCAGGGGCACATCCAAGGCCACAACCTCCTCCATGGCATTGCGCACCAAGGCCACCGCCCGCTTCGCTTCATCGGAGGTGGTTTCCAGCACTAGTTCGTCATGGACCTGGAGCAACATACGGGATACCAGGCCATCGGCCTCCAGGCGTTTCTCCACTTCCACCATGGCCAGCTTGATGATGTCCGCCGCCGTGCCCTGGATGGGAGTATTGATGGCGGTGCGCTGGGCAAAGGATCGGCGCTGAAAATTGCGGCTGTTGATCTCCGGCAAATAGCGGCGTCGGGCAAAGAGAGTGCTGACATATCCGTCTTGCTTGGCCTGGGCCATGATATCATCCATATACTTCTTTACACCGGGATAGCGGTGAAAATAGGCGGCGATATATTCTGCGGCCTCGGATTTGGCAATTCCCAAGGACTTGGCCAGGCCAAAGTCCGTCTGGCCATAGACCAGGCCAAAGTTCACGGCCTTGGCCGCCTGACGCTGACCGCTGGTTACGGAATCCAGGTCCACGCCGAATATCTCCGCGGCGGTGCGGCGGTGTATGTCCTGACCATGGCGAAAGGCTTCCAGCAATGTCTCATCCTGGGCGATGTGGGCTAACACCCGCAACTCGATCTGGGAATAGTCTGCCGCCAACAGGCATTGGTATCCCCCGCCAGGGGTAAAGGCCTTGCGAATTCTGCGCCCTTCCTCCATGCGAATGGGGATGTTCTGGAGGTTGGGTTCGGTGCTGCTCAGGCGGCCGGTGGCGGTGACCATCTGGTTAAAGGTAGTGTAAATCCGGCCACTGTCCTCATCCCATACATTCTTTAGGCCCTCGATATAAGTGCTCTGGAGTTTGACTAGCTGCCGATACTCCAGGAGCAGGGGCACAATTTCGTGCTTGTCCCGGATGGCTTCCAAAACCGAGGCATCGGTGGAATAACCGGTCTTGGTCTTGCGTACCGGTGGGATTCCCAAATTCTCAAAGAGCACGACTCCCAGCTGTTTGGGCGAATTGATATTGAACTCTGTCCCGGCTTGTTCATGGATTTGTCCCTCCAGGTCAGAGATCTTCTGCTGGAGTTCCGTACCCATGACCTCCACCTCTCGGATGTCCACCGCGATTCCCGTCCGCTCTATCCGGGCCAGCACCTTGCTCAGGGGAAGCTCGATATCTTTATATAGAGACCAGGCTTCAGTAGCTTCTAGCTCTTGTTTAAGCTTGCGCCAGAGCTGGGGCAGCAAGCTGACATGGCTGGCAATGTATTCTTCCCGAGACTGCTCCTCCTCCGGGATTCCAGTATCTGACCAAGAGCGGATAAGGGCAGGGATATCCATTTTGCTACCGGGTTTTAATAAGTAGGCTGCCAATTGGCATGAGTGCACATCGGCCTGGAGTTGAATTTCCCTATCCATGGCAAAACGGTATACCGCCTTGGCATCATCGGTGATGACGGTACTGTCCCGGGCCAACAATTCCTCTAACTGGTTGCCAGCGGCAACATAGGCATCATCCCGATAGAAATGGGCTCGACCCGGCGTGCCTACGGCAATCCCCTGGGGCAGCAGCAACACTGCCAATTGAGACTGCTGGAATATATCCAGCTCCTGGGCAGAAGTGATGACCTTTAACTGGACATCACTGTATTCCACCAGCTCCAGGCGCTGGAGCAGGGTGGTAAATTCCAATTCCTTAAGTAGCTTATATAGTTCCTTGTCATTGCGCTGCAATTTGGGCGGCGGCCACACCAAGTCAAGGGGCGCAGCGGTGTCAATCTCCGCCAAATGCCTACTGAGGAAGGCCTGGTCCCGATGGGTTTCCAGCCTCTCCCGCATCTTGCCCCTGAGCTCTTCTATGTTTTCATAAACTTCCGCCACCGTACCATATTGGGAAATCAATTTAATGGCAGTCTTTTCTCCGATTCCCGGCACGCCGGGGATGTTATCGGAATTGTCCCCCATCAGGCCCTTGATGTCCACGATTTGAGGCGGGCTGACCTTGTACCGCTCTTGCACAGCCTCGGGGTCGTAGACCTTGGTCTGGGTAATTCCCCGTTGGGTGAGGATGACATTGGTTTTGTCCCCCACCAGCTGGAGAATATCCTTGTCCCCACTGACAATCCAGCTGAAACATCCGTCCTCATTGGCCCGGCGAGCAGCTGTGCCCACCAGGTCATCGGCCTCGTATCCCTGCAAATCCACACAGGGAATACCCAAAGCTGCCAACACATCCCTGGCAATTTGCATTTGGCTACGCAGCTCAAAGGGCGTGGGCGGCCGGTTGGCCTTGTATTCCTTGTATTCCTGGCTGCGCTTAGTGGGGCCGGGCAGGTCAAAGGCCGCCACGGCATAGTCCACGGGATAATCCTCCAGCAGCTTCATCAACATATTGATAAATCCATAAACCGCCCCGGTGGGTTGACCGGTGCTGTTTTCCAGCGGCGGCAGGGCAAAAAAAGCCCGGTATAACAAACTATTGGCATCGATTAGCATTATTTTTTCCATCTAAACACCCCTTCACAGAATACCACGCCCACCCACGGTTCTCAAATATCCGTCTTAAGTTCTGTCATTTTTTCTCTTTCCCATGAGGGTGGCTCGCTTCACCGCATCCTTGCCGTAGCGAGCAGCCACGCTGTCGATGGCCTCAGCAATCTTTTCTTCCTTTTCCAGTCCCGGCTCGGTAAAGAAACTCAATTGGCGAGTGCCGGAATTCTCTTCCAGATTGCCAGTACCCACCCCCACCAAGCGCACGCCCCGGCCCTGCAAATTTACCTTGTTTAGCAATTCCAGGGCTTTGGTGTATATGGGCATGGTCAGACACGCAGGAGCAGGTAGCGCGGCCTGACGGGTGATGGTGTCGAAGTTGCCGTAACGTAATTTTAACGTCACCTTTCCAGCCAGCAGCTGCTTGTGCCGCAGCGTGTGGGCCACATCTTCGGCCAGTTCCAGCAGCACAGCATGGAGCCGTTGTGTGTCGGTGACGTCCCGGGCAAAGGTGGTTTCCCGACTGACCGACTTTACCGTGCGCACCGTCTCGACACAGCGCTGATCCTCCCCCCGGGCCAGATGCCAAAGGCTATTGCCCAGGCTACCAAATCCGGCGCTGAGCAAATTCTTAGGTAGCCGTGCCAGCTGCCCCACGGTATCTATACCCATATTCTTTAACTTCACCGCAGTCTTTTCTCCAACCCCCCACAGCTTCTCTATGGGCAAGGGATGTAACATCTTCTCGATATCCTGAGGTCGAATGATGGTCAAACCCGCAGGCTTTTCCAAATCCGAAGCCAGTTTGGCCAAAAACTTGTTGGGGGCCACCCCCACTGAGCAGGACAGGTCCAACTCCCGGGCCACATCGGCCTGGATGCTGCGGGCAATCTTTTCGGGAGGGCCAAAGAGTCCCTGGCAGCCGGTGACATCCAAAAAGGCTTCATCGATGGAAAGGGGCTCCACCAAAGGAGTATAACGAGAGAATATCTGCATGATTTGTCTGGAAACCTCGGCGTAGCGACCCATACTGCCCCGCAAGAAGATGCCCTGGGGACACCGACGCCAAGCCTGCATCAAGGGCATTGCCGAATGGACCCCAAACTTGCGGGCCTCATAACTGGCGGTGGAGACCACCGCCCGCACATCCCGGCGGGGGTCACCACCGATGATCACCGGCTTGCCCCGGTATTCGGGATGATCCCGCATCTCCACAGCGGCAAAAAACGCATCCATATCCACATGAATTATCGGTGTTTCCATGGATTCACCCCCTGTCAATTATAGCAAACTAGTGTTCGAAACACAAAACTCCCCGCAGGGAGTTTTTGCTATTTTGCCATATACCATTTTTCGGGCTGAACCGGTCCCTGGGGGGACATGGTTATGCCGTCAACATCATTGGACACCACAGCGGTAAACCCTTTGGAAAAGAGAAAGATGTAGGGCAAATCCTCGGACAAGATAATTTGTAATTCGCTGTAAGTCTGGCGCCGGGTCTCGATATCCATGGTGTTGCGCCCTTTCACCAGCAACCTGTCCACTTCATCATTACTGTATTTACCAGGATTCATGCCCTTTTTAACAGCTGTGGTGTGGAAGAAATCGTAAACATCCGGATCGGGGCCGATGCTAAACCCCATGAGGACCAGGTCAAAATTGCCGGGATAGACATGCTGCCCCAAGAGATTCGGAAGATCCAACTCATTCAGCTCCACCTCTATACCCACATCCTGCCAAAAGGTTAGAACCTGCTGAGCAACAGCAATGTGGAAATCGCTGTCCTCCCGAAGGGTGAGCTGGCAGGTGAGGCGTTCTCCATCTTTGTAGCGCCAGCCATCGGAGTCCTGTAGCCAGCCCGCTCGATTCAGAAGCAACCGAGCCAAGGCCGGATCATAGCCGTAATGGCTGACATCTTCGGAGTGTATCCAAGAAGTGGGCGGCTGGGGTGAGTCCATAACTACGCCATAACCATCCAGCACTTCCTCCACAATTTTATCCCGGTCCAAGGCGTAGGCCATGGCGCTACG